>Ga0126372_10000059_pt1 | contig 28178 bp, 19 predicted proteins | sample PanSoiMetaPlot_6_FD_92762 | JGI IMG/M metagenome (GOLD analysis project Ga0126372, IMG submission 92762) | Tropical forest soil microbial communities from Panama - MetaG Plot_6 | ecosystem: Environmental > Terrestrial > Soil > Tropical forest > Bulk soil | place: Panama | collected 2016-02-17
GTTCGGAAAGGATAGACAGAACCTTACTGCGCAGTTCGGGGTCATCTTGCGCCGCCATTAACAGCTCCTCACCGGCTTTCTGGTGGAGAGAGACGGCATGAAGTTCGTTCCGGCTCACATTCCACCAGCGCGGGACGGTTGCATTCACGAGGAATTGCGGCACCAATTCCCTCCAGATCAGGGCCTGCACGTTCTCCGGAGAGATAAAATCCTGCTCCATTTCCGCCAGAACATACGGCAAATCGGCCAGAGAACCTACCAGATGTGCGCCACCTCCCGCCGGTGAACCCTCGCCTACCAAATCCGCAGATAGCCAGACTCGTTTCTCCACACCAGCCAGCGTGTCCCCAGCGAAATCATGCGAACGCACCAGCAGCGGATTGCTGTGGAGCGCTTGTGCGCCTGGAGGTTCGTAATAGGCGTAATTCAACCCCACCAGCGTGTCACGCAGGAACGGCACTAACTGACCCCGTGCCTCTTCCAACTGCGCAGGCGAGCGCGGAGACTTGATGACTTTCGTTAAGTCAGTCCGCATTTGTATTTCGGTATGGGTGTTGTTGTAGGTTGCGCCGGACCATTCCGTCCGTTCTCCCCGGGTAAAAATTGGCCGGGGCATTTCGAATTCGCGCAGCTCCCCTGCGGCGGGAATCAAGGATTCCCCCACCGCTTTACCCTGCGCCATTTCCTGCAACCCCTGCCCCAGTGCGAGAACCGTATCGAGGGAAACGAGACGCTGGCCGTCCAAAACCGCACGCATGCGGTCTGCCAGCTCCTGTCGAATCCGCTCTGCCTCCACATCCGGCTGGTGAGGACCGGCGAGCAGGTCGATGATTTCATACTGCGAGTGGTTAGACTTTCCGCTTGACGCTTTTAGCATCTCGCGCAGCGAGTTCTGGCCGACATCGAAAAGTTGCACCGCTGAGCCGATCGTGGCAAATGGCCGCACTGTCCGCTGCCAGGAGCCGTTCAGTTCAGCCGCCGGGATTTGCCCTTGACGAGCCAAGATCTGCCAAATCCCGACCTCGGCTTGAAACATGCCCATGGCATTGCCGCGCAGGATATGGTCTTGAATTTTATCTAGAGCTTCGGTTGCATTCAGAAACTGCGCCACCGATGGGTCGTCCAATTCCGGAAACTCGCAGAAGATCAGGTACTGATCGCTGAATCGCGCCACCTTGCGCGCCAGCAGGCGCACGAGTTCAGGACTCAATCGTTGCTGGGAAGAGCGCCCGCTGTCGATCTCACTCAGCAGCAGATATGTCTCAAGGGGTGTGTCCCTCGAATCAATTCTCGAGAGAGCGACCAGGGCTTCCAGCAATTGTTCGGGACGATTCCAGTGACTGGCGCGCTTGCCCCATTCGCGGACAATTTTAGAGTCGGAAGGCAGACGGAAGATTTCTTTCCACACGGCGAGGCTTCCCGGAATGTGTGGCTGGTCATCAGCTTCCCACTGGAGCCGAGTCATCAGCAGCAACAGCCCGGGAGCTGGCCGAAACACTGCCCGCGCCGCGTCGGAAGATCCGTCAGGCGGGCGAAATGCCTCATATAAACGACGCAGGCGCTGAGGTTCGGTAAAATGCGCCTGTTCGGATTCATTCAGACGGCAGAGTGCATCAAAATATGCGGCCAGCCAGCCCCTATCCTTCGAAAGCAGGTGCTGTAGAAACTCCCCTGGATTGGCCGGATTCGCGCCAACCAGGCCTTTCCAGCTAGAGTCAGCGGCGGTGCCGCCAGGCACGAGTACCCGTCCAGATTCAATACGGAATTGGGTTCCGTAAAAGTCGATTACTGCGGCCGATGACGCCAGTTTTCGAATTCCCAGCGACGTTTGTAACACCGTACGGGCTTCGGGATCGAGCCGCGACAGCGCCCAATAAAGCCGCGCAATGTCAGGATCCGTCAAAACCACATCAATCACGTCCTTGGTATTAGCGCGGTCCTCTGTCCCAGCCGCGACCCAGTCGTGCTCGCTAAATACAATCGGTACTTGGGTTCCCGCGTAGTCGTACTCAAATGACTTTCCTCCCCGCAAAGCTTCCTCGAGCTGCGGCAGGGGGAATCCAGAGTCTGTGGTGACAAAGGCGCGCTCCGGCTCCGCAGTCTCCAGAAATGTCGAGTCTTTTCCACAATCGGGGTGCACTCGATAACCGAGTACTTTGAGCAACGGCTTAGCCTGCTGACAGTCACTGACCCGAAGGACTCCATGGCGGTCGGTCAGACTTGCCAACTCCCGTGCCTGCTGGACATAACGGCGCAAAAGAACCAAAAACTCAGTCGGCCGGCGACCGCTTTGCCAGCCCTCATATCCTTCGATGAACACATTGCGGGCCAGCAGGGGTAACACCTCACCCGGTGGGGCCTTCTGGCTGATGGCTGCCATGCGCATGAATGAGCGCAATGGACCCGGGATGGTGACCGTAATATCGGCGTTTGCTGCAGCCGTTGCCTGGTTGGCTGGTGCGGGGCCCGGACTAGCATGAGCGACACCGAGGTGTGAACTGAATAGAGCTGCTACAACGAGGAACGCCGGTCGAGGAAATTTCATGGGCTGGAGTCCTCTCTTCGAAAATCTACAGCCGGACAGCCGATGTTCGGGAGGCGCGAGGAAACCTGGATTTCACCCGGTAAACCTTGGTGGCCCGAGCAGCAGACAACTTAAAGCTGTTGCACCCTGTGTCGGCTTCCCTGTCTTACCCCGGGTCGCCAACTTCGTGTTCGACAAGATACGACATTCGCGAACATAATCCAAGAGGGTGTTTGAACCCGAGTTGAAGAAAGTTGTTGTATCGGTACAGACATACGGTGAGTCAAGATTGACTCTCTACTCTCGTCCCCGAATGCAGAACATTTGTACTTCCTGGAATAGCCGGTTTTACTGGTGGAAAAGGATTTGTCGTCCAACCTATTCGCTTGAAGCCCTTCGGCCAGTGGGAGGTCCATTATCCTGTATCTGAATTGCGCGGCACCCGGAAATGGTCTCCAATGTGACGTCACTGATGGCGAACAGGTTAGCAAGGTAGTTTACATCCGATTTCCACCGTCGTTCATCTAGTTCCTGTCCACGGACAGCTTCGATCGAGAGTCTGCCAAGGGCAACCCCAGGTGCCCATGCTGAGAGGGCTGAACGTCCCAGTAGCTGCTCGCAGGTGTGCGACGGGTAGTCGCCATCAGATTCCCGTGGCAATCGGTGCGGGCGTAAGCAGAACTTCCTTTCTTTGGCGTAGTGAAATCTTCCCATGCGTCGGCGAGAGACAACGGTACAAGAGTGCGATCGCATTTCAACAAGACCAGAGGCTTACGCCGGTTGACGTCGAAGAGCTGGCCGAGGAGATAGTGCGGTTAGTCGAAGCGAAACCGCAGCAGATCGAGGCGCTGCACGGCAACTTGGAACTCGGTTTTGCCGATACCGTGGTCTCCGGATCCCTGCCGGGATGAGCTCCCAGCGTTCCCGAAGAACTTCCAGCATTCTCCCAAGCCTCTGAGGATGCGACTGAACAAGCGGCAGAGAGCAGGAGCTCTCGACAACCGCTTAGTGCTGCCTAAAAATTCGTGCACAATGCTGCACCGCCGGCAATACCCGAATCGGCGCCATAATGGGCTCTGAGTAATGGAACCTCTCGGCAACGCGGGTTCACCGAGTAGCGCGGGATGCGGCTGTGCAACTCCTCAAGAACAGGACTGAGCATGGATGCAACCCCACCGCCCACAATCAGCACTTCCGGATCCAGCAGATCGATGATGTTGCCCAGCCACAAAGCCAGGAACTCGACAGTCTCGTCCAATATCTGTTTTGCCAGCGCATCTCCCTCACAATAGGCGCGGCCGACGATCTCGCTGGAAACGGCTTCTACATCTCCTCCGGCGAGGTCAAGTATTTTGGATTCGTGCCCGTTTGGTTCGCGCAGTTTGGCACGTGCTCGTTTGGCAATCGCTGGACCGGCGGCCAGCGCTTCGACGCACCCCGGCTTTCCGCATCCACAACGAGGACCGCGATGGTCAATACTAAGGTGTCCGCCTTCGCCCGCGGCACCTGTGCGGCCATGATAGATCCGGCCATCGAACAGAATGCCGGTGCCAATCCCGGTGCCAATGGTGGCATAGAAGATGTTTCCATATCCCTGGCCGGCTCCCCAGCGGCACTCGGCCAGCGCGGCGGCATTGGCATCGTTATCAACTTTTACCGGGACCCCGTAAGTTTCGGCAACTTGCTCAGCAAGCGGAAAATTACGCCAACACGGAACATTGGGCGGATTGATCACGATTCCCGTTTTTGGATCCAAGGGACCCGGCGAACAAATGCCAATACCGCGGACGGTAGGGCGGTACTTTCCCAGGTTGCTTACCTCCGGAGAGACAGAATCGATGGCCGCGACCACGGCAGCTAAACCAGCCGCACCATCCTTGTCCGCCACCATGGCGGTTCGAGTTTGCGACAGAATCTTGCCGTTTCGGTCGACAAGTCCGGCGGCCACTTTTGTGCCGCCAACGTCCACCCCGATCACAAAACTCTCGTTTGTTGGAAAAGCCATAACTTGCTTCCACTCAGAATGTTCGGGCGACCGGATAAATGTAAGATCGCGACCCCAAGAGCTGCTACTCCCAACCTCATGATAGCGGAACGGGGAGTCAGCAATCTCAGATTGCTGTAATTCCTTCCGGTCCGGTAAATGTAACCATTGAGGAGCCTTCCCACGGGCCAGCAAGGGACGAAAGAAGGAGGTAGAGTTCGGAGAGGCCGAAGCCCGGGGCAGCCGGATTTGAGGCAGGTTCAGAAAAAGATTGCAGGCCAGACGATAGGCCTGGCCCACAACGGAACGCTTCGGTCAGAAAATGAACTTCAAACCAAACTGAATGAGTCGCGGATTCCCCAGCGTACTGGTGACCACACCGAAATTAGGGTTGTTGGAGGTACAACAAGTGCCGTTCGGCGCACCAAACTGTGGGTGGTTGAACAGGTTAAAGAACTCGGTTCGGAACTCCAAGCCGAGACGGTCATCGGGGCCGAACCTCGTCTGCTTAAACACGGCGAAATCGAAGTTGTTGATACCCTGCAAGCGCAGAGTGGAATCAACTCGCGCCTCGTCACCGAACCCCCACTGCGGCGGAGGCACGAAGCAAGCGGTATTGAACCAGCCGCTGAGCCGCGACGTAGCGCTTCCGGAAACGCTTTTGTCGCATCCGGTAACAACGTCCGGTCTCAGGGTGCCAATACCAAGACTGGCTGAAGACAGTGCAGTCGAACCTCCATAGCTGATCTTGACCGGGAAGCCGCGCTGGAATGTAGTGACACCATCGAGCCCCCATCCCGATACCAGCTTATCTGGAGCGCCGCTGACACTGCCCAAGAACTTCTTACCTCTTCCAAACGGTAGGTCAAGAACGTAACTGACGACCAAACGCTGCGAGACGTCCTGTGACGATAAGGAGCGCTCGTTTCTCAGATTGTTCCAGTCCTGAATCGATCCGGTGCCGCCGTTACTTCCCTCCAACCACGAGGTTAGCGTGTCCGTATTGGAGAGTAGTTTGGCGTTGGTGTATGCCACGAGCATGGTCCCTCCACCGGAGAAGCGCCGCTGAACGCTAACTTGCAGAGAATTGTAGCTGCTGTCACAGCAGCCTTGTCCATTCAGGCTCAGCCCTGTATATTGCGGGAATGGTCGGTCAAACTGACCCTGAAGAATGTTGCTTGACAACGTTCCCGGCAGGACATTGGTCGGGCTGCAAAGAGGGCATTGAAATGGATAACCTGGTACAACCTGGTCGATTGTCGGTGTTTGCCCCGCCGCAGCCTGCGCCGCAGCTTGTTGTATGAAGCTGTCCGGGATCTGATTGATGTTAGTGTTGAATTGCGGCAGATGTACGCCGACCGAGCCCGCATAAGCCACGTCAGCAAAGAATTTCGCCGGCAATTCACGCTGAATACCAAAATTCCATTGCTGGACGTATCCCCATTTCTGCACTGTGTAGCCGGTAGCGTTGAAGGATCCCTGGTTGAGCGCGTACTGCGAAATGTTCGGCTGAGGATTTCTGCCTGCTACGTTGACCAGAGTCGGCCCGAAAGGACCCGCCACTGGACAGTTAAATCCGACTAGGCCAGCAGTCGTAGCCCCCGAAAAGTTACAACCAGTCGAATCGAGCGTGCTGGCGGGTGTCAATCCGTGGTCGTTGCTGGCGAAAAACGGCGATGTGGCGCTGCTCACCGGATCCACATAAGGATTCGTTCCGAACGAGACATAATTCGGAATGTAGAACATTCCATATCCGCCACGGATTACCGTCTTATCATCCAAGCCATAAGCAAAACCGAGCCTTGGAGAGAACTGCTTCTTGGAAAGGGGAAGATTGTTGCGGGTATCATTTATCCCAGTTTTGACCAGGAACAGGTCGCCGGGGCACGGGCTACCGGGAATACCGCTGCATCCGGTTACCGAAGCATTGCTTACACTCGGATTGAAGTAGGTCATGCGATCGTATCGCTCAGACCATGGGCCCTGCAATTCGTACCGCAATCCCAGATTCAAAGTTAACTTGGGTGTCACGTGCCAGTTGTCCCCAAAGTACAAGGCACGATAAGTCTGCTTACCGGAAACCGGACCAGATATTACCAGTGAGCCGGTGGTCTGGTTACCGAACTGAGCGCCCTGTCCTAACCCGTAACCCAACAAGAAGTCAGCGAAATCAATTCCGCCCGTGGCAAGCTTCGAGCCTCCAGCGATACTGTCGGTCCAGGATCCGTTGAATGAAATCAGTCCGCCGCCGGTGTTCGTTTGCAGATAATTGTCGTAGCCCTCCTCGACTTGGCCTCCCCAAACGAAGTTATGCTTTCCACGTATCATGGAGACTTGAGGTGAAAAGTTCCATTGTGTGTTGTGGTCATCAATGGCGCTTTGACCCTGGCTGCAGGTGATATTGCTATCGTTAACACCGAAGCATGGTGTCAAAGGCGTACGCTCGGTTGAAGGAACAGAGGCATTGTAAGCTGCGGGCCAGCCCTCTTTGGTCATGTCAAACGCAGAGTTGATCGGCAGCCGCAGGTAGTGAAAGCGGCTCGCGCTGAAATTCAAGTCCATGATCGTGTTCGAAGTAAACGCGTGGTTGTACCCAATCACAGCGCTCTTGCTGCGCGTGTTCTCGCTACAACGATCCTTGCAGAATCCGGTGCCGAACGGGTCTTGCGCCAGGCTGAGCATCTTCCAGTAGCTGAACCGGCCAAAAATACGGCTCTGACTGCTGAGGTTCGCGTCCGCTCGCGTTACATATTCGTCGACATCGCCCCCTGTACTCGCTGCTTTGGTGAAGTTATTCAAGTTGCCGCTATTGGTGGGCAGCGGGATGTAATTGAGCAGAAATGTGGAGGTCGGATTAATACGAGTGGTTGGAATGATGTTGCCCGGGAACTGGGCGCGGTGAGCGTAATTTGGATCGGTCGTGGGCACGACCAGATTCACCGTCAGCGGATCATAGATGGTGAGGCCAGATCCCGAAAAATCCCCCGTACGTTCCGCCGCCGTCGGGACTGTGGTGGTGAACACCGTGCCTTGGCGCAGACGGAATCCCTCATAGCTGCCGAATATGAACAGCTTGTCCTTCATGATCGGACCGCCAACTGCGGCGCCGAACTGGTTTTGTGTGAACGGTGGCGGCGTATTTGGCTTCCCCGCGGCAATCTGGGAACCCTTCAAGAAATACTCGTTCGAGTTGAAAACTTTGTTTCGCAGATATTCATAACCTGTGCCATGCCACGAGTTCGTTCCCGATTTCGTACTCAGGTTAATCACGCCACCGGCAAACTTGCCCCATTCGGGGCCCAGATTGTTGTATTGAACTTTGAACTCAGAGATGGAATCCTGCGTCGGAACCAAAAGCGGCAGGTTGATGTAGCCAATGTTTAGCGGCTGCCCGTCGAGGTATTCCGCGCCTTCATTCGCGAATGATCCGCCAATCTGATAATTGGCAAAATCGAAGGGGTTCTTGCCGACAGGAGTTCCCGTGGTGTTGCCCTGCGGAACTACCGACGGAGAAATGGCCGCCAAGGTATAAATGTTCCGTCCGTTCAAGGGCAGCTCGTTAGCCTTGCGCGTCTCCACTACCTGCCCGAGGGAGGACGTTTCCGGCTGGAGTAGTGGAGTCTCGCCACTGACCATGACACTTTCGGTGACTGTGCCCACCTGCATTGTGGCATCGATCTTGGCTGCTTGCTGAACTTGCACGACGATCTGATCGCGCACAAAGGTCTTGAAGCCTTCCTTCTTAGCCTCCACACGGTAGTTCCCCGGAATGAGATTGGGGAATGAATAGAGTCCATCACCTCCGGTGGTTTGCATACGTTTTTCTGACGTGCCCAGGTTGCTTAAGATAACTTGAGCACCCGGCATTGCTGCCCCAGAGGAGTCTACAACTTCACCCGAAATCGAACCGTAAGTGGATTGTGCTCGCCCGAAAGGGCACACCATAAGGATCAAGGACACGGGGAGGACGAGCGACCAAAGCCTGCGAAATACCATATGCACCCCCAACCGGTTGGATACAGGGTTCAAAACCCGTATAGGGAAACTTCAGTTATCTGACTACCCCACGTGCTCTGTTACGACAGGCTCGCTCCGAACGACATCTCTAATTGAGAGATGCAGAATGTTGTGCAACGTTGTTGCACACACTACTTAGGCTTGTCAAGGGAATTAAGTACAGAGAAGATACGCACATGAATCGAATCAGAAACCAAGCGGTCTTTGAGGTTTACTAATCGAGTTCTGCTAATGAATGAGTTCGTGCTTTCCTAACCCAAAATCTCTCGAGCGAACTCTGACCTGTAATGAAGATACTCTTCATGCCACTCTTGCTTTGCAGGCGAGTTTCAATATTTAGGATCCTCCTACGCGATATATTGTATCCAGTCAAAATTTCTTGAGCTTGCGGTCGCTTTGATAATGCTGGGCTAAGGTAGTGTGCCTAACATGCTCGCTACTACGTACTGCGTAGCTCAGGTGTGACAAATGCCGCCTAACCTTTCCGGACGAATTGGTTGGTACGGACTCGGCGTTCCACATGGAGTTATTCTTGACCCCCACTTTGCCTTGCCAATTCGTCCGTTGGCAGAAAGCTGGCACAGCGCTTGCTCCTTTGATCCATTTGGGACAGGAACGCCTTTGACCGAAGCAGCGTCGCACCGTTATGCGACCAGCGGAACGCTTTTTTTTGAGTGAAGGCGTGCAGCCAACAAAGCCGACGAGGTATGCTGGCATTTCGTTACCAGTGACTCTCCGGAGCTAATGTGGTGCTAAGGACCCTGTTGTTTTCGACATTTTTGGCAGCGCTCGCGGCGCCCTTTTTCGAGGTCGAGGAGCCGCACAGCATACACTTCACGCTCGAGAATTCGCCCACAGCCCAAAAGTACCTGATCGAAACCATGCCCGGAGGCGTCGCGCTCTTCGACTACAACAATGACGGACTGCTCGACATTTTCCTGGTGAATGGCGGACGGGTAAGCAGTCCGATGCAAACCCCGGAAAGCTTTGATCGCAAAGATCCGCGTTATTGGAACCGCCTCTATCGGCAAAATCGTGATGGCAGCTTTACCGATGTCACCGTGCAAGCGGGACTGGCGGACGCCGGAGACAGCAATTACGGCATGGGAGTCGCTGTAGGTGATTATGACAACGATGGCTTTCCCGACCTCTACGTCACCAACTATGGCAGAAACCTTCTTTACCACAACAATGGGGACGGCACTTTTACCAACGTTACGGCAAAAGCGGGAGTTGCTGCGGGTGGGTGGTCCGTATCTGCTGGCTTCTTCGACTACGACAACGATGGCAAGCTGGATCTGTTCGTGACCCGTTACATGGAATGGGATACGCGGCACAGCAAAACGTGCGGCGGCGAGTGGCGCACCTACTGTCCGCCTGAGGAGTTCCCGGCAACCACCAGCATCCTGTATCACAACCGAGGGGACGGCACATTCGAGGATGTCAGCCAAAAATCCGGAATTGCCAGCAAGAAAGGCCGCGCTTTGGGTGTGGCATTCGCCGACTATGATGGCGATGGCTTCACGGATATATTTGTTGCTAACGACGGCATGCAGCAATTCTTATTTCATAATAGCGGTAACGGAACTTTCAATGAGCGCGCCCTCGAGGCAGGGGCTGGACTCTCCGAGGATGGCCGGCGCCTCTCCGGCATGGGTGTGGTTTTTCAAGATTACGACAACGACGGTCGCCCCGACATTATCGTGACCGAGCTTCCGAGGGAAATCTATGGCGTCTACCACAACGAGGGGGGCGGCTCTTTCAGTTACCGTAGCCTCGAGACCGGCCTGGGCGTTCTTAGCTCGGGAAGCTCCGGTTGGGGTGTTGGCCTCGAAGACTTCGACAATGACGGGTGGAAAGATTTGTTCGTCGCCCAGAGTCACGTGCTAGACAATGTCGAGCGGATTGATCCATCCCTTCATTATGCGGAACTGCCGTTGCTGGCCATTAACCATAACGGCCGCTTCGAGCGCATCGATACGGGAGCACCTTCTCCACTCGCCTCGCGCGGAGCAGCGTTCGGCGACATCAACAATGATGGGTGGGTGGATGTCGTAACGACAGTACTTGGTGGCCACCCCCAGTTGTACCTCAATCGCAAAGACAACGAGCACTGGATAACCATCACGCTGCGCGGCACAGGAAGCAACCGCGACGGCTTCGGCGCGCGTGTCCAGGTGAATGGGCAAACGCGGTTTGCGACCTCTGCCGGAAGTTATCTCTCGTCGAGCGACAAACGCCTGCATTTTGGCCTGGGCTCAGCAGAAACCGCAAAAGTTGAAGTGGCCTGGCCGTCCGGTGTTCACCAAGTGCTGGACCATCTTCATGCCGATCAATTCCTTGAAATACGCGAACCGGAGCACCCATGACACTCGCTCTTCTTGTCTTATGGCTGCTGTGGCAAACGGCCTCGCCCGACGCAGCGCGACACATGCAGGCGGGCATCGAAGCCGACAAGCAGAGACACGTGGAAGTTGCCATCGCAGAGTTCAAGAAGGTCACTGAATTGGAGCCCTCTCTTGCCATCGGCTTTGTCAATCTCGGCCAAACCTATATGGAGAACCATGACTTCACGAGCGCCATATCTACACTGAAGCATGCCTTGCAGCTTGATTCCACCCTGATCCCTGCACACCGCTTGCTTGGCTATGCGCTGCTTGCGCAGGGATACTCAGCCGAAGCCATTCCCCATCTTGAAAAAGCGAATGAACATGCCGCGCTGGGGATCGCTCAGATTGAGACCGGTCAGTTCCCGGCGGCCGTCGTGAACCTCGAATCGGCGTTGGCGAAGCAACCCAACGATCCTGATCTGCTGTACTACCTGGGCCGCGCCTCAGGACTGTTATCGAAGCAAAATATCGACACTATGCTGAGTAACTATCCGAACTCCGCCCGAGCTCATCAGGCGCTGGGTGAAAACTATTTTGTTCTCCGCCAGATGCCGCAGGCTGAGCGTGAATTCCGGGAGGCCCTGAAGCTGCAACCGAATTTACCCGAGGTTCACCTCGAATTAGGGATGGTTTACTCTGGCGCCTCGGAATGGGATAAAGCGGAACTGGAATTTCGTGCTCAGTCAAAACTACAGCCGGGAAATGCGGAAGCCGCTTATCGCTTGGGCAGCACTCTGCTGCAACAAGGAAAGGCGCAGCAAGCCAGGCAGGAACTCGAGCGCGCCAATCGCCTCCTGCCTGACATGCCGGAAACGCTCTATTCTCTGGGCAAAGCCGCGTCGCTCGAGGGTGATTCCGAGTCCGCCGAAAACGCCTGGACTAAGCTCGTATCGATGGAAAAGACCACTCCCCTGGCCGCTCAGGCACATTTTGGCTTGGCTGCCCTCTATCGCAAGCAGGGGAAGAGTGCGGAGGCAGAGCGCGAAATGCAAGAATTTCAAAAGCTGCAAAACGGCCCCGGTTCCAAGGAGAATCTCAACTAGATGGCCGCTGGGCGGCGCACTGCTCGATTCGCCGGTACAGGATATTTCACCTATGCCGTCGAAACCTCAATGGGAGAACCAATGGACTTTCTTCCGCTCGAAACTTAGTCTCTTTCGTCGAAAAGCATTCTATAAGCAGGATCTCGCTCTAGTAAGCTAGAAAAGAGAGAACGCCGGTGAGAACACTTCACAGCCTCGATTTTGCCGAAGCTAAGAGAATAGTTGACGCCGTTGTCGAAAGGGCTCTGACGGAAAATAAGGCCGCGGTTATTGCCGTGGCCGATGCCTACGGCGAACTGCTTGCCTTGGCACGGATGGATGGTGCTCCCCTCTCCTCGATTGTAGTCGCTACAAACAAAGCCTGGACTGCTGCTCGCGAACGCAAGCCCACGCAGGAAATCGGTGACAAGGTGAAGCATCCGCAAAGGGGCTTTGACGTTGCCTATTACGGCGATCCACGCATTGTCGGCTGGGGAGGCGGCGTTCCGATTTGGAAGAACGGAGCAGTTGTGGGCGCCGTCGCGGTGAGCGGTTTGTCCTCAGCGGAGGACATCGTCTTAGCAAATTTTGGTATTGCGCTCCTTGGCGATAACGGGGAGAAACCTTAACTTTCGCAGTTTCTATGACTCAATGAGATTTAGATTCGTTGTGGGGAACTCGCCTGCGAACCTCATTCCTCCCGCCTTCGACGTCCCGGTTGACCTGATAGGTTCAGGAGCTTTCGTATGCTTCGAGCTGCTTCGGGCGAAGCTGTGATGCTTCCTTTCATCGCTCTCGATGTCAGCCTGGCAGTGTTGTGGAGGCGTCTCATGTAGGTCTTGCTACAGGTACTTGTGCTCGTTCCTCTGTTTGACGTCACCGACTTGTTCGTGGGCTCACGGGGTAGCGGCATTTGGGCGAAGGGACCCGATGTGGGAATCGAGTGCTTGGCGATTTTTAGTCTATTAGCACTGCTTATTGTAGGTTGGAAAATTGGCCTCTCGGCCTCAGTCCCAGAAGGCCCTCGAGTTCTAGCCGAGGCGCCACAGTCGGTCTACCTCGGACGTTAGCCGACGAACGCTGATGTACGCTGCGGGAGTTACGCAAATTTCGGCAGTGTCTCAGTTTGAATTTCTGAGCCAGTCCGTCGGGCGGGTCGCGCGATTAAGCGGGAACGTACGTCAACCGAATCAAGTCATCGACGATTAAATCGCTGGCCACCAGGTGGAGCGGCGGCCGGGGGCCGGCGAAGAATGGCCTGCCACCACCAAGCACGACGGGGCGGAGGTAGAGTCGATACTCATCGATAAGACCGGCTTCGGTCAGGCTTTGCGCCAGGGCTGGTCCGCCAACTTGAATCTCGCCAGCCAGCTCGGCCTTCAGCCTGCGTATCACCTTCTCGAAGTCATCCGCGACAAGCGTGGCGTTGGGGCCAACTGACTTGAGGGAATGCGACACGACCCACTTCGGCAGGCTCCGCCACGCCACCGCGAAGTCGCGGTCCTCCGCGTCCCAATCAGGAGAATCTTCGTCCCAATAATGCATGATCTCGTACATGCGGCGACCGTAGATGACGCTTGTCAGGCCACGCACCTGCTCGACGAAGTGACGAAAGGCCGCGGGCACAGGCGGCCCAAGCTTCGTGTGGTCGACGTAGCCGTCGAGGGACTGGCTCAATCCATAGACAAGTTTTGCCATGCTCAAATCTCCCTCCGAAGTTCTTCAGTATAGCTTGAGCCGGCGTGGCGCGGAGTTCAGGCTGATGTCGGTGTGACCAATAACTAGAGGTCCGCTTCCCAATCCCGAGATTCAAACTGAGACACTACCCAAATTTCTGCTAAATTGGGTGCTTTGGCGTTATTTAGCATCTTCGTAAGGAGCAGATTATTTTGGCTGCGGTAGTCGTAACTGGCTCAGCTGGACTAGTGGGATCAGAGGCAGTGCACTTCTACGCTCAACGCGGGTTTCAGGTCGTTGGAATCGACAATGACATGCGCTCTTTATTCTTTGGAAGTTCCGCCTCCACTACGTGGAACAGAATTCTGCTGGAAGAGAAATACGGCCAGCGATACCAGCATTTCCACGCAGATATTCGCGATCGGACGGCGGTAGAACGCATTTTTCATCAGTATTCCTCCGACATTGTGCTCATCATCCATGCTGCCGCCCAACCGTCCCACGATTGGGCCGCCCGCGATCCCGTTACCGACTTCACGGTCAACGCAAATGGCACCCTCGTCCTGCTGGAGGCCACCCGCCAGTCTTGTCCCGCGGCGGTGTTTATCTTCATGTCCACTAATAAAGTGTATGGCGACGCACCCAACCGCCTTCCTCTCGTGGAACTGGAAACTCGTTGGGAGATTACTTCCGGTCACCCTTGCGAAAAGGGCATAGACGAGTCCATGTCCATCGACCAGTCAAAGCATTCCCTATTCGGCGCTTCCAAGGTAGCGGCGGATGTTCTCGTCCAAGAACACGGACGCTATTTCGGAATGAAAACCGGCTGTTTTCGCGGGGGATGCCTGACTGGCTCCGCGCATACCGGAGCAGAATTACATGGGTTCCTGGCCTACCTGATGGAATGCTCAATCACCGGCAAACCGTACACTATTTTCGGTTACAAAGGAAAGCAGGTTCGGGATAACATTCACAGCCGCGATCTGACAGCAGCGTTTCATGAATTCTATCGCAACCCTCGTAGCGGCGAGGTCTACAACATGGGCGGCTCTCGGCATGCAAATTGCTCCATCCTCGAAGCCATTGCTCTGTGCGAAGAGATCTCTGGCAAAAAACTGAACTACACATACAAAGATGAAAACCGTTCCGGTGACCACATCTGGTACATCTCCGACGTAAATAAATTCCAGTGCCATTACCCAGAGTGGCAATACCAGTACGACCTGCGCAATATCCTTGCGGAGATTTACCAGGGACAAATGGAGCGATTTGGCGACACCCGCAGTGCCGTCGGTCCATCGACGAGGATCAGAGACGGAAGTAAGTAGTCCGAAAACGCTTTTTTGTGCTTTAGTCTTCAACAAAAAAACGCTTTTCGATTCCGCTGATAGGCCTACTGCTGCTGCGATTGATGAAATTATCAGTTCTAATTCCGGCCTATAACGAGGTGGGTTGTCTCGAGACGACCATCTCCGAGATTGCAACTCTAAGCCGCGGGCAGGTGTGTCACGAAATTCATATCGCTAACGATAACAGCAGTGATGGCACTCTCGAGTTGCGTCAATCGCGCAGGATCAAGCGGACTTAGGTTGTCTTCGAGTTCATTTTCCCTGTTTTCAAACGCGAAAGGCGGCACAGCTGTGAAATATAAGCGAACATAACCCTTCGCGATAATTTCGTTTCACCAGCGATGCGATTCCGAAACCTGTATGGGATTTCGTGAACTTGTGGACACTCCATATTGGCGGCTATTTCCAGAAGGATCTTGAAGCCCTGACCGTTGAGACGTTCGCGAACGCGTAGAAAATCAGTGCGGCGGATCAGAAAATAGCCGGACATGGCATCGCAGATTCGGATGCCGACTACCCATTGCGCCAGTCTGTTCGCCAACCACGACTCAGATCGGCGGGCCCAGCGCCACTCACCCACACTACCCCCGCGCACATATCGGCTACCCACGACTAAATCGGATCCGTCACTCAATGCCTCGAGCATGCTCGGCAGAATCGCAGGATCGTGCTGCAAGTCGGCATCCATGCAAGCAACCACCTCACCCCGCGCAATCGTAAAGCCCTCGATTACGCTCCAGCCAAGACTACGAGGTCCCTTCCGGCGGACCGCTCGAATGCGAGAATTTTGCTTGGCCAAGTCTTCAGCAACCGCCCAGGTGCGGTCCGGGGAATCATCATCTACGATGATGATTTCGTAATCCATTCCCTGGAGAACTTCTTTCAGTTCCGCAATTAGTCGGGGCACATTTTCGGATTCGTTCAAGGTCGGACAAACAACGCTAATATTCATCTTCGGGTCTGATCATTTCTTGCTCCTCGTGCGACCGATAATCCACCACCTCGATCCCGAAACGGGATTCGACGAATTGGCATTGTCTCAACGCTGCTATCTTGCACTGTTGCGGAGTCAGAACTGAGCGTACATTTAATTTGGGTTTGTCACCCGAGCGTCATCCTGGCAGAAAGCGAGATCTGCTCAAACCGCCGTCATTCGGTCAGGTCCCACGCTCCGCTTCTGCAAACATTCGTCCGGGCTAGGTGTTACGGTTAGATCATATCGCGAATCGACGAGTTCAACATGAGAAGCACCTTGCAGTCTGGCAATGACTCGCATGCATCTCCTGAAACCGCCCAGCACAAGTCTGCCCAACATGAGCGATCGCACTTGGTTTCAGATTGTGGCGACATAACTCCTTTCGTTGGCCTCAGCACTGCCCTCAGAACCACAACCACCAATAAGTTCCTCCGCCTCTTTGCACAACAAGTTTGCACACTTAGAATGTCCGAGAATACGCAAGCTTGCGATTCACGGAAATACCGAAGCGAGTTCGACAGCTATGATCTTAAGGGCTTGACGCCTTCTTAAACTCGCTTTCTTTATTTAATGTAATGGTGCTCCCGAGCATACTTCTCCGCTTGGTCTACTTCCGCCAGCGCAGCATCAATGTGCTTCATGGCATTCATTCTGTGACCGCCCCATTCGTTGCCCGCGCGATAGGCTAGATCCTTGGCTGCATTCAGGTGTTGCCGTGTCTGCAACATGTCACTTTGAATGTCCTTTACTGGCTTTTGTGGAACCGCAATTCCTGCTAATCCAAGTACAAAAATGAAAGTCGCCACTATACGCATTTTTTTTCTTCCTTTCATCAAGCGGCCCGTTGTCCCTGTCTCCGCCTCCTTCGATTCTGATGCTAAATAGCCCTTGAAGGTTCTCCTCGTCAGGCCCCCGACAAGGTCACACGGGCTATTGTTTTCTCCTTTGGTCGAAAATGTTTCCAAAGGAAGATATTTACAGCAACCAAGCCGCGCGATAGCTATGAAATAATGCGCAAAGAATCTCTCGGAAAATCTTTGACCCCCCCTTTGCCCTCGAAGGGTCTGCGATGCGTCGGTAATATGTGCCGTCAGGCATATTGGCAGCGAGTTCGAGGATCTGGAACCATCGACTCCAGGCGCTCGCGTACCTCCAGGAAACGGTTCCGACGCAGCAAAAAGAAAGTACACATTGGATCACAAATTCGAATTCCGGTAAACGATTTCGGCATTTAACAGCCAACCAAGATTTCGCCTTACGAAGAAATTACCACCCCCTGCTTCCGCCAGCAACGTATCGGCTTCCCACCCAAACCCTTGCGCACTTCCTTCAGCATTCGCGACAGAATTATAGGGTAGTGTTGCAGATCGGCGTCAATACAAGCAACGAGCTGTCCGGGGGCGGCATTAAAACCCCGCGTGACGCGCTAGTCCACCCGGGTTCTTTCTGCTCCGCGGAACGCGTATTGCGGATTCTCATCGCAATCTGCGCTGCACGCTCCCGCGTACGGTTGGCAGAGTCACCATCGCTGACCATGAAGGCTCGTAGGCGTGGCCGGTAAGCGCCGTTCCACCTCGCGGATAAGTGCCGCAACAGACCCCACTCGGGCGGAAAAATAAGCCATTATTCCGCAGGTTTCCGGCTAGACCACAACTTTGACACGTCGAATCAAGGACGGTTAATTGCGCCGTTCCTGTCACGTTGACAGACATTGCAAGACCAGCTATCGAATTCGTGGATTAGGTCGCGATGACCTTAATGTTTCGTGTGTTATCTCCAATGCAATGAGCAACACCACTCTGGTCCACGGTTGCGATGCTCGGATCAGAGGTACTCCACTGACCAAGATAGGGCCATACGAGCAGGACCGGCGCAGGAGAGGGGGGTTGCTGAAAAAGAGATTCTTGTGAACTGCACTTGCCCTTGGCGAAGCTGCGCGCGTCTGCAACGGGGAGTGTGATGTTGACAGATCGCAGAACACGCAATGAATTGTCGAACTCGCAAGCCGCGATCGCGATAACCAAAACAGCCAATATAATGGTCGAGGTGGTAGTCTTACTTCGCACCGGTGATTTTTTCCGATGGACTTAGATTGGATGCGAAATGCATTCTCGGCTGAGCCAGCGTTGTACCTCAACCGGTCAGGACGACCAGATGTGACATTCTTCCTCGGGTTTGTTCCGGAGAAGTTGCAAGGTTGAGTATTGGATGCAATAGAATTGTCCAACCTTATGTTTACAGGAATCCGGTATCCGACAGAGCAGCGCGCAGGTGCTGTCTTACACGTCTACGTCTAGTACTTTGCGGCCGTCAACTGTTTAGTATTTTGGGAGTTCAACGCGGTGAAGCTTTCAGTCGTGATGCCAGTGTACAACGAGCGAGCGACTCTGCGCGAAATGATTTCTCGCGTGATTTCCGTTCCTTTCGACCTCGAGTTGATCTGTGTCGATGACGGATCAACCGACGGCTCAGCCGAAATTCTTACGCAAATGCAGGAAAAACACGCGGAAATTCGCATGATTCGGCAACCCTGCAATATGGGAAAAGGAGCGGCCCTCCGGCGTGGGATCGCGGAAGCTAAGGGCGACTACATCATCATTCAAGATGCCGATATGGAATATGATCCGTCCGAGTACCCCATCCTGCTCGCGCCATTAATGCAAGGAAAAGCCGATGTGGTGTATGGATCACGCTTCATGGGAGGCGGACCGCATCGAGTTCTTTACTTTTGGCATCGGGTCGGAAACTGGTTTCTCACACTGCTTTCTAACGCGGTCACGAACCTTAATCTCACGGACATGGAAACATGCTACAAGGTCTTTCGCCGGGAAATTATCCAAAGTATAGCCCTGGAGGAAGACCGCTTTGGATTTGAGCCGGAGGTGACCGTAAAAATCGCCAGAAGGCGCTTGCGGGTTTATGAGGTCGGCATCAGCTATTCGGGTCGAACGTATGAAGAGGGCAAGAAAATTGGATGGCGCGATGGAGCACGTACTCTGTGGTGCCTGATCAAATATTCGATTAAGGAGCACCGGGGTACCGCCATCGGCGAAGATGTACCAACTCACAAAAGACATACCTCGGGAGAACGCGGCATCAGCGAAGAGCAAGTCCGAACAGGAAGACCCTAATATCTGTGAACAGTAAAGCCTCCACGCGTGACTACAATCCACGACCTTTGACCGCCCTCCGCGTTCTGATCCTTGGTGCGTCCGGCCTGCTTGGCAAGTATCTTGTGCGCGAATGGTCGCTACCCGGCTGCGTGCTCGGCCTTAGTTCCCGCGACGTGGATATCCGGAACTCTGCACAAACTAGAACGGCAGTGCAGGAGCACAAGCCGGACTGGATTATTCTCGCAGCGGCCTACACCGATGTTGATGGCTGCGAAACCAATTCTGAACTGGCCATGAATACCAATTTTAACGGTGCCCTCAATGTAGCAGGGGCGGCTAATGAAAATCATTCTCGCCTTCTGTTCGTGAGTAGTGACTATGTATTCGATGGCAGCAAAACAACTCCCTACGAGATCGATGATTTGGTCAATCCTCAAAGCATCTACGGCCGATCAAAAGCCGAGGCAGAGTGCGGTATTAGAGAGATATTACCCTCCTGTTGCATCGTGCGTACCTCGTGGGTCTTTGGGACAGGTGGCAGATGCTTTCCGGAGACCATCCTGAAATTGGCTGAAACCCGGAACGAAATTGCAGTAGTCAACGATCAGCGCGGTTGCCCGACCTATGCGCGCGACTTGGCACGAGCAATTGTCCAGTTATGCACAAGAAATGCTGTAGGCACTGTGCACGCGACAAATGCGGGCAACTGCACGTGGTTCGAATTCGCTTCCGAAATGATCCGCCAGAGCGGACTTCCCACGGTGGTTGTGCCAACAACGACTGACAAATTTCCCAGGCCCGCACAACGACCTAAGTATTCGGTGTTATCAGCAACTAGTCTCCGCGCATGCGGAGTACTCATGCCGACATGGCAGGAGGGTGTGCAGGCTTACCTGCATGAGAGAACTCAGCGCCATCAGTTTGACTAACGTGACTTTTAGTGAACTGCAGGCCGCCAGATAGAAATTCCAAGCAGCAGATGACCGGCAATCGAGGCCTGTAGACCTGTAGAACTCAACCACATTGCAGCTCTTGAACAGAGATTTCGTCATCGTAATACTGAAAACTGCGACTGAGGTCTCCAAGTGTTCTACGGGCGGCTGAACGCGATACCGTAGGCGCCCTGGAAGTACTGGACACCCCATGCACTAACGAAAGTGAGCTGGGTGCCGCTAGAGTCAGTGATTCCACCGAATGGAAACGGCGCTCCGTGCCCGGTTCAGTCGTGCTAAACGTCCTATTGTTCTTAGCATAGCGCGTATTTGGGGACCGCCAAAGACACCCATCAACGTGCCCCAGCTTAGGATCAATAACAGCGGAAATCCGAATGGGCGGTAAGAAAACTCGATCTTGTTTAGGCCAGCGCGAACTTGAACGGCGCGGAAAATAAAATCGCCTCCGAAGACTCGTCCTGGTTCACCGTTTATTTTTGCGCTCCATCCTCTCGCCCATCGATCCGTGATTAGCAACCAGCCATCTGACGGGGCGGTGATCTCCAAGTCCAGGTGATTAGGTGTGTAACGCATCAGTTTCGCCGGCAGTTTCTGAGCTGCGGGAGATTGCATGATTTGTGCAATGTGTTGTGCTTCGTCCAGACCATGCAAATTTCGATCGCGAATTTCCGACATTGTTTCTGGTGGGTGGACCAATAGAATTGGAGAATTTAATTGCCCGACTCTTTTGCTGAACTCAGTGTAGAAAACATCGGTTGGCGTAACCTTCACAACGTTCCTTGAAAACCATATCCGGTCGGGACCAGTACTCATGGCCAAGAAAACAGGATTACCCCAAGACATCAGTTCGAAACGATTCCACATGGTTTCGTAATTCTCGAAAGTAGAGAACTTTAGAGGAACGTTCTTGTTGTTTGGGTAAATAGAGAAGTCCTCGGTTCGTAATAATCGTTGGAATCCGTTACGCGTCAGATCCAGGTTGGAGTGGTGCGCAATGTTAATGCGGTGCCATGAGTCGCGGCCAGCACCTGCGGAAGAGACAAACGGAAAGACGCCGCCTTGCATGACAAGAACCGTGAGGACTGCGTCGGTCAGTGCTAATGCAAGGAGAAGTAGAGAAAATGTTTTCCTTGCCGTTGGCAAAAGCCATGTTGTAAATACAATGCCCAACAAACCGAACCAAACCAAAACCACTTGCCAGGTGGCTCGGAAGAACAAGTCTCCGCGATTTTGCACGCGCGACACAATGAATATGTAGCCCGCAATTGCAGCGGCACTTTGAAGTAGGGCAGTTATTGCCAGCCTCTTCCATGGCTTGGTCGAACATTGCGCACCAATCTCGCCCATATCCGATAGCGCTAGCAACGCCAGAGTGGCAGCACAAAACATTGAGTACTCGCGAAACAGCGCGGGGTTGCGGAAGTACCGGGTTGGATATACGTAGTCATATAACCAGCCCCGGAGCGGCAGCTGACTTCCTAGGGCACAGGCTAGAAAGAAAATCAAAACGCCAGCTAACCACCAGCGATAACCTGACTTCGGTCGCAGCACTAATGCAAATAAGGCAAACGTGGGCACAAGAGCCCCAAGATACAGGCTGACCATACTGCCGTCCGTCTGTGGCCAGAGAGTATGCCGATTGAACACTTTGAGCTTAGCCACGTAGGGACTGGAAATGGACGTCAGCGCAGCGGCCGGCATCGCCATCGACTCAGTGGCTTCCTGCCTCGATCGGATGCCAACCCGATCGGCATATCCATGCCCTTCAAAGAAGAAAGCAGCGTATGCGGGGGTAAGTATTGCCACGCCAACTAGCAATAAGACAAACATTGCACTGGCGAAAAATAAGGGTTTGGACGACTTAATTCGTCTGCTGCCTTTGATGTCAGTAGGATTTTTCGGCGGCTCGGCTGAGGATTCGAATACAAACCGCCCTATCATCCAAAAAAAAATCAAACCGCCGGTCAGGATTACGAGCTCAGGATAGCCGCCAAGCGCGGACACGCCCCACAACGCGCCCGCCTGCACGGCAGGCCAGAACCGTCGTGCGCCTAGTGCTACGTCCGTTCGCCAAACTATGAGCGACAGCCATGAAAACGAATAGACGGACGACGTGTGCTGCGCATGGCCGGTGTAGAACCCACAAAACATTAAACCCAGCGCGACGATAACCCCCGCCCAAGGAGGAGCCCGGAGGTGCCGCGCGAGAATGAGCATACCAATTGGTCCCAGGAGCCATATGAGCAAGTAGTAAATCCTGAAGCCGGTCTCGGTCCCTCCGGTCACCGCCCCTACCAGGACGGCGACCGGGGAAACCGCTCCCAGCTCGGGCTCAGCGTAGTCTGGAGAGCCCCCGCTAATCCAAGGATTCCATAACATTATGCGTCCAGCTCGCGCATGGTCTGCAACCAACGTAAAAGCTGGAGCAAAGAAACCCGCTGCATCCCAGTGCAATGTTTCAGCTCCGGTTATGAGACGAAAGTTGCAACTGGCAAACACTGCGATTAGAACTCCAGCACCGAGAAGCCATGAAATGCGACTGGGGGCATTACCTAACACATCGCAGTGCTTCGCCCGGGTCCAAATGTCAGGCAGAAACCCCTTCGTTAACCTAGAAAGCGTGGGAATGAACTTTTGAGGGCGCGTGCCCAAAGAGACTAGCTGAGAGCGCCACTCGCCAATTCGCTTTGGCGATAGTTGAGGGCCGACCAACACTGCAAACAAAGTACCCCAGCTGAGAAAAAACAGCACTGGCCAGCCGGCAGGTCGGTAAGCAAAATTGATAAGGTTCTTGCCGGCATGCACCTTGACCGAACGAAAGATGAAGTTTCCGCCGAACACCGGCGTGTCCTCCCCGTTCACCTGGGCTTGCCAGCCGCGGCACCAACGATCCGTCACCAGAACCCAGCCGTCATTCGGAGCAGTCACCTGAAGATCAAAATGATTGGGCGTGTAGCGAAGAAGATTGAATGCTATTTGCTGGGCGGCCGGCAGTTGCGACACCAGCCGGGCGCCTAGAGTGTCTTCAGGCATGACGTCCGCATGATGTCGTATCTCGCGCATTTGCTCCGGTGTGTGCACCACCAGCACAGGCGCTCCAAGGCTGTCGCGTCTTCTTGTAAATGCTGAATAAATCACGTCTTTCGGCTGGGCAGTGACCGCCACCGGAGAAAACCATATACGATCCTTTGCAATAGCCATCTCCGCAAGAACAGGATCTTGTGCCAATTGCATCTGGAATGTATTCGTCATGGTGGCATAGTTCAAGAAGGTCACCATCTTCATGGGCACGTTTTCATTGTTTTTCGCGCCCCCAATCCATGCGGGAGGCCGCAAGTCACGCTGCAGTCCGTTTGGGGTTAAAAGCAAGTTGGGGTTATGAGCTGCATTAATCCTGGTCCAAGTATGTCGCGCATGGCCATCTGACGACACTGTCATGCGTGCGAGCCTGATCGTCTGCCCGGCGTCGGCCAGAGCCAGAATGATCATCATAATGGGGAGTAGCTTGCGCGACTTCGGTATCAGCAACAGCAAAAGGCTTAACGCGACGCATCCCAGCCATGCCCAGGCCAGGTGCTTATTTGCGCGGTGCAGCCATGGACCGACGTTGCTAACGGAATGAATAACGTGGGTGTACGCGACATATGCGCTGAGTGCCGCCACCGCTGATACGGCAAGCAGCTTTAGCCAAATTGTCGAGGAGTTACTCTTTCTGTGCTCATTCAAGTCCCGCATTGTGAGCAGAGCCAGCACGCTAGCCAGAAACATTGGATAGGCGCGGAATAATGCCGGGTTTCTAAAATAACGAGTGGGAATGCAATAATCGTATAGCCAACCACGTAGTGGTAGATAGCGTCCCACTGAACAAGCAAGAAAAAATGCGGCAACGCAGAGGATCCACCATCGCCATTTGGACCGAATTTTGCTTACAACAGACAGGAAAGCAAGAACGGTGATTAGGCCCCCCAAATAAATATTCGTCAAAGAAGTATCGCTGTGCGGCCACAGCCTAGGGTTGAAGAATTTAAGATCCGTGAGATATGGGCTAGAAAATGTTGTAAGGGCTCCGGGTTCTATTAGATTGGAGGAAACAGATTCCGCACGCGATCGCGGGCCGACTCTGTCGCTATATCCGGTACCGCCTTCCAGGAAGAATGCAATATACGAAGGTGCGAGAACCGCTGTTCCTATAACAAAGAACAATACAAACACCTGTATTTTGAAACGGATCCTCAACGGTATGTTTTCCTTTGCTGACGCTTCCAGATCGCTCGTGGAGGAAAAATACCAGCGTCCAATGGCCCACAGGAGCACAAAGCCCGCGGTGAGAATAGTAAGCTGAGGATATCCCCCTAGAGCAGATAAGCCCCAGAGTGCGCCTGCTTGCGCAACCGCCATCAATCTCTTTGCGGTAACTGCTACGTCAAAGCGCCACACTATCCAAGGGAGGAAAGAGAAAGAATAGATGGAAGAGGTATGCTCCGCATGCGAGGTGTAGAAACCGCAGAATACGAATGCCAGCGCGACCACGAAGCCCATCCACGCCGAGGCCCTGAGTTGGCGGGCTAGAAGAAGCATGCCAATCCCTCCGCAGAGCCAAAACAACAGGTAATATGCCCGAAAACCTGCTTCTGTGCCGCCCGCCAGCACACCTATCGACACCTCAATTGGAGAAACGGTGCCCAGCTCGGGTTCTGCATAATCGGGTGATCCGCCACTTTCCCACGGATTCCAAAGGACAATTCTCCCTGCACGTGCATGGTCAGCAATCAAGGTGAACGCCGGGGCAAAGAAGCTCTCTGCGTCCCAGATCGCCGCTTGTTTGCCGTTCACCAATGGAAAATTCGCCGCAAGGAACACGGCCGCTAGCATCACCCCCGCTAGCAGCCAGGGCCAAATTGCAGGTGATGGGGTGCTATGACTGTCGGCTTGCGATAGGTCGCTAACCGGAGAGGCGTCAATGACGGTCTTCATACGGCAATTCTGCAAATCATCATTAGAATTGCGGAACGGAAACGTGCGGACCTTGACTTCATCTTTTTGTGCCAGGAGCGGACGGCACAGCCGGAACGCCATCGGCCGGTATCCTGCGGTAACGTGCACGCAAGCTCTCGAATTGCTTGAACCGAACTACTCCAGATTTATGTAACAGGTAGCGTAATAGCACCATCAAGATCTTAAATCCATAAATTGTACTGTCATAAAAGCTCGCCGACGACGCTTCCGCAAAGTAGCGGACAGGCACAGCTATCTCACCAATACGAAACTGAGCAGCCACAACCTGCGCGATAATCTCCTGGTCGAAAACAAAGCCATCCGAGTTCATCCCAAAGTTCACCGTCTCCAGTACTTCTCGTCGGAAGGCCCTATACCCAGTGTGAAACTCAGAGTGGTTAAGGCCGAAGGACCAGTTCTCCAAGCGGGTTAAGAATCGGTTAGAGAAGTATTTCCACCAGGGCATCCCTTGCTGAATGGCAGACCCCTCCTTCAGCCGGGATCCAAGCACCAGGTCGGCATCACCGGTAATGATTGGTTCGATAATCTGAGGTACAAGGGTCGGATCATACTGATAATCAGGGTGAACCATTACGATAACATCGGCACCCGCCTTGAGTGCTTCGGCGTAACAAGTCTTCTGGTTCGCACCATAACCGAAGTTTCGAGTGTGAACAAAGACTTCAAGGTTCAGCTTCCTTGCGATCTCCAGAGTTTCATCAGTCGAACCATCATCCACCAAAATAACGTGGTGGACATGCTCTTTGGGCAACTCTTCATAGGTCATTCGGAGAGTACGTCCCGCATTGTAAGCAGGCATAACTACGACTACTTTAGGATTCATATCGAGGCACCCCTGCGAGCCATCGCCACAAATTGATAGGCGAACATAGTCTTCCAAGATCGCGCGAGCGCAGCATTCGTCGCATGCATGGCATTGAAACCGCGACCATGATACCGTCTAGGAACAACCAGAGGAAGTGGCGCAGGCGTAGTTCGTAACTGGATTACCTCCAGTCCGGCCTTCAGTAACAAGCGGCGAAACGACGCTAGCGTAAAGAATCGCAGATGGGTTTTGTCCAGAATACCGCGCTCAGCATACTCAAAATGCCCAAAGAGCATTTGTAGACGGACCCAAGCATGAGCGCTGTTGGGCACAGAAATCACGACCACACCGTTCGGCTTCACTTGTTGATTGATGCTGATCAATACAGATAACGGATCCCTCAAATGTTCCAAGACATCTCCGTAGACGACGACGTCAAACGGTCCACCCCAGTCAGGAATTGGACGATCCAGGTCGGCAACAATTACTTTACTGCACTTAGTCCTGGCAATCTCAGCAAGAATAGGGTTGCCCTCAATAGCAGTAACGTCGTAATTCTGCTCGATAAATAATTTCGCCATGTCGCCTTGCGCGGCGCCGATGTCCAGCAGGCGCTTGCCGTTTCCTTGGGGGAGGTACGAAAGAATGACCGAGTGGCTGGAGTAGCGGTCGGTCTTCAACTGGTACGGTCTGGAAGACTCTTCGTTCAGCCTCGTACCAAGTTCCAAGGTCGACATGATCGGCGCATTGTCCATATTTGTCTTCAATTTCCGGCTATGCTTCCGCCTAAATCACTCATGATTGGCTACCTCGACCAGCAGTTGCGCAGCAATGTCCTATGTCCTCTTCATAATGAAACATTGTCCGCTAGGCAAGTAGAACGGAAGCTCTTCCTTGTCCGCGAAAAACTCATCCACAGCCTTGCGAGCACCCGGGCAGCTTGAAAATCCATAATCGTCAAACACCATGACCCCTCCTTTTTCAAGGCGTGGGTAGAAGAAGGTACAACTATCCTTGACTGACTGATAGATATCTGCATCTACGTGGACCATACAGAAACGACAATTTTCGATCGGGCCAGCAGTATCGGGGAACACACCCTTGTAAAACCGTACATCTCCGCAGTCCGTAAACTGACGTTGCACAGATTCCAAAGACGTATTCGCAAAGTCTCCCTTGTGGTGATGGTCCACCGTAGTATCAGTGGAAGGCATGCCTTCGAACGTGTCAAACAGATGCAATTGTTTCTTGGCACGCGTGTCAAAGGCAAGCGCCAGGAGGCGGGCTGTGCCACCTCTATATACGCCCACTTCGGCGACATCACCGATCAGATTCGCGGTTAGTTTGGCAAGTTGAAATAAAACGTAGCAGCGTGCTCGATCGACAAGCGTGTACTCGATAGCGTTGACTAGCTGCAGGAACTCGATATCGTCGTTCCAGAGAGGAAGTGGTTTCAGTGCGTGTTCTCGTTTCGCTTCAGAAACATCCGAGAAACTGAATACCAGTCCCTGACTGCTTGGGTAGCAACGGAAGTCGAACCACCCGTTAAGAGGATTCACGAAGGCTTCAAAGCGGCTGGCCGACTGTCGGCCCATTGATCGAGCTAATTGGTTGAACCAGTCAGCATTCTCGGTGTCTGCGACTACTTGGAAAACCGTTTTACCAATTATTTCACCAGCGCCGCAATGCAACTGGCGACAAGCCTCGTCATTGGCATATACAAATCGCAACCGTCGATCGACAGCAGCGATTGCTATATCGCTTAGGGAGTTAAGAACTGTGGCCGCTTCCGTGCTATGAGCCCAATTAGTGTTTGGTCTGCCGCTCTCCGAGCGTCCGCTTGCGCCCGCTCGGCGACGTGCCGACCGGATGGAGGTCAATGCAAACGCGCTCCCGATCAAAAGAAGGATGATGGCGACGTCTGCAGTCCTCGATTGAAGGGGCGGTGGCGTCCCGACGCCTAGTAGGTCTGACGTGCCCACGACAACGAAGGCCGCCAGAACTCCCGGTCCAAAGCCTCCAAACCATGCACTCGCCATAACCACAGCTACTAGCGCCACAGGTGAGAGTCGGGCAATTACTGAGCTCCGCGATGCCTCCGTGAGCACGACTACACCTGCGCTTGCGCAGACCGACACCAGATAGCGCATTATGCGCGGAAGGTCGTATCGGTACGAAATTAAGTGGACGCGTCTCCAGAGCAGGTGTCTATTTATAGAGTTTCTTGCCGCAGTAGCCATACCCTTTTAAGCTCTACTCGCTTCCGCTACACGCCAGGTTTGCAACCCGTGGAAGTCGAAACTAAAGTCGCTAATGACACAGTTCAGCTTGCGTAAGGCTGCAGCTACTTCA
>Ga0126372_10000060_pt1 | contig 27888 bp, 22 predicted proteins | sample PanSoiMetaPlot_6_FD_92762 | JGI IMG/M metagenome (GOLD analysis project Ga0126372, IMG submission 92762) | Tropical forest soil microbial communities from Panama - MetaG Plot_6 | ecosystem: Environmental > Terrestrial > Soil > Tropical forest > Bulk soil | place: Panama | collected 2016-02-17
GATCTCAGTCTTGGGGCGCCCCTCGGCGTACCACAACACAATCTGCGCTCTCGACGAAACCGAGCCATCATACTCATCCGACTTGAGCAAAGCTTGCAACTCATCACGCTGCTGACCAGAAATTTCCATACCGCAGATCATTGCAGGTTGACAACGGCAAAGTAAAGTAAAGTCCTACAATTTAGGAGACACTAGGTAGATCACCAGCGTTCCTCTTCCCGCATCGCAATCAACGCCTCGGAAACAGTGTTGTTCTCAACGTTGGCGGCGGGCATCCGGAAGGGGGTCCGATCGGCCGCTGGAACCACACGCCCGGCAGCAACCAGATCGTCAAGCTCACCACCGCCAGCGGGCACTACTCGTGCGACGAGCCTGCCCTCGTCGGTGATCTCGACGGTCTCGCCGTGTTTCACGCGCGCCAGAACCTCAGCGGTGTGCTGGCCGAGCTCTGGGATTGGGATCCGCTCCATGCACCCATGTTACTACGTGTCCGCTGGACCGGGACGAACACTAGCCTCGGATGCGCGAACGGCGACAGCGCCTCCTCCACCAGCGGCGCTGACACCGTCGCCCGCCAGCAGATCGCCACTATCCTGGCCAAGAATCGCCTCGCCGGCCAGCCGAGCGGTGGAGTTGATCAATAGCGACGGCAGCGTCGCCACGCACGCCCCAGGCGAACGCCACGAGTAGCAGCCTCGGCGGCTCCGCCCTCTCTGGCAGAGTCTTGTGCGACACCGTGATCTTGGGAATCTGTGTATCGAGCAGGGCGAGACAGGACGTACGAGACAGTGACGTTGACCGTGGCAGACATGCCGGTCCGGACGGGGCAGGATGGTCTGGTGGGCTCGTGTGGAGGACTGCGGGCGGACCGGCCCAAGCGCCGGAAGTTCACCGCTGCCATCTTCAAAGGTGGGATTCCGAATGATGGGCATAAGATGTCCGCCGGCCTGGTGTCCGGCTTATCCACGTATGCGGTCTCCACTCGGGCCCCGGTAGGGGCGGGGTGGTCAGGGTCGGGCGGCGTGTTGCCGGTGGTGGGTGGCGGTAACGGCACCCAGCCAGGCGTCATGCTCCCGAACCGCCTTACGGTAAGTATCAACCACCAGTAGCCGGCAATCAACAGCCTTGCGGCATAACCCCGTAATCGCCCACGCCGACACGGCTGGCGTTCGTCGGCGCCAGCTGAGACGGATCTGGAAGGTTCGCCTGGGTTGATAATTCGGGCTCATCGTGGCGTCGTGTCTTCCTCCGGTTGAGGTGCGATGCTCCGGAGCATCATCGCGCCCAAGCCTAGGGGGCCGCTTGCCTGCTGATAGACGGCCTGCTTGCCGAATTTCGCGGTGAGTAGCTTCCATGCTAGTGCCGGTTCCTCTCGATGCACCGGGACTGGCTCTGTTTTGCGCCAGCCGCGAGCCGAGAGCTGTTTGAACAATGAGGCCTTCCGGCTAGCGTCTATCAGGCCCAGCTGGGCACCACGCATGATGAGCGCTTGGATTGATACGCCCCAATGGGCCTTCATGTACTGAAGGCTGCGCAAGGTAATCGCCGTGCCGCTCATGGCCTCCATCGCTCGATCTCTCGGAACGAGGAATGCCGCGGCGAATCGATTTGCTTCCGCTTCGGGGTCGGCGACGAACCGTCTGCGCGAGTGTAGTACCAGGTGGCCTAATTCGTGGGCAAGTGTGTAACGCTGTCGGTCGCCGGCGCCGCCTGGAAAGTACCCGATCAGTGCATAATCTGTCCCACCCGGCCAGCATGATGCGCCGAAGTGGCCTATTTGCTCTCCGTCATCGCCATCCTCGTCGGGGAGAATCAGCGGGACGACCGCAATACCGCTTCGCTCGCAAGCCCGGGTAACGTGCCGAACGGGTGCGTCAGAGCCGATACCTAGGGCGGCTCGGGTAGCTTGGGCTAGCCGCTCGATGTCGTCATCACTCGGCGTGTCTACCACAGTTGGAAGGTCGGGGACGGGGTACTTCGTGCCAACCAGCAATTCCTGGACAACTCGGTACGCCTCGCCAAGCAGCGCCTCGGCTCTCCGCGTGTCACCGCGTCGTGCGGACGCCAGTTTCCGAAACCGGAGGGTGTCGGGCGGCAAGTCCGGAGGAACCGCGTCGAAAAAGGACCGCGGCAGGGCCGTCGCCGCGGCAACGTCATCAAGAAAGGATTCCGCTGCCGCGCGGGTACCACTCTCTATCTGTGATATCAAAGCCTGGCTGACGTTGGTGGCCGACGCCAATTCGGCTTGCGACTTCCCAAGCAAACCGCGGGCAGTTCTTACCCGTTCACCCGCTAGGGTCAGGCTCGCCTGTGCCATTCTTTCCCTCCTCGTCCTCATCCTCAAAGGGAAGGGTCAGGCCGAGGTCATCGGTCGGCCTGAACTCCAGATCTGCGAGACTGGTCGGTGGTCGTGGAAGATAGAAGTCAACGTCAACATTCTCGTGTGCACCATATCGCCACTAGCCAATCGGGCGAACTATTCGAATCGTCGTGACTTCATTATCTACTTGCCATAACGCAATCAGGTCGCTCGCTCGCACGCCGAACAGATTCGCGTTGTGATTGCTGTAGTAGGCGATTCTGGCGAGATTCGGGCCGGGTGGAGGAGTCGTCATGCCGGGCAACGGACGCAGCAGCCGCAGCTTCAATCCCTCCCGTGCCAACCAGAGCCGCGCGTTGGGTCCCGGCCGAGTAACCCTCCAGCCACCGAGTTGCTTCTTGCCCGCGGAGATGAGTCGGCGGGCATGGCACCGCGTTAGGTGTGCTCGCCCTGCTTGGAGCTCGCGCCCGTCCATGTCATGTTCGCTGAAGTGCCCGTCGGCGATCTCCGTAGCCCTCGGGCAGCGCCTCGTGCAGGGGTTCCCGCAGCGGGTCGAGCGCTTCGACGAGGTAGGCCCAGTCGTCGCCAGGTGTGGTCATGTCAGTGATTTCATCACAGTAAAAGTCACATGGGCCACCGACACGCCGCAGCGTTGGCGGATCGGCCGATCTGTCGTAGCCTCGCCACCCAGCTGCCCGCCGACGTGGCTGGCAGGTGGCGGCTCCACGGCCCCAGCACATGTGACCATGTGACCGCCAAGATCGGTCCCTACGCTCGATCAGCCTGTCCTTGACCGCCGCTGCAAGGCTCCCTGCTTTCTTATGCTTTGAACGCCAGTTGGCTATCGCCGTTCGCGGGGATCGACTCCGCGTGCAGTCGCGGAGCAACTCGAGGTTGATTGTCGGAAAATGAGGAGCGGTTGATCGTGCTTGCGCCTGTGCGGGCTGAATTCGTCCCTATGTTTATAAGGTCGCTGGTGGGCTGGGCGTGGTCCACAATGCTGAAATTGGTAGGCAGGCCAGGTCGTCTCCGAAGCTCAACGATTCCGTGCCACAATACAGTACGAACCCGGCGTGAAACTTGCCGTCGAGCCTTCGCTGGAGCAGCTTGAGTCCTCGGAAATCGTCGACTCGAACGGTTTCGGTGGCCTTGACTTCGATGCCCACGACTTGGCCCGAGTTGTCCTCGATGACGCCGTCGACTTCGTGCTGGTCGCGGTCACGGTAGTGGTAGAGCCGGGCCGGTATCCGTGACCAGGTGAGTTGCCGGGCGATTTCACTGAGGACGAAGTTCTCCATGAGCCCGCCGACCGGCGTGTCAGCGGCTGCCCCAGTGGTCAGGTAATGGGCGAGGCCGGTGTCGGTGAAGATTAGCTTCGGGGTGGCGACGGCTCGGGTTGTCGCGTTCGCTGACCATGCCGGGATGAGTCGAATCAGGAAGATGGTTTCGAGTATTTCGATGTAGCGCCGGACGGTGGGAGCGGTCAAGCCGAGCCGTCCGGCTATTCGGTTGGCGTTGAGCAGCCCACCGGTCTGCGCGGCGAGGATGGAGATGAGCCGACGCATGTCCGCGGCGCGTTCAATGTCTGCCACCTGGTGGACGTCACGAGCGATGAGATCGGCGAGGTAGCTTTCGAAGAACCGTTCCCGCCGGCGTGGTGTTTCGCGGCGTACGGCTTCGGGGTAGCCGCCACGGGTCATCCTGGCAAGATAGTCTTTGCGCCGAAGGTCGCTGGGTATGGCTCGTAGGTCAGCGCCTGTGGTGAACGCGGCGTCGACAAACCCGTCGGGTGCACTGTCGATTTCTCCCTGGGACAGTGGCCACAGCTCGATGGTCTCCGAGCGGCCAGGTAGGGCGTCGGGCAGGCTGCGCAGGCTGAGCAGGCGGGCCGACCCGGTCAGCAGGAAACGCCCGGGCCGGGGGTCGCGGTCGACCAGATGCTTGATCGCCAGCCAGAGGTCGGGCACGCGCTGCACCTCGTCGATCAGCATCAGGCCGTCATGCCGGACGAACCGAACGGGATCTTCGGTGGCGGCCGCACGGGTAACCGGGTCGTCGAGGAACCGGGCGGTGCCGTTCGTGGTCTGCCGCAGCACGACCTCGGCCAGGGTGCTCTTACCCACCTGGCGAGCGCCGTTGACGACGACGACGCGAGTGTCCGCCAGGGCCTCCGACACGAGACCGGCGGCCCGTCGCGGGACGTAGTCGATGGCCTTGCGCACGGCGTAACCGTAACATCGACTTTCAATCTGCCGGAAGATCGAACCACGCTGCCGCTACGGTTGACCGGTACGGTCGAGGCAACAAGAGTGTCACAATCCGGCTCGGACTTGCCGATCCCCGCTACGCCGTCGATCCACCGATCGGCGGCGCGGCGACGAGATCCTCACCGTGATCCGGCGACATAACGGTGCTGGCAATGTCAAGCGGAACGGCGCGTACCGTCGGATCTACGGGGCGCCGGAGTGGCGTCCGCCGCCCTGACCGTTACGGGAGGTTACCGCGATGAACGGCGGTGAGGCGCCATTCGGCCAACGGTTGCGCTACCACCGTGAGCGTGCCGGCAAGACCCGCGCCGTGCTGGCGGCATGGTGGGTCGCTCGGAGGAGTGGGTCAAGGCGGTCGAGGCGGGCCGGCTACACATGCCGCGGCTGCCGATGCTGATTCGTCTCGCCGAGGCGCTGGGCATCGACGACCTGGCGGTACTCACCGGGGATCAGTCGATTCGTATTCCGCCGAGGCTGGCGTACGGCGAGCACCCCAGTGTGCCAGCCATCCGCGATGTGGTGCAGCGCTACAGCCTTACCCGCCCGGATCAGCCCCCGCAGCCCGTCGCGGCACCACAGGCCCGCGTCGACGCCGCGTGGAGGACCTGGCACGCGTCCCCGACTCGGCGATCCGATGTCGGTGAGGTGCTCCCGGCGTTTGTTGATCGACTGTCAAAACGCCGCCGCCGCACACGAAGGCGCGGACCGCCGGGCGGCGCACGCCGTGCTCGTCGGCACCTATCACCTGACTCAACACGCCATTGTCAACGCCGCCGAGCTGGAGCTGCTGTGGCTGGTCGTCGAGCGTGGCATGGCTGCGGCACAGGTCGCCGATGAACCCTTGGCCCTGGCCGGCGCGGCGTGGACGGTTGGGATGATGCTGCGCGTCGGCGGGCGGATGGACGAGGCGCTTTCGCTCGTGCACGAGGCGGCCGACTTGCTGGAGCCCCGACTCCCCGACGCGCCCGACGAGTGGCGCGGTATGTGGGGTGCGCTGCAGCTACACGGTGCCGTGACCGCTGCCCGTGCCGGCCGCGACGGCGACGCCTGGGCGCATTGGGACCGTGCCGAGGAGGCGGCGCGGAGTCTGCCGGATGGCTACGCGCATTCGTGGACCGTCTTCGGTCAGGCGAACATCGACCTTACCGCGGTCAGCCTCACCGTGGACCTGTGGCGCTCACGGGAGGCGCTGCGCCGGGCCGAGTCCATCGAACCGGGCGTCGATCCCGTCACGGGAGCGGCGCGGCCGGCTATATGTGGAGATGGCCCGCGGCTATCACGCTGGCGACGAGCGGATCGCGGCTACCCGGCTGCTGCTGGCCGCGTGCGATGAGGGCGTCGACGCCGTGCGGTACTCCCCGGCGGCCCGCGCCATCGTGGACGACCTGCGGGAGCGTCCGCCCCGTGCGATCCGCGACGCCGTGCGAGCGCTGACGATCAAGCTCGGGCTCGACCCGGCCTAGCCCGTCAGGCCCGGGTGTACCCGTTCAGCCGGGGGTAATAGTGATCATGGACGGCGGGGGCAGTGTCTTGTAGCGACGTGCCGCATGGCCAACCCGAAGGCCTTGCGACGCAGACCACTTAGTCAAGATCACCTCGCCCGGATTTATCGCACCAGTGGTGATCGGTCGCTGTCCGGTCTGGCGGGAAGACCAGTGCCCCTATCCTGGCCGTCGCCATTCGCCGCCGAAGGCCGTGAGTCTGTCTGCGGGCCGGGACTCGGTGGCGAGGTGACAGCGATGAAGGGGCGGGGTTGTGGACGCGGACGCTTCGGTGCTCGGGTGTCTGATTCGCGATCTGCGGGAGGTGCTGGGCTGGTCGCAGGGCCAGCTGGCCGACAAGCTGTGCGAGCTGGGACGCGCAACGATCACGCGCGAGTACGTGTCACGGTGGGAGTGTGGTAAGCGCACTCCGGGGCCGTACTGGTTGCGGCATCTGGCGACGGTGCTCGATGTGCCTCTGCAGGTGTTGGAGGATTGCCGGATGCAGCGCCGGAACTTCATCACGACCGTGGCCGCGACGACGATCGCGCCCTTGGTGGCGTCAGAACTGATCCACGCGGGGTTCGCTGCGGCGCTGGATGGGCGGCCGTCGGTGGACGAGTGGGAGACCATTCTGGCCACGTACGGGCGGGATTACATGTCCCTTGGCGCAGAGGCCATTCAGCGGCGGCTGGCCGGCGATCTGGCGGTGCTGCAGCAGCAGCTGGAACTGCCGCCGTTGTGGGCGGTCGCGGCGCGGCTGATGACCGTGTACGGCAAGACCATTCCAGGTGCGGATGGTGCGAAGGCGGTTAAGTGGTATCGGATGGCGGCCGAGGCGGCTGACCGGTCCGGGGATGATAGGTCGCGGGTATGGGTGCGGGGTCGGGCTGCGATAGCACTGGGTTATGAAGGCTCGTCGCTGCCGGTTGCGGAGGTGTTCGCCAAACAGGCATTGGCGATCAGCGATCGACCGTCGCTTGGCCGGCTCAACGCGATTATGGCCAAGGCGCACGTGGCCGCGATCCGTGGTGACAAGCGCGCGGCGCTGGTGTTGCTGGACCAGGGGCGCCGGGTGTTTGACGTCGCCGGGTCGCATGAGCAGACCTCCGACTACGCGGTGCCGGAGTGGCGGATGGCGGTGTTCTGCTCGCTGCTGCTGGCCAGGCTCGGCGAGGAACGGGCGGCGCTGGAGGCGCAGGATGTCGCGCTTGCGCAGCTATGGCCGAAATTAAACAAGATCGAACTTCATCGAAACGGTGGCACGTGCCGTGACCAGGTCGAACGCCGCCAGGTCCACGCGCCGCGCATCCGATCTCGTTTAATTGGCGCCATACCGGATGCGTTGCCGCGGTTTCGAACGCACATCGAGCTGCACCGCGGCCTGATGCTAGTGCGAGCCGGTGACCGCGTCGGTGGGGTGGAGTACGCACGAGATGCGCTCGCGCAGCTGCCGGCGGAGAAGCACAGCCTGACGTTGCGGATGCTGCTGACCGAGATCGAAGGATTGCCGGTCGACTGATTTGGCCCCTATGTAGGCCACTACCCTACGGCCTGCTCAGGGTTCATGGTCAGCACCGTGCAGAGGGATGCGGGAAGCGGATCTGTTCCAAACCACCACCAGCCTTCCACCGATCAGGGTTTGGCGCGGATGGTTCGCGCGATTACCAGATCGTTGTGATCATGGCTGGTTCGTTCCGCTGGTTCCGTACGAAGGACACCGGCACGCCATCTCGGCGGACGTAGCACCCGGCAAGCAGGGCGAGACCCTGTGCGGGATCGAGGTGACCAGGCCGCACCAGCCGCCACCGAAGTACCCGGACTGGCTCTGGCCGGAATGCCCGGCCTGCGACAGTCACTGGCGGCAGGCCGAACGGATCGCGCCTCAAGCCTGCCGGGTCACGGCGGGTGCTTGACCAGTTGCCCGCACGGTCAATAATTAGGTGGTTGCGTTGGCCAGTGGGAAAGCTCGGGGCAAGTTAGCGAGCAGGCTGGGGCGTCTGTGCGGCTATAGTAAATGGTTTCGTTGAAGGATGGATACTGCTCGCACGGTCGTGTAGCCGCGCCATTCGAGGACGGCGGCGGGGGAGTAGCTTGCAAAGTCAACCCGCCATCCGCCATCGTCTTGCTGGCCGTCGATCAGGCGCTGGAGATCGGCGGAGATGGCGTCTGAATGGAAGAGCCTGCGCACCGGCCGGCCTGGGTAGGGAGCGAAGTCCAGCGGTCGTACCGTCTCCTCGTCGGTACCGCCGGCCACGTGCAGCGAGCCGCTGGCGGGCAGGAGCCGGCCGAGGTGGTCGACCAGGTCGCTGGCCTGCGGGTGGGCGTCGTGCACGGCGTCGAGGAATCCCAGCGCGGCCACCAGCTCGAGCGCGTGTGAGTCCTCGTTCATTTCGCTGATTCGTGCCAGGCAGTATCGGGTCGCACGGTCGAGCCAGGGGTGCGCGGCGACGGCCGGATCGTGGGCCGCGACGCGGTGCGCGACGGCCGTGACGAAGGCCGTGATCTGGATCGAGGAGGCGGTTGGATCGGCCTGCGCCCAGAATGGCGCGACGCCGGCGGCGTCGGTGACGGGGAGCGCGAACGGCAGCCCGCCGTCGGCAAGAGTGGCCGCCGCCAGCCATCCGCAGAGTTCCACGGCTCTTGGGGTGGTGACCGGCGCGACGTCGCCGAACACCTCGAATGCGTGTAGTGCGGCGCCGGGTTGGCTCTCGGCGGCTCGCAGATCGGGCTCCAGGCCCCAGCCGTATCCCCCGTCGGGATTGCGGTGCGCGTCAAGAGCCGCCAGCACGGTATCTGGATTGTTGCCACCAAGCAGCAGCTGGAAACGGCGACGGTCCAGGAGGCGGCCGTGCGTGGCCATGAACGAGTTGGCCGCGGATAGGTTGATCGTCATAGGCCCATTCTGCCCGGCTCAGCAGAGGCCCTGAACGAACGTTTCGGATGGCCGCTGGTGGTGGTTTCAGCTGGGCCGCGGTGCGTGATTGGTGCGACTCAATGTGACCGATGTGCCGCTTCGATGGTCAACAAGGGGGGCGGTCAAAGTGGGCACGCCCTCGCCTAGCTTCATGGCCGGGCTGGCTGGTGGCTGTGGGTCTTGACGGCTCCGGCGCTCTCCATGATCGCCAAAAGTAGTCGAGTTCCGCTGGATTTCCGCATGATCTGAAGCGCTCGGGGACCCTTGGCTGGCACTGTGACGCCAAGAAGACTCGGGGGGCGGGACCGGTCCCGCGTTCCGGCCTTGATCTTCCGTGTGATCGCGGGCTTGCTTGCTTTAGCCCTGCGCGAGTGCGTGCTGCCGGTTGATGACGCCCGGCTGACGCTTCGGTGGCTCCGCAGGCGAACATGCCCCCGATCATGGGGCCGCGCACCGACAGTTCCGTATCCAATGATCGTGGGCCTTGCGGACGTTGTAAGATCGTTTTTTGTGGAGCTGCAGGTCCGGAATCCGGACCCCTGCCTCCACAAACGGCGATCTTGGCCTGACCCACCCGGCAACAACCCACGTATCACTGATCAAGTTCGCCGCCACCCAGTAGCTAATCGACTCGATCCACGATTGATTACCCAATGTTACGGCCAGCGACTTGGCGCACACCGGCTGAATGTATACGATCTGGAATCTGGACGTAGACCCGGTGGTATTCCGAAGTATTACGGGTTCGGCGGGATCGACGATTCGTAGAGCATCATGAAAAGTCGTGTATGCGCTGCCGACACGGTAGCTTCGTCGACCAGCGCCACTCGTTGCACCAGGGTTTTCTTGGGCGTGCTGTATAGGTGTGCCGGCCATACATGCCATCCCGAGGCTGGGACCCTGCCGCCCTGCTCGTCGATCGCGGAGAGCGCCGCGGCGACGCTGTACGGCCCAGGCTCGGCCATCATCAGCATGGTCAGCACATGCCCCAGACCCGAATCCAGGTTGAACATGGCGCTGGAGATCACCAATACGTGCCGGGAAAATTCGCCGGCACGCACCAACCACACTTCGCCCTTACAGACCGGCCCCGACGTCACCAACCCCGCTCCCGCGCCAACGCCGTATCGAAGGCGGCGTGGTCTGCGGCGTGCTCCGGGTGCGCCGCGGACCACGCACGGGCCTCGTCGGTGAGCTGCCGAAACACCGCGTGGGACACAACGTGCAGTAGCCAGGAGTGCATGGACTGGTTGGTGCGTTCCGCCGCACCGACCACCTGGGCATGCAGCGCGTCGTCGAGTTGCAACGTGAGCTTCTTCTTCGACATAACGGTGAAATATACCGTCATGATTTAACGCTGGCTACGCCCGTCTTCGATCCGCCAGCCAGCGGGACGAACGCGTCAGCTCAACGTCAATCCGGTGTACGCGGCCAGGAAGGCGACCTGGTCGACGAGCAGGTCGACGGTGCGCGACACCGACCGCGCGACGTGCCCGACGTCGGTTTCGCGGCGCAGCAGGACCGGATGGCCGGAGCTGGTCGAGTGCTGCAACGCGGCGCACATCTTGCGGGCGTGGCAGGGGTCGACGCGGGTGTCGGACTCGAACACGGTGAACAGCACCGCCGGGTACGCCTCGCCCTCGCATACGCGGTGGTAGGGCGAGTAGGACAGCAGCCAGCCGAGTTCGGTGGGGTCATCGGCCGTGCCGTACTCGTCGTTCCAGGTGCGGCCGAGTGAGAACTTCTCGTAGCGCGCCATGTCCAGCAGCGGCGCGGAACACACGACCGCCCGGTAGGCGGCCGGCCGCTGGGTTAGGGCGACGCCGACGAGCAGGCCACCGTTGGAGCCGCCGATGATGCCCAGCCGGTCCGGTGTGGTCCAGCCGGTGTCGACCAGATATGACGCGGCGGCGTGGAAATCGTCGAACACGTTCTGTTTGTGCTGGCGCATGCCGGCTCGGTGCCAGTCTTCGCCTTCCTCGCCGCCGCCGCGAAGCGCGGCACGTGCCCACACCCCGCCGGCCGTGACCCAGGCCAGGGCCAGCGGGCTGTAGACGGGGCTGCTGTTGATCGAGAAGCCGCCGTAGCCGGTCAGCAGCGCCGGTCGTGGCCGGTTGGGTGCGGCGATGTCGGCGATCACGAACATGCGCACCTGGGTGCCGTCGGCCGAGGCGTAGCTGACCTGCTGGGTGTGTATCGCGGGCAGGGCGACCGCGCCGGGGGCGGCTTCGACGAGTGCGGTGTCCTGGGTGGACAGGTCGAAGCGATGGACGCCCGGCGGCGTGGTGAAGTCGGTGTAGCCGATCCAGATGCGACCCCGCTCGCCGGCGCTGCGGGCATCCACGGTGGACACGCCGGTGAACGACCCGGCGCCCGGCAGCGGGACCGGGCCGCGGTGCGCGCCGGACGCCGGGTCGTGCAGGTGCAGCTCGGCCACCGCGTGCCTGGTGCGCAGCAGCACCAGCAGGGGATCGGCTTCGGTCTCCAGCCAGCGCGCGCCGTCCAGCACCGAGTCCGGCTCCTCGGCGACCAGTTCGCGCCAGTGCTCGCGCCGCGGCGCCGCCGGATCCGCGACGCACAGCCGCCACCGTGGCGCCCCGTCGGTGGTCAGCAGGTACAGCCGGCCGTCGCGTTCCACCCAGGCCACGCAGCGCACGGCGTCGGCCTGGTCGACGATCGTGCGCAGCTCACCGTCGCCGCGCAGGTCGACGATCCACACCGAGTCCCGCGGCGCGGTGCCGGGCGACGCGCTCACCAGCAGCCACCGGCCGTCGTGCGAGGTGCGCAGGTCGAAGTAGAAGGTCAGGTCGTCGTACAGGCCGGGCCCCTCGATCAGCTCATCGGTCTGCGGGTCGGTGCCTATTCGGTGCCGCCAGACCCTGCGGTGGAACTGCTCCTCGCCGTCGGGCACTTGCGAGGGCGGTAGCCGTCGTGCGTAGAACAGTTCCTTGCCGCCTGGCAGCCACCCGATCGACGAGTAGCGGCACCGGTCGATCGGCCCGTCCAGCAGTTGGCCGCTGGTGACATCGATCACGTGCAGCAGCGACTCCTCATCGCCGCCCATGGAGATCTGGTAAGCGAGCCTGTCGCCTTCAATGCTGGGTTGCCAGGTGTCGAGCGTCGTCTTGCCCGACGAGTCGAGCGCTCCCGTGTTGACCAGCGTGCGTTCCGAACCGTCCGGTTCACGCACTAGCAGCACCGGATGCTCCTGGTCCGGTGTTCGCCTGGTGAAGAACGCCCGTCCCGCCCGCCACACCGGCACGGATACCGAGCCGGCCGAGACCAGCTCGTGCAGCCGCTCGCGTAGCCCGTCGCGTCCTGGCAGGGAGTCCAGGTGCGTTCGGCACAGCTTGTCCTGGCCGGCCGACCATTCCACCGTGCGATCGGCGGCCGGGTCTTCCAGCCAGCGGTACGGATCGGCGACTTGGTGCCCGTGCAGACGGTCGACGATGCCCAGCCGCTCGGCGGGTGGGGGTGAGGTGCCGCTCACGAGCGTGAGCCTACCGATCACCGATCGCGGTTCGGTCAACCCCGATCCAGCGGATCGTCAACGACACGTCACGCAAACATTAGTGCGCGAACAGGGCCTTTGTGGTCGACTTGTAGTTGGTACTTTTCCCTGGGTACTTGCCGGAGGTGGTCGCGTGCCCGACCGACAACCGAGGCCAGCCGGCGCCCGCCGCGAGCGGACGCCTCAGGCTGGTGTGCCCGCAACTCGGTTGATCATGCAGTCGGCGCCCGCGGTCGTGCCCGCCCGACCCACAGCGTGGGGGCGGCGCCGCGTACTCCTGCTCAACGCCACCTATGAGCCCCTGACCGCCCTGCCGATTCGGCGCGCGGTGGTGCTCTTGGTGTGCGGTAAGGCGGAGCTCGTACATGGCGATCCCGACGGACTCGTGCTCCACTCCGCCGCGGCCAGCATCGAGATGCCCTCGGTGATCAGGCTCAACACTTACGTGTATGTGCCGTACCGCGCGCGGGTGCCGCGCACCAGGGCCGCGCTGATGCATCGGGACCGGTACCGGTGCGCTTACTGCGGTTCGCGCGCCGAGACCATCGATCACGTCGTGCCGCGCAGCCGCGGCGGGGAGCACACGTGGGAGAACTGCGTTGCCAGCTGCGCCCACTGCAACCACCGCAAGGCCGACCGGCTGCTGTCCGAGCTCGGCTGGCGACTGCGCACGAACCCGACCGCGCCGCGCGGCCCGCAGTGGCGGCTGCTCGCCGCGGTTGTCGACGCCGACCCCCTCTGGTTGCCGTATCTGGGTGAGGCCGCCTGAGCCGCAAAGCCCTTGGCGTAGCGGCCGACCCCAGTTCTGAGAGGTTAAGCATGAGGCTGCCCGTGGCCGGATCGCGCCACACGCCGGTACGGAATGCGCCACACGCGGTACGGAATGCGCCACACGCGGGCCGGGACGCGCCACACACCGGGCCGAATCGCGCCACACGCTGTGCCGGAATGCGCCACACGCCGGGGGGCTTGCGCGATAGCGTCACGGGCATGGAACTTCATGAACTGTCCGCAGTCGAGCAGGCGCAGGCGGTGCGCGGCCGAACGGTGAGCCCCGTCGAGCTGGTCGAGCACCACCTGGCGCGCATCCAGGCGCTGGATGGGCAGCTGAACGCGTTTGTCACGGTGACCGCCGATCAGGCGCTCGACCAGGCCAAGCAGGCCGAGCGTCAGGTCATGGCGGCTCGCGAGCCTAGCGTGTTGCCGCCGCTGTTGGGGGTGCCCACGGCGATCAAGGATCTGAACCTGACCGCCGGGGTGCGCACGACGTTCGGCTCGAAGCTGTTCGCCGATTTCATTTCGCCGCTGGACGACGACGCGGTGCGGCTGCTGCGCGACGCCGGCACGATCAGCCTCGGCAAGACCGCCACGCCGGAGTTTGGGCTGCCGTGCTACACGGAGCCCGCCGGCCGGGGGCCGACCGTGACGCCATGGGACACGGCGCGCCTGGCCGGAGGATCCTCGGGCGGCGCGGCGGCGGCCACCGCCGGCGGGCTGGTGCCGTTCGCGCAGGGCGGCGACGGCGGTGGGTCGATCCGCATCCCGGCCTCGGTGTGCGGGCTGTTCGGGATCAAGCCGAGCCGGGGGCGGGTCTCGCGCGGCCCGATCGCAGCGGACGTGGCGATGCTGTCGGTGATCGGGCCGCTGGCCCGCACGGTGGCCGACGCGGCGGCCATGCTCGATGCGCTGTCGGCCCCGCAGCCGGGCGAGCCGTACTGGACGCCCGCGCTACCGGTGGGGGAGACCTTCGCCGGTCACGTCGGCCGCGACCCCGGACGGCTGCGAATCGGCAGGTACGTCGCGCCCTCGGTGCCGGACGCGGAGGTGGAGCCGGAGTGCCTGAAGGCGTGGGAGGAGGCCAGCGTGCTGCTGGCCGAGCTGGGCCACGACGTCGAGGACGCCGACCCGCCGGTCAACGAGACGATCATCCCGGTGTTCGAGCTGGTGTGGTCGGTGGCCTCGCACAGCTACCCGGTCGACCCGGCGCGTGAGGCCGAACTGCAGCCGCTGACCAGGTGGCTGCGCGGCCGCGGCGGCAACGCGAGCGCGCCGGACTTCCTGCGGGCGCTGCAGCAGTTGCAGCAGGCGGCGCGCTCGGCGGTGCTCGCACACGCGCAGTTTGACGTCGTGTTGACGCCGACGCTGGCGCAGCCGCCAAGACCCGTCGGCTGGTTCAGCGGCGCGTCCGACCCCGCCGAGGACTTCGCCCGGCAGAAGCGGTTCACGCCGTTCGCCGCCACCTACAACGTGACCGGCCAGCCCGCGGTCAGCGTGCCGCTGCACTGGACCGGCGACGGGCTGCCGATCGGCGTGCACCTGGTCGGCCGGCCAGGCGATGAGGCGACGCTGATCGAGCTCAGCAGCCAGCTCGAGGCGGCCCGCCCCTGGGCGCAGCGCCGCCCGCCAACCTGGTAGGCGCCATCGATCACCGTGTGGGCTAGGTTGGCTCCGTGACCGTTTGGGAGGCCATCGCGGTGTTCGCCGGGATCCCGCTGGCCTTGTACCTGGTGCTGGGGTTGTTCACGCTCCGGGAGAAGTTCTCCGGCAGGGTGCGCTACCGGCCCGGCGCGAGCTGGGATTACGACCCGATGTGGTGGACCGCCGAACCGAACGGCATCGGCAAGCCGGCGCAGCCACGGCCGGCACGGCCGCCCGGCCCGACCGCCGGGGGAGGTGCCCATGGCAGCTGGTGACCACGCGATGCCATCGTCGGAGCTGGCCCACACGGACGGTGAGCTGCCGCTCGGGTCCGCCGTGACGTTGAGTGGCCGGATCTCTGCGGCCAAAATGCTGGGCACGGAGCCGTTGCCCTCGCCGTTTTCGCCCGTGCAGCTCGCGCTGCTGGACGAGGCGCTCACCACCTCGTCTCGCACGACCGGGCTGCACTTCTCGGTGTACCTGGGCGCGCTGCAGGGCGACAACAGGGCGGCCGCGGAGGCGCTGCACGCGATGATGCCGGACCCGGTGCACGCTGTGCTGATCGCCGTGTCGCCCGGCCAACGGGTGGTCGAGGTGGTCACCGGCGCGGAGTCGGCCCGGCGCCTGCCGGACCGCAGCTGCCGGCTTGCCGTGATGAGCATGGTCTCCTTCTTCAGGGAGGGTGAGCTGATCCGCGGCCTGGTGTCCGGCCTGTGCATGCTCGCCGAACAGGCCGGCGCCCACACAACCAGGTGAACACCTCAGCTGGGCTGATCTTCCGGTTCTAGGCGCCTTAGTACCATGGGCGTGACCCGATGCGACGGCCCTTAGGCAGTGACCACGTGCCCTCCGAGTACGACAGCGGCAAGGCGGCGCTCGATGCATTGATCGAGTGGGCGGACGCGAATATCACGGAACGTTCGCGTAATGAAGCCACGACTCGGCTGCATGTGGTAGACGTGCTCGTCAACGATGTCCTGCGGTGGCGACGCGCCGAGATGCAGGCAGAAGAGCCGGCCGGGAGCGGCCGAATCGATTATTCGCTTGGCCGGCCCGCCACCCTGCTCATTGTTGAAGCCAAGCGCGAGGGTCAGTATTTTAGCCTCCCCGCGGGCACTCGAACCGGTGTGCACGGTATCGACAGTCTCGTGTCCGGCGCGGAAGGTCGTTCCCTGCGGGATGCGCTGGAACAGGTCATGCGGTATGCGTCACACAAAGGCGTGGGACCGGCTGCGATTACGAACGGTCACCAGTTGGTTGTCTTCCTTGCGGCTCGAACTGACGGCATTCCACCACTCGCGGGTCACGCTCTGGTTTTCCCGAGCATCGAGGACATGAGTAGCGGTTTCCGGAAGCTGTGGGACAATCTGTCTCGGGCTGGCCTTGAGCAGCGAACGCTGTACCAGACCCTCCGCTCGGTTCAGGTTCGCGCGCCTGAGCCACTTTCGGCCCACTTGCCGAATTATCCCGGGACCAGGCGTAGGAACAGTCTTCAGGCCGGCCTCGATATCCTGGCCGAGCTCTTCCTGGAAGATGTCGCGCGACTGGAGGAGCTCAGATTCGATTTCTTGCGTGACTGTTACGCTGGCAGTGGAGCGCTCTCTCAATACGCGGAGATCAGCAAGCGGATATTGCAGACGCGGTACGCTCTGCTCAATAAGGAAGGTGGCGAGCGGTTAACGCCGGCGACCGGCAAGAAAGGCATTGCGCCGGAGCTGACCCAGGACATGCTGGCCGCTGCCGCGTCACGCAGACCGATTGTGCTGCTCGGCGACGTGGGCGTTGGCAAAACCACCTTCATACAGAGGCTGGTGCATGTCGACGCGCGAGAGATATTCGCCGCCTCGTACACCATATATATCGATTTCGGTTCGACCGTGACGTTGGGACGTCTCGGCTCTTTTGTCGTGGAAGAGGGCATCCGGCAGCTTTGGGAAAGATACGACCTGGACATCGAGGACGCGGACTTTGTCGAGGCCGTCCACGGGCCTTCCCTGAGGGCCTTCGACCGGGGTGTAATGGGTCGGATGAAGGACGTCGACCAGGTCACGTACGAGCGTGAGCGCATCGGGTTTCTTCAGCGAAAAGTCGGCGACAGACCGGCGCATCTCAAGGCGAGTCTCGAATACCTGCGGTCCACGCGAAAGCGTCAGGTAGTTGTTTTTCTGGACAATATCGATCAGCGCGGCAGCGAAGACCAAGAGCAGGTCTTCCTGATTGCGAACGAGTTGGCAAGCACCTGGCCCGCGACCGTTTTTGTTACGCTCCGACCGGAGACTTTCTATAAGTCAAGCCGCGCTGGAGTGCTCTCGGGGTACCAGCCCAGAGTGTTCACTATCTCGCCGCCAAGGTGTGACATCATGCTCCAGCGACGGGTCGACTTCGCATTAAGGCAGATCAAGGAAACCGGCCGCCTCGGCTCCTACCCGATGGGTGTCACGGTGGACAGCGCGAGCCTTGCCGGGTTCCTTGAAATCCTTTCTGACAACTTCCGGCGGAATGGGCCGCTCCTCAGGTTGGTTGATAATGTTGCTGGCGGGAACATGCGGATGGCCCTCAAGTTCGTCACCGATTTCATTGGCAGTGGCCATGTCAACACGCAAAGGATGCTCGACGTCTACGAGAATCAGGGCGAGTATACAATACCGGTACATGAGTTCCTGCGGGCTCTGCTCTATGGGGACGGCGAGTACTACGATCCTGAGTCGTCACCGATCGCCAACCTCATGAACATCAGTTACCCGGATGGTCGCGAGCACTTCCTGCTGCCTTTGCTGCTGGCATATGCCCAAACTGCGGGAGAGCGACTCCGTGATGAGGGGTACGTCGCCGTAAATGAACTCTTCACCTTCGCCCAACACCTGGGATTCGAGCCTGATCAAATCTCATCCGCGCTGGACAGGGCCGTGAGGAGCCGCCTTTGTTTGACGCGGCGCCAAAATTACAGTGAACAAGGTCATAGTCTGTATTACAGGATCACGACCGTGGGTGCGTACACGACTAGAGTATTGCTGGCATACTTCGCGTATATCGACGCGATCGTGGTTGATACGCCGATAGTCGAGGAAGGCTACAGAAACATCATCGCTGACGCTCATTCACTGACGGATCGGGTGACCAGGGCAGAATACTTCCGGCTCTATCTTGACCGGCAATGGCCAAAGATCAAGGCGGCTGACCTGCCATGGATGTGGCCGGGGAACAGTTCGAAACTCGCTGAGGATATCCGGAAGGTCGGTCACATTGCCGACCCGTCGACCTGGGCCTAACGCGCCACAACCCCTCCCGAGCATTGGCCCAGCACCCTGGTGGGTCGTCCTGGCTCGCCCCGCCCCCCGCGCCCGGGCGTGTGGCGCGTTCCGCCCGGCGTGTGGTGCGTTTGGTCGGGCGTGTGGTGCGTTTGGTCGGGCGTGTGGTGCGTTTGGGTCGGGCGTGTGGCGCGTTTGGGCTCGGCTGCTGCGCGTTAAACGCGGCTGCCACAAACGGCACACCCATTCCAAGTCAACTCGCTCGGGTTGTGACGATCAGCGGTAGCGCCGAGTTTCGGGTCCTCGGATTCTGACGTGACCACGAGGTGCTAGCTCGAATTCCCGTGCGCACACCATGACGGGCGGCGTGGGCGGGGCGGGTCATCCCGGCCAGCGGCCGCGTCGCACCCACGTCGGTGCCAGTGCCAAGTTCGAGGAACCGGCCGTCGAGGCTTGCTCGCCGCGAGGGTGATGTGTTCGCGGCCTCGTCCAGCGGTAGCGCGGTCTCGGCAAGAGAGCGTGGTCACGTGACGGGGTAAGCATTCAGCTAGGCTGTGGTGCGTGGTTGGGTGCCTGCTGCCGGTTGATGACGCCCGACTGACGCTTCAGTAGCTCCGCAACGAACATGCCCCGATCATGGGGCTGCACACCGACAGTTCCGTATCCATGATCGTGGGCCTTGCCGACGTTGTATGATCGCCGGTTGTGGAGCTACAGGTCCGGAATCCGGACCTCTGCCTCCACAAACAGCGATCATGGTGGAGAGTCGGCGAGGAGGCCTCGCCTGACCGGAACTATGGCTCAGTGTCACCCCTTGAACCAGGGGTTCGAAACTTGCTGAGGATACCCGGAAAGGTTCAGCTCAGGAACTCGATTATTCGCGAGTTGAGCCGATCGGCGTTCATCATTGGCATGCCGTGATGGGAGACGTCTGGCAGCACGTCCACGGTGACATCCGGCAGTAACCGCCGCGCGTTGGCCGCGACCCGGTCGGCGTTGTGTGCGCGGCTGCGCCCAGCGAGCAGCAGCAGCGTCGGTATGTCCAGGCCACGCAGCCGTTCATGGCTCGGCTTGCGGGGTACCACGATCTTGGTTCGGAACTCCGCGGCCCCGGTGGCTGCCAGATTCAGCCAATCCGCGTCGAGCGCGCGGCCGCCACCGAGTTCCCATTCGAACAGCGCGCGCAACCGCGGTCCGGACGGCCGCAGCAGCAGCGGCAGCGCGTGCAACAGATATCGTGGGCTCATGCCGGCAAAGCATCCCATCGGGTCGAGCAGCACGAGCCGGCGTACCCGGTGTGGTGCGTGCGACGCATAGGCGAGCGCGATCTGGGCGCCGTAGGAGTGCCCGCACAGCGAAACAGATTCCGGCCCGAGATGGTCGATGACCTCGCCGAGCCACGACAGGAGGTCTTCGCTAGTACGCAGACTTCGCCCATTTTCGATATTCGGGACGCTGCGCCCGGCGTCGCCCATGACGTCCACGGCGAAGACGCGGTGCGACTGGCTGAGCGTTTCGACATTGGCGAACCACACTGTGGAGGTCGCGCCGCCGCCGGGCAGCAGCACCAGCGGGCTGCCTTCCTGGGGGCCGCAGGCCTGGACTCGGGTGACGCCGAATTCGGTCGGAAATTCCACTGCCTCGTACGGCACTGGCCACCTGGCCAGCATGGCGTCGTAAGCGGCGAGAAACCGGTCCACAGCAACAGGCTAACCCGGCCTCGTCGACTAGTTGGAGCGCCTCGGGTCGTAGGACCTGTGTTAGCTTGTTCACGTTCCGGGAGAAGTTCGCCGGCAAGGCGCGCTACAAGCGCGAGCTGGGATACGACCCGTGGACTACTGGGTGTCGAGGATGCGCAGCGCCTCGGTGTATTTTGCCCGCAGCCGGTCTTGCGTGGCCTGGTCGAGGCGGGCCAGCCGTTCCGGGGACATGTTGTCCGCGATGTCCGCCCGCTTCACCACGAGCGCGATCTCGTCGGCGGCGACCCTCATCAGGTAGTGCGGCGTGGGCTCGCCGTCGACTTTGCTCAGCGCGACCACCGCGTCGACCACCCGCTGCGGGCAGCCTGCGGCTAGCAGGTCGGCGGCGGTCACCGGGGTGTCCTCGATGACGTCGTGCAGCACGGCGGCCATCCGGGCGTGCTCGCCCTCGACGCGGTCCATCACCCGCATCGGATGGCCGATGTACGGCCGGCCGGACTTGTCGACCTGACCCTCGTGAGCTCGCCGGGCGATCCGCACGGCGTCTTCGATGGTGAACATCATGCCGTATTCTGCCGCAGCCCAGGGTCGCCTGCAGGCTAGTTGAGTAGTTCGACGAGCTGGGCGGGGCTGATGTTTCCGCCGGTGCAGACGATGGCGATGTCGCGGCCGGCGAATCGGGGTGGGTCGGCGAGCACCGCGGCCAGCGACGCGGCGCCGGCCGGCTCGACGAGGTTGCGGGTCTTCTCGATCAGTAGCCGGGTGGCGGCGCGCAGCTCGTCGTCGGTCACGAGCATGAAGTCCGACAGCGACTCCCGGAGTATCCGCTGCGGGAGCTCGAACGCGGTCCTGGTGGCCAGCCCCTCGGCGCAGGTGTCCATGCCGGCGGTGCGCAGCGTCCCGGCGCGCCACGAGTCGTGGGCGGCCGGCGCGGCGGCTGACTGTACGGCGATCACTTCGACCGACGGCGCGAGGGCGCGGGCGACCAGGCATGCCCCGGCGGCGCCGCTGCCGCCGCCGACGGGGACGATGATGGCCTGGATGTCGGGGCGCTCGGTGAGGATTTCCAGGGTTTCGGTGGCGACGCCGGCGATCAGCAGCGGCTCGTTGCCGGTGTGCACGTAGCGTTGGCCCTCGGCGGCGGCGAGTTTCTCGCAGTGCTCGCGGGCGTCGTCGAAGTCGTGGCCGTGGAAGATGATGTCGGCGCCGAGTGCGCGCATCGAGTCGACCTTGACCGGGTTTGCCTGTTCCGGCACGCAGACGGTGGCCGGCACGCCGAACAGCGCGGCGGCGTATGCGACGGACTGGCCGTGATTGCCGGTGGAGGCGGCGATCACGCCGCGTTCGCGTTCCTCGGTGGTCAGGCAGGACACGAGGTTGACGCCGCCGCGGACCTTGAACGCGCCGATGGGTTGGTGGTTCTCGTGTTTGATCCATACCCGGGCGCCGACGATCCGGTCCAGGGCCGGGTAGCGGTGCAGCGGCGTCGGCCGCAGGTACGGCCGGATCCGGTTGGCCGCTGCCAGGACGTCGGTGAGGGCCGGGATGGCGTTCATGCCGAGTCGAACTCGCGTGCCGCCAGCGCCCGCACGATGCCGGCCCGGCCCTCGTTGACGAGCCGGCGCAGCGCGTCCGGGTGCCCGTTGGAGGCGAGCCACCCGTCGGCGGCGTCGACGGTGGAACGTTCCACCGCCCACGTGGGGAACAGCCGCTCGACGACGGGCTGAGCGCGCTCGCTGGTGCGCCGTGCCCACACGCCGGCCACCTCCTGGAAGTACCGCTCGGTGTACGGCGCGAGCAGGGATCGCTGCGCGGGGTGCCAGAACCCGGCGATGATCGCCTCGTTGATCGCGTTGGGCAGGTCGTCGTCGTGCACCGCGCGCCGCCACGCGGTGGCCTTGGCTTCCGGCGTCGGCACCAGCGCCCTGGCGCGCTCGGTCTGGCGTCGCCCGGTCGCGGTGGGGTCCCGTTCGGCCTCGGCGGAGATCGACGCCTCGTCGCTGGCCCCGTGCGCGGTCAGCGCGTGCAGCAGCCGCCAGCGAAGGTCGGTGTCGACGTCAAGCCCCGGCAGCGATTCGGAGCCGTCGAGCAGGCCACGCAGCAACGCCAGCTCGTCCGGTCCCAGCGCCGCCGCGGTGAGCATGTTGAGGTAGGCGAGCTGGTGGTCCGAACCCGGCTCCGCGCCCCGGACCAGATCGAGCAGCCTCGCCGAGTAGGCCGGCCAGCCCTGCTCGGCGGCCCACCGCGGGTTGGCGTAGGACCCGAGCGCCGCCTGCGCCTGCATGAGCAGCCGCTGCACGACGCCGACCTCGGTCTCGCTGGTCACGCCGCCGGTCACCAGCGCGACGAAGTCACGTGCCCGCAGCTCGGCCTCGCGGGTCATCTCCCACGCCGCCGACCAGCACAGCGTCCGTGGCAGCGGGTCGGCGATGTCGCCGATGCGGTCGATCAGGGTGGTGAGCGAGTCGGAGTCCAGGCGCACCGCGCAGTAGCTCAGGTCGTCGTCGTTGATCAGCACGAGCTTGCCGCGCGGCACGCCGGTCAGCTGGGCAACGTCGGTGCGCTCACCGGTCACGTCGAGCTCGACCCGCTTGGTGCGGACGAGCTTTCCGGTGGCCGGGTCGTCGTCGTACACGCCGATGGCCAGCCGGTGGTCCCGCAGCTCGCCGCCTCCGGGCACGGCGCCGCCCTGCAGCACCGCGAACGAGGCGAACGTGCCGTCCGGGGCGAGCTCGAACCGCGGCCGCAGCAGGTTCAGGCCGGTGGTCTGCAGCCACTGGCCCGACCACGTCGAAAGGTCGCGCCCGGATGCCTCCTCGAGCGCGGCGAGCAGGTCTACCAGCGTGGCGTTGCCCCACGCGTGCTTGTTGAAATACACCTTCAGGCCGGCCAGGAAGTTGTCCAGCCCGACGTAGGCGACCAGCTGCTTGAGCACGGACGCGCCCTTGGCGTAGGTGATGCCGTCGAAGTTGACCTCGACGTCCTGCAGGTCGCGGATCTCACAGGCGATCGGGTGCGTGGAGGGCAGCTGATCCTGCCGGTAGGCCCACGACTTTTCGATGTTGGCGAACGTCGTCCAGGCATGGACGTATTCGGTGGCCTGGGACTGGGCGAGTACGGCGGCCCAGGTGGCGAACGACTCGTTGAGCCACAGGTCGTCCCACCAGCGCATGGTCACCAGGTCGCCGAACCACATGTGCGCCATCTCGTGCAGCACGGTCTCGGCGCGGCGCTCGTAGGCGTAGCGGGTGACCCGGCTGCGGAAGACGTAGTCCTCCAGGAACGTCACGCAGCCGGCGTTCTCCATCGCGCCGGCGTTGAACTCGGGCACGAAGCACTGGTCGTACTTGACGAAGGGGTACCTGACCTGGAAGGCGTCGTGGTAGAAGTCGAAGCCCTGCCTGGTCTCGGCGAACAGGCGTTCGGCGTCCATGTACCGGGCCAGCGAGGCCCGGCAGTAGATGCCGAGCGGGATCCCGTCGTGCTCGTCGCGCCACTGCGCGTACGGCCCGGCGACCAGCGCGACCAGGTAGGTGCTCATCGGCTTGGTGCGTTCGAAGACGTGCAGCACCGCGCCGGCCTCGGCGTCGGTGGTGAGCTCGGGCGCGGCGTTGGAGATGACCTTCCAGTCCGCCGGCGTGACGGCCCTGACCGCGTAGGTCGCCTTGAGATCTGGTTGGTCGAAGCAGGCGAACACCCGTTTGGCGTCGGCGGTCTCGAACTGCGAGTACAAGTAGACGCTGCCGTCGAGAGGGTCGACGAACCGGTGCAACCCCTCGCCGGTGTTCATGTACCGGCACACCGCCTCGACCACTAGCTCGTTGGTCGCGCGCAGGTCGGGCAGCGCGATGCCGTCGTCCTCGCGGTAGGCGGAAACGTCCAGCTCGACGCCGTTGAGCACGGCCCGGCGGACCCCGGCGGCGATCAGGTCGATCCAGCTCGATTCGCCCGGCCGGGCGCAGCCGAACCGCACCGTGGTCGTGGACCTGAACGTCGTGTCGCCCGGTTTCCCCCCGCCGTCGGTCAGGTCGAGCTCGATCGTGTAGGAGTCGACTTCGAGCAGGTCGGCACGTTGCCGCGCCTGCTCGCGGGTCAGGTTCGGGGCAGCCATAAGCTCTACCTTTGTCGTCGTTGTTCGGGGCGGACACCCCGCATCCAATCACGAAGCGGGTGAGCCGGCGTCGATGCGACGATGTCCGCCGTCCGTTGGTCGCCTGCCAGCTTTGTGCCAGTTGACGTGCATGGGAAGAAGCCGGCGACCGGCGGTGTTGGCATTGAAAGAATTCCGGGAAGGGGACCAAACGATCATGACTGCCTCCGAACAGGCGCCGACGCGCGTCGACTTCTGGTTCGACCCGGCATGCCCGTGGGCGTGGAACGCGTCGCGCTGGATGCTCGAGGTGGAACAGGTGCGACAGATCGAGCTGCGCTTCCATGTGATGTCGCTCTCGGTGCTCAACCAGGGCCGCGACCTGCCGCCGCAAATCCAGGAGCTCATGGAGAAGGCCTGGGGCCCGGTGCGCGTGGCGATCGCCGCCGCGCAGCTCAAGGGCGATGACGTGCTGCGCGACCTGTACACGGCGATGGGCACCCGCATCCACAACCAGGGCAACAGGGACGTCGAGGCCGTCATCGGCGAGTCGCTGGCCGAGGTCGGCCTGCCGGCCGAGCTCGTGCGGGCGGCGACGGACACCTCGTACGACGAGGCGCTGCGCGAGTCGCACCACCGCGGCATGGACCCCGTTGGCCTCGACGTCGGCACGCCCACGATCCACATCGAGGGCGTGGCGTTCTTCGGCCCGGTGCTGTCCAAGGTCCCGCGCGGCGAGCAGGCCGGGCAGGTGTTCGACGGTGCCCGCCAGCTGGCCGCCTTCCCGCACTTCTTCGAGCTCAAGCGCACCCGCACCGAGAACCCGCAGTTCGACTGAGGTGCCGGGCAGCCACACCGATCGGCAGGCGGAGCCGGCGATCTCGCCGCTCCGCCTGTTTTGTGACACGCTTGGCATGGAACTGGCTTGAAGTGTCACAGTCTTGAAGTGTCACACACTTGCGGAGGTCGTCGATGGCCGTGCCCACCAGCATGATTCGCGCCGACCATCTTATCGGTGGCGAGCATGTCACCGGCGGTGACGGGCGGATAGACGTGATCAACCCGGCGACCGAGGAGCCCATCGCCTCCGTGCCGGCGGGCACCGCCGCCGACGTGGACGCCGCCGTGGCCGCGGCGCGTGCCGCGTACGCGACCTGGTCGGTGACGCCCGCGCCCGAGCGGGCGGCCGCCGTGCGCCGGATCGCGCAAGGCCTGGCGGCCCGGCGCGACGAGATCGCCTCGACGATCACCGCCGAGATGGGTTCGCCGATCACGTTCGCCACCAGGGTGCAGGCCTCGCTGCCGGTCGCGACGTCCTCCGGGCTCGCCGATCTGCTCGACGGCTTCGCCTGGACCGAGGAGCTGGGCAACTCCCTGGTGGTGCTCGAGCCGGTCGGCGTGGTCGCCGCGATCACGCCGTGGAACTACCCCCTGCACCAGATCGTGAACAAGGTCGTGCCCGCGCTCGCGGCCGGCTGCACGGTCGTGCTCAAGCCCAGCGAGGTGGCCCCGCTGACCGCCGGCATCCTGGCCGAGATCATCGCCGGTGCCGGGGTGCCGGCCGGGGCGTTCAACATCGTGCACGGCACCGGCCGGGTCGTCGGGGAGGCGCTTGCCGCGCACCCGGACGTCGACATGGTGTCGTTCACCGGCTCGACCGGGGCCGGCCGGCGGGTCGCCGCGGTCGCCGCCGCGACGGTGAAGCGGGTCGCGCTCGAGCTGGGCGGCAAGTCGGCCAACATCGTGCTCGACGACGCCGACCTCGGGTTCGCGGTGAAGGTCGGGGTGGCCAACTGTTTCATAAATGGCGGCCAGACCTGCACCGCATGGTCGCGGATGCTGGTGCCGGCGTCCCGGCACGACGAGGCCGTCGAGCTCGCGGCCGCCGCGGCGGCCAAGTACACCGTCGGCGACCCGACCGAGCCCGGCACCAGGATCGGGCCGATGGTGTCGCGGGCGCAGCGCGACCGCGTCAGCGGCTACATCGGCTCCGGCGTCGAGCAGGGCGCCACGCTCGCCTTCGGCGGCCACGGCGCGCCGGACGGGTTCGAGCGCGGCTTCTACGTGCGCCCCACGGTGTTCGGCTCGGTGCGCCCGGACATGACGATCGCCGCGGAAGAGATCTTCGGGCCGGTGCTGTCGGTCATGCCGTACGAAACCGATGACCAGGCCGTCCAGATCGCCAACGCAACGGTGTACGGGCTGGCCGGAGCGGTGTTCTCTGGCGATGACGAGCGGGCCATGGCGATCGCGCGCCGGATGCGCACCGGCCAGGTCGATGTCAACGCCGGCGCGTTCAACCCGGTCGCGCCGTTCGGCGGTTACAAGCAGTCGGGCAACGGCCGTGAGCTCGGGCGTTTCGGCCTGACCGAATTCTGTGAGGTCAAGTCCATCCAGCGGCCGGCGCCGCGGAAGTAGAACCGGTCACGGCACCGCGACGGCCTGCACGAGGATGTTGTCACGGGGCCGCCCGCCGATCTGGTTGGCCGGCCCGCCGCACGTGACCAGCCGCAGCTGCGCCACCGGTGCCGGGCCGTATATCTCCGTTGCCGGGAGCTGCTCCCGGCCGAACATCCGAACCGATGTCACCGAGAACACGACGGTGCGCCCGTCGGTGCGCTCGACCGATATCCGGTCACCCAGTTGCAACGTCCTGAGCTGGAAGAACACCCCCGGCCCCGCGGGGGAGTCGACATGCCCCGCGACGATGGCCGGGCCGGGGTCACCGGGCACCGGGCCCTTGGCGAACCAACCGGCGACGTTCGGTGAGTCCGGCGGTTTCAGCGCACCGGCCTTGTTGACGCCGAGCTGCACGAGCTCGGTCGACACGCCGATCTTGGCGATCCACAGCCGGGTCGGCCGCAGCGTCTGTTCGGCTGCGTTGTCCAGCCGGCTCGAATCCGAGCTGACGATCGAGCCGCTCACCGAGCCGTCGACGACCCGGCCGGTGACCAGGACCGGCCGGTTGAGCGTGATCACGGTGGACAGCAGCGTTGTGGCCGCCGTCAGCGCGAGTGTTGTGGACCAGACGGTGCCGATCGCGATGCCGCGTGGTCCGCTGTGCTGTCGTGGTCTGCTGTGCCGTCCGGTCATGCGTCCGGTGCCTCAGCCCTGGCCCGCTGTTCGGTCTCCTGCCGCGCGGTCGCCCCTGGCCGTTCCACCCCGCAGATCCCACGGCCTCGCCGCGTCAAACCCAGCCGTAACTGGTAGCCGCGCTGGTCGCAAGGACTCATCTCATCCTCTCCCGTCACGGCGTCGCCGATTTCGTGCTGGCAGACTGCCCGATGTGCGCGTCTATCTTGGTTCAGACCACGCAGGCTTCGAGCTGAAGGCCTTCCTGGCCCGCAGGCTAACCGAACTGGGCCATGACGTGGTCGACGTAGGCCCGGTCGAGTTCGACCCGGACGATGACTACCCGCCGTTCTGCGTCGAGACCGCGCGCCGGGTGGTCGCCGACCCCGGCAGCCTCGGCGTCGTGATCGGCGGCTCCGGAAACGGCGAGCAGATCGCCGCCAACAAGGTCCCCGGCTGCCGGGCCGCGCTGGCCTGGAATCCGGAGATCGCCGCGCTGGCCAGGCAGCACAACGACGCCCAGGTGGTCAGCATCGGCGCCCGGATGCACGCCGAGCCGGATGCGGCGCGGATCGTCGAGTCGTTTCTGAACACGGCGTTCTCCGGCGGCCAGCGGCACGTCAGGCGAATTCGCCAGCTCACGGATTTCGAGCACACCGGCACGCCGCCGCCGATTCCGGCCCATCTGTCCCCGTGACCTCGGCGTACCGGCTGCTCGCCCAAATCGGCAGTTGATCACGAGGTTGCGTCTGCAACCGCGGGACCCGGTCACAACGGGGTCGCCGTACCGGGCCGGCAAACGGCCCAGCGTCAGAAGTCGCCGAAACCGCCGCCGAAGTCGCCGCCGCCGAAATCTCCCCCACC
>Ga0126372_10000061_pt1 | contig 27690 bp, 31 predicted proteins | sample PanSoiMetaPlot_6_FD_92762 | JGI IMG/M metagenome (GOLD analysis project Ga0126372, IMG submission 92762) | Tropical forest soil microbial communities from Panama - MetaG Plot_6 | ecosystem: Environmental > Terrestrial > Soil > Tropical forest > Bulk soil | place: Panama | collected 2016-02-17
GCCAGGCATCGATCACGATGCAGTCGAGCACCTTCGGGCAACTGCAACGCTTTCCGCTGTGAGCGCCAGCAAACCGAGTAACGCAATATCGGTATCAAGCGTTCTCGGCAGCATCAGGACGGCGCTGCCGACGGCACGGCCATGTTGACGCGCCTTGCCGGTGGACGTGTAATCGATCCGAAAAATGGTCGAGATGCTGTCGGCGATATCTTCATCCGCGACGGACGCATTGTCGATGCGCCATCTAGCGGTGCTGCGGACGAGACATACAACGTTTCGAACAAGATCGTCATGGCCGGCGCCATCGACGTTCATTCACACATCGCGGGCAACAACGAGACGATGGGCCGGTTGTTGTTGCCTGAGCAACGGTACCCTTCAGATGTCGTTCATGCCGGTCACTTCCCACAACCGCGCGGGACGTGGAATACCTTCGAGACCGGGCGCATCTACGCAATGATGGGCTTTACCACGGTAGTTGAACCCGCGGTGCTGCCACATCAAGCCATGCAGGCGCATCTTGAATTGGCTGACATTCCGGTCATCGACAAGGCAACGCTGACGGTGCTCGGAAATGACGATTTTTTGCTCAACCTCCTGCATCGCCGCGAGGGCCCTGATGCCATGCGAGACTACGTGGCCTGGACACTCGCCACATCTCGCGGACTTGGTATCAAGGTAATCAATGCAGGAGGCGTGGCAGCATTCAAGGACAATGTGCGCGCGTTTTCGCTTGACGATGAAGTGCCCGGTTACGGCGTATCCTCACGCACCATTATGAAAGCGCTTCAGCGCGCGGTCCATGAACTGAAACTGCCACATCCGCTACACGTCCATTGCAATAATCTAGGCATGGCTGGCAATGTCGAAACCGCGCTCGCGACAATCGCCGCTGCGGAAAGCCTTCCGCTACATCTCGCGCATCTGCAATTTTATGGCTACGGCAAGGAAGGCCCGCGTGGCTTCTCCTCCAGCGGTGCGAGTCTCGCGGAGGCAATAAACGCGGCCAGATCCGTGACCGTCGACGTCGGTCAGGTCATGTTCGGACAGACCGTCACGATTTCTTGCGATGTGCTGCGGCAGTTTAACGCTCGCAACGGGGCGCGTCCGAAGAAATGGATGATTTGCGACGGCGATTCCAACGGCGCCGGCATTGTACCCTATAACTATCGAAGCACCGATTTCTTCAACGCTGTGCAATGGGCGGTGGGGCTCGAATTGTTCTTATTAACGAAAGATCCGTGGCGCGTGCTCTTCACCACGGATCATCCCAACGGCGCACCATTCACGGCCTATCCCGATATCCTGGCTCTACTTATGGACCGCGACTTGCGGACGGAATGGATATCGCACCTGCCAAAAGAGGCGATGGCAGTGACTATACTGGCCTCTATTACCCGCGAGTACACCCTCACCGAGGTTGCGATCATGACACGCGCCGCACCGGCCAAACTTCTCGGCCTTAAAGACCGCGGTCATCTTGGTCCTGGTGCTCTAGCCGATGTTGCTGTCTACGAGACCGACACTGACAAAGCCAAGATGTTCCGAAAGGCCGCCCTCGTGTTCAAATGTGGACAGCTTATCGTGCGAGATGGCGCGCTACTTGACTGTCCCTACGGTCGCACCCTCGGTGTGCACACAGACCGCGAGCGCGCGATCGAGCGGCGCATGCGCGAGTACTATGAGGAACGATACGGACTTTCACCCGACTTTATGACAGTGGCCGACGCAGCAATTGGCCGCTCGCAGTCTTTCGAAACCATTCCATGTCTCAGTTGACCGTGAACGGCATCCGAGTCGATGACACTTTCGCCGAGGCCTTCGAGATGCGGGCTACGGCCCTAACGATCACTGCACATAATGCGGCTTGGGCGCGTCAGGCGGCCGCAACCATGACAGGGTTTGCAACTTCGGTGATTGGTTGCGGTTGCGAGGCGGGGATCGATCGTGTCCTCGATCCTGATGACACGCCTGATGGTAGACCGGGCGTGCGGGTGCTTCTTTTTGCCATCTCCACCAGCGAGCTGCAAAAACAGCTGCAGGCGCGCGTGGGCCAATGCGTGCTGACGAGTCCGGGATCCGCCTGTTACGCGGGGCTGGAAGCGGAAGAAAAATTAAAGCTTGGCAACGCGGTGCGCTTTTTCGGCGATGGCTGGCAAATTTCCAAGCGCTTCGGGGACAAACGTTACTGGCGCATACCGGTGATGGATGGTGAATTCATTTGTGACGCAACCACCGGCCTCTGCAGAACAGCCGTCGGCGGCGGCAATATCATCGTCATGGGCGCGACCAACGAGACGACACTCGCTGCAACCGAACTCGCCGTTGAGACCATCGCGGCAGTGCCTAATGTGATCATGCCATTTCCGGGCGGCATCGCGCGTTCCGGCTCTAAGGTCGGCTCGAAATATAAGGGAGTACCCGCTTCAACCAATGACGCCTATTGCCCGACCTTGAGAGGAGCGAGCAACAGTGCGCTCGACCCAGAAATCACATCGGTTCTGGAGATCGTTATCGACGGCCTCACTTCTGATTCAGTTGCTGCTGCCATGCGGGCCGGCGTGCGCGCCATTTTGGCACTCGGCCCGGAACGAGGTGCTCTACGCATTGGCGCAGGAAATTATGGAGGCAAGTTGGGCTCACATCATTACCATCTGAAGGATTTGTTGCCGTGAGTCCGCTCCTATTCACGTTGCGGGACTCACCCGCACAGCGACTCGATCTGGCGCCCCTAACCCCAGATCGTCTGGCCGGTCTGAGCCAAAGCAGAATAGCCGCCATCCAACTACAGACAACGCGCGAACGTGTGCTTGCCGGGGATGTATTCAGAATCCATATGGGCGACGCTACGCAAATCCGCTTCGAGGGCGGCAGTGAGCGGTTCGACCGCATCGGTGCCGGTATGAGCCGAGGCGAAATTAGTGTCGACGGCGACGTCGGCATCCAGGCTGGCCGCTCGATGCAGGGCGGCAGGCTTGCAATCGCCGGGAATGCCGGACCCTGGGCTGCATCCGGCATGACAGACGGCAGGCTCATGATCTCTGGCCATGCCGGCGACAGGCTCGGCGGACCTCTCGCCGGCGAGACGGTCGGCATGCGCGGCGGCGTGATCCTCGTTCGCGGTAACGTCGGAGCACGTGCCGGCGACAGGATGCGACGCGGCATGATCATTGTTGAAGGCAAGGCTGACACCTACGTGGGCAGCCGCATGATTGCGGGTACGATTATCGTGCGCGGCCGCGCCGGCCGGCTACCCGGCTATCTTATGAACCGTGGCACCATCGTCACTTTGGATGGCAGCGATGCCTTGTCTCCAACGTTCGCCGACTCAGGCGTGCACGAGTTACTCGCCACTGTCCTGATGGCTCGCTACGTTGACACTTATAGCCCCGGAATTGCTGCAACGCTGCGGCGGCCGTGGCGGCGATTGCTTGGCGACATGGCAGTCATCGGTAAGGGAGAAATTTTATACCCCTCCGTTGCGAACTAAGCTCGTCAGATTCAGTTAGTTGCCATAGGATAGGCTGTTCGCCCGGAGATATGCGTCATGGGCTTGCTCGAATTGGTGATCACCGTGTGTGCCATCGGGGATCCGACGCTTTGCGAAGATCAGCGCCTTCAGTACTCGTCAGGTGCATCGCTGCAACAGTGCGCCATGCGCGCAGCGCCATATATTGCACAATGGATCGGCGAGCATCCGAAATGGATGGCCGTGCGCTGGCACTGCGAATACTCCGGTCAGAAAAAGATCTGATGCCGATGATTGACACTCGATGATGCTGCCCGCCGCGCGCACCAAGCGCGATGCTTTTCTTGCTGCAATCGGCTCTCGTTCGCTCATCATGGGTATCCTCAATGTAACGCCGGATTCATTCTTCGACGGTGGACGTTTCCTTGCAGCAAGTAACGCCATTGACCATGTCCGGCATATGATCGCGGACGGTTGCGATATCGTCGACATTGGCGCCGAGTCGGCTCGACCAGGCGCAAAACCGGTCGACGAAGCAGAGGAGATGACCCGTCTCGATCAAGTGCTCGCGGTGGTGACCACATTCGACGTCCCGATGTCGATCGACACGACGAAGGCGGCGGTGGCCGAACGCGCGCTCTCGTCCGGGGCCGTTCTCGTCAATGACGTCTGGGGTTTGCAGAAAGATCCGCGCATGGCCGATGTCGTGGCGGAAGCCGAGGCCGCCGTCGTGATCATGCATAATCGAGCGGAAAAAGATGAGAATCTCGATATTGTTGATGATATTCGTTCTTTCTTCGAGCGCTCACTTGCGATTGCGGCGCACGCCGGAATTCCCAAGCACCGCATAATCCTCGATGTAGGTATAGGGTTCGCCAAGGGCAGCCGTCAAAATCGTGAGGCCATCCGCAGGCTCGGCGAACTCAAGGATTATGGACTCCCGCTGATGGTCGGGACGTCCCGAAAAAGATTTCTCGGCTCGCTGACCGGCAAGGGAATCGAGGGAACGCTATCGGGGTCAATTGCAGCAAGCCTTGCGGCAGTCGCCGCTGGTGCCGCGATCGTGCGCGTGCATGAGGTTGCCGAGCATGTTGCCGCTTTGCGGGTCTTTCAGACGCTTCGCAACACACAGTAAGTCTCCATTCCAAAGACGTTCGTCACTTGCCGCATTCAGTGAGCTGTTTCTCTTCGATGGTGAAAATAGCCCCTTCTTTCACATCGATATTGCGCACAATGCATACACGGCCGGTCTTGTCGGCAATCTTTACGTCATAACGTCCCGGATTTACGCCAGTGATTCGCAGGCGTTCGTCGTGATCGACGGTGCCGTCACGATCGTTTTCGCACTGATTAGCTCCCCAAACTTCCTTGCCCACTGGTGACATTTGGAGCGCCGTAATGGTGTAAACAGTCAAATTCCAAAAGCGAATCGGCTTGTCTTGGGCTTGCGCTCCGGAATTCACAAGCGCAAGGGCGACACCTACGATTGTCAGTCTGCACATGTCGTTCCTCAAACGCCCGGAATGGAGCGACTATCTATTGTTTCAAGAGCCGGTCCAGATTTACAGCCTTGTCGAAGTTACGGGCGGCTTCAAGGCCGATAGGGTCTATCAATCGTGCGGAAGCAAGATCGGTTCCCAGAAAATCAGCGCCAGAAACCGTTGCACCGTTCAGATCGGCCCCGCTGAGATCGGCGCCGCGCAGCGAGGCACCCGCAAGATTGGACTTCTTGAGTGACGCAAATTGCAATTCGGCGCGCGATAAGTCCGCATTACGCAGGTCAGCACCGTCAAGGCGCGCCGATTTAAGCACCGTGTGCAACAACCCCATGGACTGATTTTTCATATCAGGAGCAAAATTTGCGTCGGTAAGCTTGGCATCGACGAGGCTCGCGCCGCTGAGATCTGCTACTACTCGCGCCCCCGAGAGATCTGCCCCGTCGAGCCGGGCGCGCAACATTTGTGCGGCAAATATACTGGCACGTTGCAAGGTGGTGTGACTGAGGTCCGCGTCAAGCAGCCAGGCCTGGTCGAGCACCGCGCGATTGAGCTTTGCGCCGACGAGTTTGGTCTTGTTGAGGCGCGCGGTGCGAAAAATCGCACCGGAGAGATCGAGCCCGGAGAGATCGAGGCCCGACAACTTCTTCCCGGTAAAGTCAGCGGGGCGGCTGGGTGTGGCGGCCGCCGCTTTGGCGGCGACCTCCTCGCGTGTCATTTCTGCGGTGGTCATCTCAGGAGAGTTCAGATCGACATGACGCATTATGTCCTGTGCCGCCGCGGGAAACGCGGCGCACAAGTAAAACGTCAGTATGGCGATTGACCTAGCTGGCATGCACTTTTCACATCTTAGCGATATTCAGGCAAATATTTGCCGCTAGTGATGCGAAGGGCAAGTCTCGTCCTAATCATTAGCCAGGCGCTGCTATAAGACGTTCTATTGCACCGGGTAGATCGGACATCGCGGCGACAACAACACCGGCGCCGGCCATCCTAAGCCGTTGAGCAAGTTCCACTGTCGCATGACTTGCGCCGGCAAAACCGATCGTCTTCATTCCTGCCGAAACAGCGGCCTGGATGCCCAGCGTCGAATCCTCAATAACGATGCAGTTGGCGGGTATTGCTCCGAGTGCGCGAGCGGCGAACAAATAAAGATCTGGCGCAGGCTTGCTGTGCTCAACTTGGTCGGCACTGAAGACATTGTCCTCAAACAGCCCCTTGAGGCCCGTAACTTCGAGTGAGAGATCAAGCCGCTCTCTGGCGGAAGATGATGCGACACAGCGTGGGTATGGCAACATATCAAGTGCCTCGCGAACACCTTTGACAGGCTGCAGTTCGCGCTGGAAACGCTCGAAAAGCCGCTGTCGCGCTGCTGCTCCTAGATCGGTGGGGATCGGGAACGATAGCAGCGCTTCCGCGGACTTCAGAACATCGCGAAGACGGAGGCCAGAGAAGATCTGCAGCGCCTGCTGAGTCGTCATAGGGCGGCCAAGGGCACTCATCAACTCGGCCAATGCCTCATTGGCGAGTAATTCAGAATCAACCAACACGCCGTCGCAATCAAAGATCAGTAGCGTCATGCTTTGTGATCGAATTTACCAATGGCTGCTTATTCGATTTGAAATCTCGTCAACAATTTTGGTGATCTCCTGCTCGGACCGTGTAGACCGCGGTGTCGCAAGTGGAATTTCGGCAACGATCTGCGCAGGCCGCGCAGACAGCAAGAAAATCCGGTCAGCAAGCCGGACCGCCTCTTGAAGATCATGAGTCACAAGCAGTGTCGTAATCGGACGAGTTTCTATTAAGGTCGCAAGTTGTGCCAGCAGTCGCTCTGCCAAAGCGTCGTCAAGAGAAACGAGCGGTTCATCAAGCAGCAGCAGAGCCGGGTCGATCGCAAGTGCTCGGGCCAGTGCAACGCGGCGAGCAAGCCCCACTGAAAGTTCGCTGGGGTAGTGCAGACAATGCGCCTCCAGATCTAGAACTTGGAAAAGAGACGCAAGCATTTCAGGAGCGATACTTGGCGCAACCAAACGCACGTTGTCGTTGACAGTTCGCCAAGGAAGCAAGCGTGGTTCCTGGAAGACCATCCCAAGTCGGCCTGATAACGGGCTCGTTATCGTCCCATTAAAATCAATATCAAGTCCTGCAATGATTCGAAGAATCGTAGTCTTGCCGCAACCGGACGGACCGACAAGAGCACCGACTTCACTGCGCCCTAGGTCGAAACAGATATCGCGCAGAACGTCGAAGCGCTCCCCAGACGCCGCGGTGAACGCCTTGTGCGTAATACGGACCTTAAGGTGCCCGTTTTCGCCAACGGAATGCGTGTCGTTCAATGGGCTGCACCACTGCGGTTTCGATAATGAGAATGACGGTTACAAATGCGAGCGCGTAAGCAAGAATAAGCGTCACGTCAAACAACTGAAAGGCCACGCCGATTTGAAATCCTATGCCATTCGGGCGCCCGAGCAATTCGACGATGAGTACGATCTTCCAAACCAACGAAAGTCCCGAACGCCCCGCCGCAACGAGATAAGGCGCAAGCTGCGGCAAAACGACGTGCCAAAAGAACTTTCCTCGTGGCACGGCAAAGACACGCGCCATTTCATCAAGGCTCGTATCGAGAGCTCGGGCACCTTCGCGCACCGCAACCACGGTGTTTGGTAATTTGTTAATGGCGACCGCCAATACGCCTGCGATCTCTGTGAGCCCACCCCAGATGAACGCCAATACAATAATCACCAGCGCCGGCAGATTCAGCAACACGATGAGCCACGGATCGCCGATTCGGTCTGCGATCTTTACCCGGCCCATAAGCAGCCCGATCGCGGTACCGGCAATCATGGCAATCGTGAAGGCCGCGAGAACCCGTGCCAATGTCACGCCGAGTTGAAAGAACAGATCGCCGCTTTGCGCCTGGACGGCGATTGCGGTCAACACTTTGACCGGTCCCGGTAACATCTGGGGCCCCGCAAAAAGCGAGGCCAACCACCAGATTGCCAGGAACAGTGTAAGTGAGATCAACCGCACCATGGTTCAATTTTGAATGCCCGGTCGGTAGAAGGTCCCGGGCGAAAGTTCCTCGCCCTCCCCGACCAATGCTGTACCGCCGAGCTTAAGCAGCACTCGATAAAGTGCGTTTGCATCCTTCTCCTCGGACTCGACCGGCCGGCGCGGAATGCCTTGGCGGTAGCGGTCACGATAGATATTCAGGGTAGCGGCGTCGCGCGCGCCGACCAATGGCGCGATTCGCTCCCATTCGGTGTCCGACTTCAGCAGGATCTGCTTGGCCTGTCGGGTGACGTCGAGAAACCAGTTGATTGTCTCGCGATGCGCCGCCGCCCATGTTTCATCGAAAACATAGCCAATCATCGACAACGGACCGGTCACGCCGAAATTTGGTAACAACTCGTCTATACTGACAAGTTGGCGGAAGCCGCGCGTTTCCAGGTGCGCAGAAAAATTCCAGTAATTAAGCGTCGCATCGAAGTCGCCATGGAGCATTTTGCCTGCAAGCAATGCGGGCGAGCCGTATATCACCTTTGCCTGTGTACCGAGATCAACCCCCTTCTGCTTTGTCGCAGCTCGCAACAGCAGCCAACTCTTATCAAGCGGCCCCCCTGCGACCGCGAGAGTTTTATCTTGCAGATCTGTGAGAGTCCTGATCGATGAATTCTGTGGGACCATCACGGCGCCAAGCGCCGTCGAATAAGGATAGAAAACGAGCTTGGCGCCGAGTTCGCGTTCCCGGGAAACCCACAGCCAGTCGGCGGCGACAACGTCGACGGAGCCGCCGCGCAGCGCAATCTTCCCGGCCTCCGGGTTTGCAAATTCGAAGATCTTGATGGTGATGCCTGCCCTTTTGTCCAGTTGGTGCGCGCGTATGACGTCCAGCACCCAAGCAACTGTACCGGTTTTCTGAACTGCCAAACGGATCACGTCGGCCGGAGCGCGGTCCACCGTAAAGCACACAGCGGCGGTGACACAGAACCCGATGACAGTGCGCAAACTCGACATGACATATCTTGTAGGCAGAGCTGTGCAAAAGTGTCAGGCAGAAATCCGTTTCGGTCCTGATTATAGGACCGTATTTGCATTGACGCTGCCAAGCAGCCTGCGACACTGTTGCCAATCCAGCAAGGCAACAGTCTTGAGCGAGCGGCATCGAGGGCTATCATCGTCCGTGCCCAGAGCCCGACCTGGGCGCAAGGGATGCGTAATGTTGAGGTTACCTGAAGGCCTTGCAGGCATTGGCTTTGCGCTGGTGCTCGCAGTTGCAGCGCAGGCAACTGCGCAAACTAACGACTACCCGACCGAGGCGAGAGCGGACTACGTTTTTGCGTGTATGAAGACGCACGGCGACACGCAAGTCGCGTTGCGACAGTGTTCCTGCTCAATCGACGTCATCGCCACGCTGCTGTCCTACGACCGCTATGTGGCGGCGCAGACTGTGCTGAGCCTCGCACAAGTTCCCGGTCGGTTTGGCGCCATGTTTCGATCGCCTGAGCCGGCAAAAGAGGCAGTAAAAAATTTACGGCAAGCGCAAGCCGAAGCAGAGGTGCGGTGCTTCTAATTTCTGCGGTGGTAGTTCTCGGCATGTGCCGAGATGTCGCGTAGATGTTTTTTAGTTGCGGCGGATAAGGCCCAAGCATAGACTTCAATTCGGTTCCGGCTTCAAGGGCGTCAGTCGAACGGGAATACTGACGCTTTTCGTAAGCTAGCGGGGCATCTTGCGGAATGCCCCCAGATGCCACGCTGCGCTGTGACACGCTGCCGGAAGCGCTTCCCAATGCACGGGTGCCGACACGCGGCACGTTCTAAGTGCTGTTGCGCCGGTCAACCCGCGACAATTTCGCAGGGAGGACTCGGATGCGTTATTTGCTTTTAACCAGCTGTATCGGTGCCGCGGCCGCTTTGGTTGCTTCTTCAGCAAGCGGCAACGAGCAATTGCAAAAAATGTCGCAAAACCCAAAAGAGTGGGTGATGCCCACGGGGGATTACTCAAATTCCCGCTATTCTCAACTTAAGCAGATCACGGCGGATAACGTCGGCAAGATGCAAGTTGCATGGACCTTCTCGACCGGCGTATTGCGCGGTCACGAAGGCGGCCCCTTGATCATTGGTGACGTGATGTATGTGCATGGCCCCTTCCCCAATCCGGTGTTCGCGCTGGATCTCAACAACGATGGGAAAATCCTTTGGAAATATGAACCGAGGCAGGACCCTGACGTCATTCCTGTGATGTGCTGCGATACGGTCAACCGTGGCCTGGCCTATGCAGACGGCAAGATTTTCCTGCACCAGGCCGATACCAAGTTGGTCGCGCTCGACGCCAAGACCGGTAAGGTGGTTTGGCAAGCGGTAAACGGCGATCCCAAAAAGGGGGAAACCGGAACGTCGGCGCCGATGATCGTGAAAGACAAGGTCCTGATCGGTATATCCGGCGGCGAATTCGGCGTGCCTTGCCACGTAACCGCATACAATCTCAGCGATGGCAAAATGGCCTGGAGAGCCTATTCGTCAGGGCCAGATAGCCAGATCCTGGTTGATCCTCAGAAAACCACCGAACTCGGCAAGCCGGTCGGCGCAGACTCGAGTCTCAAGACTTGGCAGGGCGATCAATGGAAAATCGGCGGAGGCTGCACATGGGGCTGGATCTCCTATGACCCGCAGCTAAACCTTATTTACTACGGCAGTGGCAATCCTTCGACTTGGAATCCAAAGCAAAGGCCGGGCGACAACAAATGGTCGATGACGATCTTCGCCCGTGACCCTGACAACGGCATGGCCAAGTGGGTCTATCAAATGACACCCCACGACGAGTGGGACTATGACGGGGTCAATGAGATGATCCTCGCCGACGTCGATGTCGGCGGCACCACTCACAAAGCACTAGTCCACTTTGACCGCAATGGGTTCGCCTACACCCTCGACCGCGCAAATGGAGCGCTTCTTGTGGCCGAGAAATACGACCCAACGGTCAATTGGGCCACCAAGGTCGACATGGACAAGAATTCGAAGACCTATGGCCGTCCGTTGGTCGTGTCACAATACTCGACTGAGCAGAACGGCGAAGACAAAAACAGCAAGGGCGTGTGCCCTGCCGCACTCGGTTCCAAGGATGAGCAACCGGCGGCGTATTCGCCGGATACCAAACTTTTCTATGTTCCGACGAACCATGTCTGCATGGACTACGAGCCCTTCCGTGTTGCTTACACTGCGGGCCAGCCCTATGTCGGGGCAACGTTGTCGATGTATCCACCTCCCGGCACGAAGAACATGGGCAACTTCATTGCCTGGGATGCCGGCAAGGGCAGGATCGTATGGTCGGTTCCAGAGCTGTTCTCAGTGTGGTCAGGAGCTCTGGCCACTGCCGGCGGCGTGGTCTTCTACGGCACGTTGGAAGGTTATCTGAAAGCGGTAGATGCCAAGACGGGCAAGGAACTTTATAAATTCAAGACCCCGTCCGGCATTATTGGCAACGTGACGACCTACGAGCACCGTGGCAAGCAATACATTGCGATTCTGTCGGGCGTCGGCGGCTGGGCGGGCATCGGGCTCGCGGCGGGCCTAACCGACCCGCAGGCTGGCCTCGGCGCCGTCGGCGGCTACGCCGGCTTGCGCGATTACACTTCGCTCGGTGGCCAGCTCACGGTATTTGCGCTGCCAGGCAGTTAAATTCCGGCACGCAGAATAGCACAGCGGACCCGGGGCGTCGTCTTTGGCAACGCCCCGGGTTCGATTGTAAAAACCGCAAGCCACCAGGTGATGCGAAGTCACAGAGGAAACTCCGTGAAAATATTTAACTTTGCGCCCGCGATATTCGTCGCGGTGGCGCTCGCTATTGGCGTTCCCCGCGCAGCCGCAGACGGCTCCGGCGATCCGAAAGCGGTGAAAGAGGATAACGGCAAATATTTTGATAAGGACGATACGCCGACTTTCAAAATTGAGAGCGATGGCACCGTGGATTGGTACACGTACTCTGGTTTTCGCCGCTATCATTCAGATTGCCACGTCTGCCACGGGCCTGACGGAGAAGGCTCGACCTATGCACCTGCGCTCAAGGACTCACTAAAATCGATCAGCTATGCCGATTTCATCGGAGCTATAGCGAGTGGGCGCAAAAACATTAACACGGCATCCGAGAAGGTGATGCCCGCTTTTGGGACCAATCCGAATGTAATGTGTTATATCGACGACCTTTTTGTCTACTTGCGCGCCCGTGCTAACGATGCTGTCCCACGTGGACGCCCCGCGAAGCGTGCCGAGAAGCCAAAAGCAGCAGAAGAGGCCGAAAATAAATGCCTGGGTCCTCCGCGCTGAGCGCAGGCGGACACCGGCGCATACCCGCAGATGATCGTGAGTTGTGCCATGAGGCTTTGGATTCGTTTCGTAATTTACGCAGGTCTGGCTGTGTTCGCGAGCACAGTGGTGTTCGCGCAAATGGCTCCGCCGGCAGCCGCACCAAGCGCGTCGCAATCTCAGGGTCCATTCGAACTGGTTGATCCTAAAGTGTTCCGAGTCTGCGCAGACCCACGCAACCTGCCGTACTCGGACACTAATGGCGCCGGTTTTGAAAACAGAATTGCGGAATTATTTGCGAAAGAATTGGGCAAGGGCATATCTTTCACGTGGTTCCCAAACGCGCCAGGATTTGTGAGCAGAACACTGGCAATCTATAAGTGCGACATCATCATGGGCGTGCCCCAAGGCGATGACATTGTTCAGGTTACAAATCCATATTACCACACTGTGTATGCATTGGTTTTTAGGCCGGGTCGCGGGCTGGATGGGGTCGATACCCTCACGGATCCGCGACTAAAGGACAAGCGAATTGGCGTGGTCGCTGGCACTCCGCCTGCAACCAATCTGGTGCTCAACGGTCTCATCGAGAAAGCCAAGTCTTATCCGCTCGTAGTCGATACGCGGTTTGATTCGTCCCCGATTGCAATGATCAATGACATACTCGATGGGACCATCGATGCCGGTGTGCTATGGGGTCCTCTGGCGGGCTATCACGCGAAGCAGTCTAAGGAGCCGCTTACGATCGCGCCGCTGCTTAAGGAGACTAATGGGTCGCGCATGACGTATCGCATCGGCATGGGTGTGCGCTACTCGGACCAGAATTGGAAGCGTCAACTCAATCAACTCATTCGAGACAAGCAGGCCGCTATCACTGCGATCCTCTTGAGCTATGGCGTTCCGCTGCTCGATGAGAGTAATCATCTGATCGAACCGGCTTCAATCACGAAGTAGCGTGTCGGCCCAGCTCACTCGGGGTGACGTTCACCGCGCATGGTCGGTAGCCCCCGCGACCTGGGAGGGAGTCGGGCTGGCAAAATGCGCGGCGACTTTGTTCGCGAGCCAGGTCCAGGCCTCGATCTCGCGCGGCCCAGCGGTCTTTTCGACGGCAGTGTGGAGATAAGCTAAATCGCGTTCGATTTTTTCCCGCGGCAGCAGGTGAAGGCGGCTCACCAGGATCGCGGCTTCGAGTACGGCAGCTTGGGCGCGATTGAAGCCCTGAAATGGCATATGGGAAACGAAACGTACAACGCGACAGCGCAATCGGGGCCGCTGCGGATCATCTTTGACGGAGACGACCGCAAGTTCAGCATGCGACAGCGCATTCTCGAGGCGTGGCACCGGCAACTTCTCGGACGCTATCGTGGGCCAAGTGTGTTGCCCGGTGAGACAGCCCGCGAATACTCGCACATCATCGGTATGGTTCGCAGTGGCGAATGGCACTGAGACAAGATTGTCGAGAGTGGTCGAAGGGCGAAACGGGGCAATGATCCAATCGCCGCCTTCTGCAATCAGTCCGATCGGCGCAATATGAACGCGGCCTTCACGATTGCTGGTTATCACAATGCTCTCTCGAATCAGCGGCATCGCAATAACGTCCTGGCATTACAAGTCATCAGCATCGCGTTCCCTCGAACCGGCCGCGCGGAGCGTATGGCCGGCTGCGCGCAGGCGGGTCAGATCTTCAGTAATGCGGTCGACGGCGCAGCCCCAATCGAGCGGTTCATCCTGAATATAACGTTTTCCCAAACGCCAGGCGATTTCGGCTTTGGATAGCTCAGCGCCAAGGTAAAACGCATGTGGGCCGTCGTTTTCAACACCAAGCACAGGAAACAATGAAAACGCATCACCACCGATGTGGTGCATGCCCCGGGAGTAAACGTGAATTCCGTCTTCGGCCGTCTCGATCCGGAAGTTCCCGTCCTTAATCTGGGCAGCCAGTTCAGCGATCTCTTGCGCGCTATTGGAAAAAGGCTTGCGGTCGTGCAGCTGCAGCAATGCACTACCATAGCCCTGCGGCAAGCTATCGTCCTCACGCGCGGCAAGCATAATTCGGCGCGCGGCATCATGTTCTTGGAGGGTGCGGCGCGTGTGAGGGCTTACCTGCACCACAAGTACGTTGCGGATAGCGAGCTCGGAACAAATCCCAAGCAGCGCGGTAGTAATGCCGCCACTGTCTGCATCCGTCAATTCGGTGAGATTGCCGGTGCCCATGAGAATTTCCGCCTCAGGCAGTTGCCGCCGCAGCTCGTCATAGCGCGCAAGCGCGGCCATGAAACCAAAATGAATAGGGTCGAGAATTGGATCAAGGATCGCCTTAATGCCGCGCCTGGCCGCGGCTTCTGCAGCTCGCAAGAGCGAACTGAGGTCTCCGTGAGGCGCCGGTACAAGTACCGGCGTGGCCCCTGTTTCCGCGGCGATATCGAGCGTGCCCTCGTTCAGACTGAGCAGGAACTGAGCGCCGGCCAATCCGCCCGCCCGAAGTTCTTCGCTTTGGGCTGAATCGACGCTGACTGCAAAATTCTCCGCGCGCAGGGCACGCACCGCATCCTCGAGATGCGGAAACGCGGTGTCTGGGAGACAGCCGAGATCGATCACATCGGCGCCGGCTGCACGCATCTCGCGTGCCCGGCTCAATATGGTGTCGATTCCGAGTGCCGCTGCATCAACAATCTCTGCGAATATGCGGATGTCATAGCGGGACAAGTCGAGATCACGTCCGCCCTTTCCAAAATAGGCAGGCAGGTCTTTAAGCTCATCAGGGCCACGCTCGAAAGGAACTCCGAATTCAGCGCTCAAGTGATCGAGGTCGGCACGGCAGCGCCCAGGCACCAACACGCGACTTGCCTGCAGTGGGCGTGGCAGGCGGCGTTCGATGATCGCTCCCGTCATCAGTGCCGCAACCTTGACCCCGACATTGATCACCGACCAGGCGAAGCCCGGACTGTCCATGCCGACCAGGACCTTCTCCAACCGCGATTGGGCAAGATGCCCGGTAAGGAAGGCGATATGTTCGGTCATTTGAGTTCGCGCTTTCGCCGGAAAAGCTCAGTGCCAAGCTCTGCCAGCGTTTCTACAACCACAACGTCTTTAAACGATTTGAGCCGGGCCGTATTGTCCAGATCGATTTGGCGTGGGTAGACCTTCACCATACCTTTTGGCGCCTCCGTCTCGAGCTCGGCCGCGGTATCGCAGGCAAAGACGATGGAAAACACTCTGCACTTGCCCGCCTGCGCAAACACATTGGTCGCCAGGGTATCTGAAATTCCATACACGCACTTGGCAACCGTATTCGAGGTTGCCGGTGCCAGAACCAGCGTGTGATACGTGCTGTAATAAAAAGCACCCACCGGCGCGGCACTGGCCGTGGTGTCCCGATAAATGCGCATCGATTTTGGGAGATCAAAATCCTGCCGATACATGCGAATGACCTCGGCCGCCGCACGACTGACGAATAGGTCGACATCTTGAAGCTCGCGCACAATGGCTAGACACTCCTTAAAGAAATGTCCCGACCCCGTTAACGCCCATCCCCATCGAGGCTTTTTGATTTTGGCCATAGTTGCGGAAGTAAGCGCTTCACACCCGGCTGATGCAAGTCGATGGATGTTCCCAGCGTGCCACGACCGCGAATGACCCTCCCTGCTGACGCATAATTTTTGGCAGCCACGATCGAGGCCAGGGCTCCGCTGGCGGCCAAAAAGCGAGGAAACGCTCGGTCTACGACGCCGCGCTCCGCCAAATCGACCGCCCGCACCGGATTTCCAAACGGTCCGCCGTGCTTAACCAGTACAATCTGTTCCGCACCGATATGGCCGGCGAGCCACGCCGCTAAACTGTCCGAGGTGACATCCCAGCTCGGTACGATTTCTGGCCTGCGCAGCACCATCCTCGTAGGCGACCAGATCGGCACATCGCCGGCGAGGAGAGCACGTCGGATCGCAGCCGCCGAATAAACGATAACGAAGTTTGAGCTGAGGCTTGCCAACGCCTGCCCGAACTGTTCCATCGCGAGCAGAGCGAGATGATGAGCGACCGCATCGCTGAAGCCTAATTTTGGCTGTGCGTGTCGAACGGCGTTGGCAAATGGGCCGCCGCCAGGTACGACGACACTCCGGCCCCCGGAGTTTGCCAGGACTTCGACCCAGCCAGCGAGATATCGCGAGCCGGCAAAGCTGCCGCCGAGTTTGATTACAGTGACGCAATTGTCACGCATCTAGTCGGCGGGCCCTCTCTTGCCCGAGGTCGAGGGAAATAGGTGATAGACCTTAGCGACGGCTGGCGCTCGCTGCCGCCTGATTTCGACGCCCACCCGGCCAGAGCCGGTTTGGACTTTCTCCACCTTAACGGTGACGCCCAGGACCTGAGGGTATTCGAGCACGAAGCTAGCGATCCGCTCGGCGAGCGTTTCGATTAGCGGAATATGACCTTCAGCCACAATCAGCCGAATGCCGTCGGCAATAACGTCATAAGAGAGCACGTCACGCAGATCCTGCGCTGGCTGTGCCGCGCGAGCAACATCGGCGACTACGTTGAAGCGCACACGCTGCGGAATTCCGCGTTCGCTTTCATACACGCCAATCAGCACGGGAATCTCGAAATCGTGCACCAAAACGCGGTCCATCGGCGTGCCATCTTTGGCGGTTTCAGAATAGCCACGCGCCGCCAGCAGCCAATAGTCGGTCCTGTCTTGCTCGATGCGCTCACTTTCATTACTGCGTGAGTCGTGAGGAATAAGCCCGCGAATAAGGCTCAGCGCAGCTGGATCTAAACCTGCCTGCCGGTCGTGGCGGGCGCACAGAGCACCTCTAAATCCAAGATAGTCAGGAGCGAGCAACAACAAGCGTGGAACGTCCGCTGCTTCCAGCGATCCTGCAAGTCCTGTGAACAGCCCGTGAAAGCGGCAGCCACGGACAAAATCCCCAATAGCGGCTGGATCGACATGATCGAGCAACCGTTCGCCGTTCTTGCGAGCCGTATCCAACATGGCACCGGCAAATCCAGACTCGGCCATGAGACCGATCAACTCGTTGTCAGGTTCGCAATCGATGAAGATCACGCCTACAATCTTGGTTCGCCGCGCAAGTGCAGCGAGTGCGCGAACACAGTCCCCACGCCGGGGGCCGGCGAAAAGGCCAACTTTGACATAGTCGACGCCGGTTGCCACCATTGTTCGGACGGCAGCATTGATTTGATCGGGCTCCATCGGTAAATCCCCGATGACAGCGCTTACCGGTCGGCGGCCGGCGATGACGCTGACTGCGTCACGTACGACAGAAGGTTCGAGCGCTCCCAGCGCACCTTTCGTGGGATCTTTGAGATCGATAATGTCGGCGCCATGGCTGATCGCGAGTTCCGCTTCGCGACTTCCGGTGACGCTGGCTAACAACATAGTCATTAACGCACTCCATCGAGCTTCACAGAATTCGGTCTAGCGTAGGATGAGCGGATTGCTCGCAGGTGTCGTCCATAGGTTAGTCAATATCGAACTTGAACTGAACAAGGATTGGCAGTCTGATCGCGAAAGTGAACAAAATCAGCGGCGTACTCTAGTCGTGAACAGAAGCTTTATTCGGGTTTCAGCACTCGCCCTTACGATCTTGTTTGAGCTTGCAGCCGCTGCTCAAACCCAAGATCCACTCGATATCAAGATTGGCTATTTGCGCCGGCCACAGCAACAAGAGACGATTTCACTTATACAGATGCCTCCACCCGATATCGGGCTCGCCGGTGCCCAGATGGCGGTCAAGGACAATAATACGACGGGCCGCTTCCTGAATCAGCGCTACTTGCTTATCGACGTGCACTTGAAAACTGGTGACGATCCAGCGGCAGGCGTGCGCCAACTCGCAAGCCAGGGCGTCTCCGTCATCGTAGCGGATCTTTCGGCTGATGAACTGCTAAGAGCTGCCGATGCGGGCAAAGCGGATCGCATCTTGTTTTTCAATGTCGCCGCGACAGATGACCGTCTCCGGCAGAAAGACTGCCGCGGCAACATAATCCACACCGCACCATCGCGGGCGATGCTGGCCGATGGGCTCGCGCAGTACCTAGTGTGGAAGAAATGGGTCCGCTGGTTTCTGGTAGTGGGCTCACACGAGCGCGATCAGCTTTTCGCCGCGGCGCTAATACGCGCAGCCACGCGCTTCGGTGCCAGGATTGTTCAACAGCGGGAATTCAAGGACACAGGCGGTGCGCGACGTACCGACAGCGGCGTCGCGCAGATTCAACAGCAGATGCCGGTCTTCACCCAGGAAGTGCCGAACTATGATGTTCTCGTGGTGGCCGACGAGAGCGAAGTTTTCGCGAACAATTTGCCTTACCGTACCTGGGATCCGCGCCCCGTTGCCGGTTCGGCCGGGCTGGTACCCACGAGCTGGGACGCGTCAAACGACCTGTGGGGTGGAATTCAAATGCAAAGTCGCTTTACCGAGCAATTCAAACGGCTGATGACCTCGCTCGACATGCAGGCATGGACCGCAGTCCGTATGGTCGGCGAAGCCGCCTCACGTCAGAATTCGGCCAATCCCGATGTACTCTTCGATTTTCTCAAGGGACCACAACTCGCACTCGGCGCCTTCAAGGGCCAAAAGCTGACAGTGCGTGACTGGGACCTTCAATTGCGTCAGCCCATTCTGCTCACCGACGGCCGCACCATCGTCTCAGTCTCGCCGCAGGCAGGCTTCCTGCACCAGTTCTCGGCACTTGATACACTCGGCTATGACCGTCCAGAGACGCAATGCAGTTTGCAATAAATTTGCCCGCAATGAAAACAGTCTGAGCATACCAATGAGCAAACAGCGCCCTAGTCTGCTTGCTTTTGCAATCGTTATCGGCCTTGGAGGACCAGCGAACGCTTTTACCGCCTATGTTTCGAACGAGAAGGGCAACACCATTAGCGTGGTAGACACCGACAAGATGGAAACCGTCGGGACCATCAAAGTTGGCCAGCGGCCACGCGGCATCGAGCTGACCAAGGACGATAGCCATTGCCTAGTGGCGGTGGGTGATGACGACACGGTCCAGGTCGTCGACACCAAAACAGGCGAGGTAATTGCCAACCTGCCATCGGGGCCCGATCCCGAGTTGTTCACCCTAAGTCCAGACGGACGCGTGCTTTACGTAGCCAACGAAAACAACAACACGGTCACCATAATCGACATGGAGAGGCGGACCGCGCTAGGCGAGGTCCAAGTTGGCGTCGAACCGGAAGGAATGGGCATCAGCCCCGACGGTAAGGTGCTCGTCAGCACCTCAGAGACAACAAACATGGCGCATTTCATAGACACCCGCGAGCGCAAAATCATTGCCAACGTATTGGTGGATTCTCGCCCTCGTTTCGCGGTGTTCAAAAGCGACGCGTCGGAGCTCTGGGTTTCCTCCGAAATCGGCGGCACCGTTAGCATCATTGATCCGGTCAGACACCAAGTGACCAAAAAGATCAGCTTCGCTATCCCCGGTCTGCGCAGCGAGGCCATTCAGCCCGTAGGTATCAGCATTACAAAAGACGGCAAGACCGGCTTCGTTGCTCTCGGTCCGGCCAACCGAGTAGCCGTGATCGATGGCACAACTCACGAAGTAAAGAAGTATCTTCTTGTCGGTCAACGAGTTTGGCACATGGCGTTGACGCCCGACGAAAAGTACCTGCTGACCACAAATGGCCTTTCGAACGACGTCTCGATCATCGAAGTAGCCAACCTGAAAGTAATCAAGTCGATTCAGGTGGGTGAATTGCCATGGGGCATAACAATCACCAAACGGTGAAAACGGATCAAAGCTGGATGGTTGCAGGGCATGACAACACCGATGCTTTCGGTTGAAGCCGTCAGCCATGCCTATGGTGAACGGCGCGCGCTCGATAATGTGACATTCGCTGTCGAACCGGCGACATTTGCCGTACTGCTTGGTCTCAACGGAGCCGGCAAGAGCACACTCTTTGCGCTGATAACCCGGCTATATGCCACGCAGCATGGCCGCATCCGAATCTTTGGCCACGATGTGGAGAGGGCCTCCGGGGAAGCCCTGCGCATTCTCGGTGTCGTGTTCCAGTCTCGCACGCTCGATCTCGATCTCTCGGTCATGCAAAACCTTATGTATCACGCGGCCCTTCATGGAGTTCGCAACCGGGAGGCACAGAGGCTCGCGCACGAAGTGCTGGTGCGCATGGCGCTGAAAGATCGCGCGCATGACAAGGTTCGCAACCTTTCGGGGGGACTTATGCGGCGCATCGAGATTGCGCGGGCCCTGCTGCACCGCCCTCGCCTTCTGGTCCTTGATGAGCCGACCGTTGGCCTCGACGTCAATTCGCGAGCCGATATCCTAACCTATGTGCGACGGTTGATAGCCGAGGATGGCGTCAGTGTGCTGTGGGCCACGCACCTGATCGACGAAGTTGGCGAAAACGATCATTTGATCGTGCTGCATCAAGGGCATGTCCTAGCCGACAGCCCCTTGCCACGCGTCCTCGCCGATTGTGGCGCTACAAGCGTTCTTGATGCCTTTGCTAGATTGACCCGCAGCGAGCATTTGATGGGCAAAGCCGAATGAACAGCACCATCGGCGACAGGCCTAGGGCCATTTCTGTTCTTTCGCGCAATGGCTTTTCGCTTGGTCAATTCGCGACCTGCCTAAAGGGCATCATTTGGCGAGAGAGTCTTAGATTTCTGCACCAGAGAGAACGCTTTATCTCAGCGCTCGTTCGTCCTTTGGTGTGGTTATTTATTTTCGCCGCTGGTTTCCGACAAGTACTCGGCATGTCGATCATCCCTCCTTATCAGACGTATATCCTTTACGCTGAGTACATTACGCCTGGCTTGATTGCGATGATCCAGCTGTTCAATGGCATGCAATCATCCCTCTCGATGGTGTACGACCGTGAAATGGGCAACATGCGTACCTTGTTGGTAAGTCCTTTTCCGCGCTGGTATCTTCTTTGCTCGAAGCTGATCGCCGGCACGGCTGTTTCGTTGCTGCAGGTGTATGCATTCCTGCTGATCGCGCGGTTCTGGGAGATCGGGCCGCCGCTTGCGGGCTATTTGCTGGTCCTACCAGCGCTCGTGCTCTGCGGTCTTATGCTCGGAGCGCTTGGCATGCTCATCTCCTCGGCGATCAAGCAGCTCGAGAACTTTGCAGGTGTAATGAATTTCGTGATCTTTCCAATGTTCTTTGCCTCATCGGCGCTTTATCCACTTTGGCAAGTGCGCGAGAGCAGTCCGCTGCTTTACTATATTTGCGAGTTCAACCCTTTCACGCATGCCGTCGAGCTAATTCGCTTTGCCCTCTATGCGCAGGTGAACTGGCTCTCCCTTGCCGTCGTGGGCGGGTGCACCGTCCTATTCATCCTTGGCGCCATCCTCGCCTACGATCCGTCGCGGGGGCTCATAACGCGTCGAGGCGAAACTGCAGGTGCATCATGAAACAGGGGATCATTGCAGGACTGGCAGTTGTCTCCTTACACGCCACCGCGATTGCTATGGACACACGTCATCCAGATTGGCCGTGTCCTCAGATCGTAGTGCCCAAGCTTTCGATCGCAGCCTTTTGGACCGGTCCCGACATCGATGATATCGGCGATGCCTGGATGAAAGATCCGACGATTCAGACTCTCGTGCTCCATCTTGCGGGACGACGCACCCCTCTTGCGGATGCGGAAAAAGGTGCGGCCGATTTCATTGTCGGAACGAGTGCCGTGAAACAACACAAAGCAAAGCTGTTGTTCGCCGGCCTTTTCGCGACGCTCAGTCGAGAACGAGATGACGTTATGGCCGGCATTTGGCGCTTCTCATTGCGACAGCAGCAGTTGAGAGAGAGAATCAATGCCGAACTGACCAATTTGCGTGCACAGCAGGACGCGTCCAATCAGGACGAGAGGGAGATCGAGAAGGTTGGCGACCAAATCGCTTGGGAAACCCGTGTGTTCGACGAGCGCCGAAATACAATCGGCTACGTATGTGAGGTGCCGTCTACGATTGAACGCCGATTATTTGCGCTGGCACGGGTCATTCAGCAGAAATTGGACTGAATTAGCAGGTATCCATTTCAACTGAATTTGCGGGCATCCACTATGGTAACCCTGACGCGATGGCGTCATCTCAAGAGCCTAAGCAGCGCCCGACCAGCCTTTGTCCTCAATTCTTTTGCATCCAGTGTCCCGTCACGATCCGGATCAGCGGCCTTGAAGCGCCGCTCGACAAGCGCAAGATATTCATCCTTTGTCAGCGTTTTGTCGTGATCGGGATCTGCAGCTTCCAGTTCCTTCGCCGTAAGACGTCCTCGCAGCTCGCGCCGATCGAGGGTTCCATCGTGATCGCGGTCAAGACCATCAAATACAGCGGATGCCGCTTTTTTGGCCTCTGCAAGATCAATCGTACGGTCGTTATCAGTATCAAGTCCGTAGAGTGAATCGCCTGACCTCGCAAATGCGAACTTTGGAAGTGCGCACGAGCCGAGCATGACTGCAACACTGAGAATAGCTTGCCGCTTAGATACTATCATCTGATTTCTCTCGCTGTTGTGCCGCGTTACAAGGCAGATCGCGAGGCTGACGTTCATGCAATCGCTATGGCGGCCTGTCTCGAAGACCCGCCACGAATGTGGGCCTCATCCGACTTGAGCACAAAGATATCCGCATTGGAAGCAGCCGTCCCGCCATCGAAAATACTTCGCAGCGTGATGGTTCGCTCCGGCCAGGAGTGGATCTTCAGCGAGCACAGAGCGCGTTCTCCTCTCGCGCCTGCAAAGAAGAAGTACAGCGCCCATATTCCGGGTCTCGGCCCCCAATATCGAGCGGCAGGGCAGTCCAGCTGACAGCATCGCATACACTGCCGGACGAAGCGTTACCGCAGGCCTCGACGAACGTCGTGGCTTCCGGAGGAAGCGTGATGTTGAAGGAGAAAATATGATCGTCGCTGGTCTGGATGCCCTGCGAGGCTCCGTTCACCTTCAACTCGATGCGCGCCAAATTGGAATAGACGCGTACGGCGATATTGCCGCCGAGGCGCGGATTGTAGCGCCGCTGTGTGATGTGGACAGTCGGCTGAGCCGACCAGTTCGCCTTATACCAGTAAAACGCGTCTTTCCGCGTCACGCGGTCGTACGTCACGAGTCCTTTGTCGTTTCGGCCGGGCGTGTCACCTTCATTGCGACTGTCGCTAGCGAAATCAAACATGTTCCAAACGAACTTACCGCACAAGTATTTGCGGGGTTTCATCGACTTCCAGTATGTCTCATGGAAGAACGACTGCCACTCCTCCGGATGAAACGGGCCACCTGGAATCGGTTGCGAAGGGAGCGATTGATGCTGTCGCACGCTCGCCCCAGCGCCGTACTCGCTGACGCACAGAGGCCGTCCCAAAAGCGATCGGTGCAGCCCGTCGATGTAATCAGCAAGATCGGAGTGACTGCCTCCGTACCACCCGAGATATATGTTGTATCCGATTGCATCGGCCGTGCTTCGGACCGCCACGCCATCGATTCCGCTCGTGGTAGCGATCGCGGTGAGCCGGCTCGGATCTTCGGCCTTGGCCAAGGCGATCAGTACCTGGACCGTCTCAGTCGGATCCGGGCCGGCATGAGCTCCCAATTCATTCCCTACGCTCCAGAAGGCAATCGAAGGATGATTGTAGTTTTGACGGATAAGCTCCAGCAGTTGTTTTCTAGTCGTGGTCATGTATGTAGGAATTGCGTTCACGGAATCGATGTTTGGAATCTCCGCCCAGACCACGAATCCGAGCTTGTCGGTCAAATCGTAAACGTATTGGCTGTGTTGGTAATGCGCCAATCGGACGGCGGTCGCGCCGATCTCAGCGATAAGGCTAAAATCGCGTTGTTCATCATCCGACGACATGGCCCAGCCGCGACCGAGCAAGTCCTGGTGGCGGTTCACACCATGAAGGTCGAGATTTTTCTCGTTCAGAAAAAAACCCTGCTCTGCATCGACGCGAAATGACCTGAAACCAAGTGGCTGAACGACCATGTCGCGTGCTTGGCTTCCCGTCGAAACAACGGTGTATGCCATGTAGAGAAACGGGTCGTCGCGGCCCTGCCACAGATGCGGTTTGGTGACGCTGGTTTGGACACTAAACGGAGCGGACGCCTTGGCTTCGGCGTGAACGACGGTGGTGAGAACCGTGAGTACTCTCTGGTCGGCGTCGACGACGGTCGTTTGTACTTCAATATCCTGAGCAGATTCATCGCCATTGTAGACGTCGCCGCGCACCGCCAGCATCGCTGATGCGGCGCTGACCTCGCTCGGCGTAAGAAAGATGCCAGGTGACGCGTAATTGGTCATCGCAACGTGCACGGGTTCGGCCGTGAGAACATGCACGCCGCGATAGATCCCACCGAAAAAAGTAAAATCGGCGGTGAAAGGTGCGACATCGGGAAACGGAGCATTACTTACTCGCACCGCAAGAATGTTATCTCCCCCAATGCGAACAACCGAGGTCATTTCGAACCGAAACATCCCGAAGCCTCCACGATGCTGGCCCAGGTAAACGCCATTCACCCAGACCTCCGTTACCGTGTTGACGCCGTTGAAATGAATGAAAATTTGTCGGCCAGCTTCACTGGCGTCGATAAAAAAATGACGACGGTAGAAGCCTGGTCCACGATAATAGTCGTTGCCGCCGTCCTGGCCGTCTCGGGCGTTCCAGGTGTGGGGGATTGAGATGATCTCCCAGGTTTGGTCGTCGAAGTTTTTCTGTTCCGCGCCAGCTACATCGCGTTTGACAAAACGCCAACCATCGACCAACGAGGTGTCGCGTCGGATCTCCGCATGCGGCGTGAACGTTTGCGCCAGAGCTATGTCGAGTGAACCGCAGAGAAACGCGATTGTCCCGACGATGAGGCGCTTCATTTCAGGATACGCTGCGACGTTTTTTGAGTGGGTCGAACCATGGTAGCAAACTTCGTTTTAGGCCAAACGAAAGCTATCTGATACTATGGGATGCGCACTTTCGCCGAAAGCGACGTCGGATACCACTACGAGCGTAGAGCTTGTAATCGTGCCCTCTTACGAACCGCCGAAAGGGAGGCAGCGTGAGAAAGTTATCGGCGGCGCTGAAGCAATGTGGCCCCTGCTGATATTCGCGGTACTAGCACTGTGGTTTTCCGCTGGGCCTGTGCCGGCGGCCGCGCACGATGACATTCCGGTGGTGGTAGCCGATTTTGATTACGAAGACACTTCAGGGGAGACGGAGGACAGGCGGACGGCACACGCGGCGCGCGTGAAGATGTTCCCCAGTCTCCTGCGAGAGCGCCTGTCAAGAGAGGATAATTACAAGATTTTGCAGCTCGATTGTGCCAACGCGACCTGCTCAGCCGATAGCATCGGCGTGGAGGACCTTGTCGCAGCTGCGCTGAAAGCCGATGCGCAGTTCTTAATATATGGGCGCATCCTCAAAATGAGTACGCTCATCCAGTGGGGCAGCATTCAGGTCGTCGATGTAAGGCAAAAGAAGCTTCTGCTGAAACGCCTCTTCTCATTGCGAGGTGATACGGATGAGGGGTTTCGCAGAGCGGCAGAATTCGTCGGCGAGATGTTGAAGGGCGTTACGCCGAAATTATAAGCGTGGCAACGTCGCAGCGGGAAATGTCGCTTTTGAACCAGCATCTCGTCGCGCGCTTCAGTAAGCGCTTGTGGTGTTACAGTAGCGGTGCGGACTACGAACTTGCCAAGTCTGATGGATGCTCGGTTTCCGCAGATCGGAAAGGGTCATTCGATTGGTTCGCCAAACAATCTTGTCTGGCGAATTAGGGATCGTGTGGGTCTATATTCCCACGCTCGAAGAATAGTGAGGACGCTTCTTGCTGCGCTGCGTAGGTCTGCGGTTAATTACACCGGAACTCCGCGAACGCCACGGTCGTCCGGCACACAATCCAACTCATCCCGCGCTTGCGTGAGCCCACGTCGAGGGAAATGCCGTCGAAAAAAAGCACCAGGCGCCCCTGCGCTGAAAGATGTGCCAACAGTGGCACGAATTCTCAAGTATCGGGATGTTGTGCGCCAATTTGCCGAAGGAGGTCCGCAAGGTCATAATAAAATCGCTCACCGGCCATCAACCCTTCGCGAAACGTTACAATTACAACGAGCGGTAGTCGAATTGACATTCCGCGCGATGCATTACCAAGGAAATCCGAGCGTTGTGGACCGACAAACGTCGTCTCTGCAATCAGATTGCCTTCTAGTGTCCAGTGCCGTTGGCGAGACTCAACTGTGATATCGAACGCCTTCCACAGTTCGGCGTAGTACTGACGTGCTCCATCTATTCCTTGGTACACCTTCTTCAGCGGTAAATCCTCGAATATGCAATCCGGGTGAAGCGTACTAAGAGTACCTTCCATATCCTGCGCATTCTCAAACTGAAGATGTCTGCGGACGCATTCCTGATTTTCTTTGAGCTGCGTTTCGCTAATCATCTTGCCAGTCCGCCTTCGATCTTAGTGTTACCCCGTTCGGCATAAAATCCAAGGGGTCGAAGAGCGCCGCTGCCTCTTCATCAGTTTGCCTTGACAGCTCTTACAACCATTTCAGCGACCCAACGTCGCCAGAGCTTTAGCTGCTCGCCCGCCAGATCAAGCCCGAGGTAGGCGGACAAGGTGTAACGATTCGAAACATAGAAGTAGTTCAGCGCGAGAATCGAAAGATAAATTTGCAGGGGATCAAGCCCGGATCGAAACACGCCTTCTTCAACGCCGCGGTCATAAATCTTGCTCATCAAGTCAAGCGCGGGTGAGGAGAGCCGCTTCATTTTCTTCGATTTCGATACGTACCGGCCCCGATGGAGGTTTTCGTTATTGAGAATGGTCAACATCTCCGGATGGGTGAGATAATGATCGAGAGTGAAATCGACCATCGCTCTAATCGCGTCCAAGGGCGGCGATCGATCTAGCTCGAGCGCATTCTCGGCCTCCCACATTTGCCGATACACGTTCTCCAAGACTGCGATAAACAGCCCCTCCTTGCTCCTGAAATAGTAATAGATCATCCGCTCGTTTGATTTGGCCACACGGGCGACGAGCTTCACGCGGCCCCCGCTCAGGCCGTGCTGCGCAAACACGTCTGTCGCAGCGCGAAGGATTCGCTCGCGGGTCTGCTGGGCTTCGCTCACCTGCTTGGGAGGGCGTCCAAGTCGGGAACGGCGCCTTCTGCTTGTTCGATTTTTGGTTCTCGCCACCCACACCCCCCGAAAGAACGAAAGTCGGACGAAATTCTTCTATGTGGCTTGGGAAGGGTGCTCAAGGAGCATTCCCTCGAGCTCTTGCGGGCCCGCCGCGGCTTGGTTACGCTCGCATGAATTAAGCGTATACTACATTATCGAGCCGGAGGACGACCATGGCCAAGTTCGTACGGAATGCGTGGTACCCGGCGGCCTGGACACGCGACATTGGCCGCAGCCTCACGTCGAGAACGATCCTCGGCGA
>Ga0126372_10000063_pt1 | contig 27490 bp, 28 predicted proteins | sample PanSoiMetaPlot_6_FD_92762 | JGI IMG/M metagenome (GOLD analysis project Ga0126372, IMG submission 92762) | Tropical forest soil microbial communities from Panama - MetaG Plot_6 | ecosystem: Environmental > Terrestrial > Soil > Tropical forest > Bulk soil | place: Panama | collected 2016-02-17
CCGGAAAGATAAACATGATGTCCCTGCCGAACTCGGCCAACTCGCGCTTATTGCCCGAGCGAAAACCTTCGCCAACACCGACCAGCAACAGCAATGACCCCACGCCCCACGCGATCCCGAACATGGTGAGAAAGGAGCGCAACTTGTGGGCCCACAGGTTACGTAAGATCTGCGCGAAGATGTCGACCACCACCTGCATAATTGGCATTCTATACGCTCGAGCCCAACCATTGGCAGACGCGCTCGTTCCGCGTAGCAGTCCTTCGAGGTAGGCCGGATCCGACTGTCAGACTGTTCACATCATCGCACCGGCACGGTTCTCGACCGCCTTTTATGTAGCCCCAGTCGTCCTGAATAATCTTTGTGGATGCTAGAGGCAGTGAACACGGGAGGTACCCTTCCATTAGTTATACATTTGCCTCAAAACAACAGCTGAACCCGGTTTTCCTGACAAGGGCAATCGAATCGCACGGATCGAGAGAAGGGGTTGTATCTTCTACGCCTACGAGAATGGCACGAAGCGTCTCGTCGATGAGCACCTTACTAAGACCGGGTTACGGCGGTTTGCGGATGAATATACGTTGGCCCAAGACATACCGGCTCGTAGTTTCGATCGACTCCGCTGTCGGTATAATACGGTGTCCAACCTGAAGTGTTCTGGAATAACCGAATCGCACGGATTCTGCGGTCTCCGCACAAATCGAACCAATGCCAGGTGCCGCGTGGCACACGGATCAGATCACCGGCTTCCACTTCGACGACAACCAGCGAGCCGGTAGGCGGGTGGATATGAAATAAACCGCGGCCATGAATGATGAAGCGGACTTCATCTTCATCGTGCCAGTGCTCGCGGTTGAACTTGGCCAACATGGTTTCTAGATTAGGGGTCGAAGGACTGACGTCGATGACATCCGCAGTGACGTATCCGCCCCTCTCCTTGAGCCTTTGAATCTCGGCGCCGTAGGCAGCAAGGATCTCGTCGGACGAAGCATCGATCGCGACCGGGTGTGTCGGCTCCCAGCGTTCGTAATCGATGCCAATGCGCGCTAGGCATGCCGCAATGTCTACCGGCTGACGTAAAGTCCGATTCTCGTTCACTATGCGAACGATTGCCATAGTATTGGTCTCCGCCGCGATGCCTCAACATCTCAAGAGCTTGAACCGGGGGCCCTGAAGCGAATCCGCCCAAGCACCTCTAGCAGGAATTCCAGTATCTCAAGATGCCGTTTTGCCTCCGCCAGATTCTCACCCCAGGTGTACAGCCCGTGATTTAGCAGCAGGAAACCATGAATCTCGGGCTGCCGCCTCAGGGCGGTCTCAACCACCCCGGCTAATCTCGGCATGTCCTGGTCGTTTTCAATGATGGGCAGCCACTCGCGATGCGCATGCGAGGTCACGCCTTTGAGGCCTTTCAGCATCTCGTAACCTTCGATCCACAGGCCTTGCTGCTTGGCGTGAAGCCCAGAGATTATTGTGCTCCAGACAGAGTGCGTGTGCAACACAACGCCCGCATGACACGTGTGGACTACGGCCAGGTGCAATGCGGTTTCGGCAGACGGTGTTCCTGTTCCGTGTATCACCGCTCCGCGGGCATTGACACGCAAGAATTGGTCCGCTGTGAGATCAGCTTTATCCACCCCAGTAGGCGTGATTGTCAGAGTTAGTGGATCACGCCCCACGACAGCACTGAAATTTCCGCTGGTCCCCAATGCCCAGCCACGGGAACGGCAACTCCGTCCGAGTTCCGCCAAAAGGGTTTCCACCCTCAGGAGCTCACGCACCGAGTTCTTGCCCTTTCTGCGGGACAATCTGCGGGAGGTACTCATTGCACAAATGTAGGACGTACCCTCAAAACGTGGTTCTCATCTAGTTGCAGCCGGTTGACCGGCACGGAAAGATTGTATCGTCCCGATTCGAAAGATGCCCAGTTCAAGCAAATTGCCGTAGCTCGACGCGCTCGAATTCTGTGGAGAAAATGGGATGTACCTCTTCGACTCGCTGGTGGCGCAGCCTTGAGTGGAATGCGCATTTGTCCACGTTTTTGCTTGTCACAGCCGATTCGGTCAATGTCGATCCCGCACGTTTTGAGTACCTCGGATCGAACTAAATGAATCGAAAAACCAGTAGAGGATTGCTCAATGGCCAATCGTCAGTGTTGCGAATGAGATTCCTTCGGAGCACACCCCGGGACATTCGATAAATCTCGCGACTAGGCCGCACAATCCGGGTGAAAGGATTCGAATTGCAATCCGGAATTTGTGGTGCGAGCGCAACTTGGAGTTAGCGGAGCGAAGGCTCACGACCATAGGCCGCTGCAAACGCTTCAAAGAGGTGTTCGATCGCTACGACGTGCGTTGGCACGACTTCTGACCGAGGACACTGTCAGTGGGTTGAAAATATCTATTACAATGAGAAACATAGTTGCCGGATTAGTGTTTGTATAAAACGGGACTTGACATTTCGGTTGACTAGCCGGTCTACGCTCGACTCGACGCAAGCCGCAGCAGGAACGTCGTACTGGGCAAGCCACGGATAGTCGAGCAAAAGGATGGATAATGCGCTTTCTCTCCACAATTACTCGCTTGGCGCTGCTCATGCTGGTGATGTTGATGCTGGCGAATGCGTCGTTTGGGCAAGTCGGGATATCGATCACGATCGGACCGCCTCCCTTGCCGGTCTACGCGCAACCGCTCTGCCCTGGTGAAGGCTACATCTGGACCCCGGGGTACTGGGCCTACGGGCCCTACGGCTATTACTGGGTACCGGGCACCTGGGTATTGGCTCCGGAAGTCGGTTATCTCTGGACACCGGGCTGGTGGGGATGGGGCGGGAGCGGATTCATCTTCCATGAAGGTTATTGGGGACCACGTGTCGGTTTCTATGGCGGGATTGTCTACGGATATGGTTATTTCGGTCGCGGCTACGATGGCGGGCGTTGGGAGGGTAATCGCTTCTTCTACAATCGTTCGGTGACCAATGTAAACGTGACCAATATTCGTAATGTTTACAACACCACTGTGATCAACAACACCACGGTGAACCGTGTCAGCTACAACGGGGGTAACGGTGGAATAAACGCCCGTCCGACGCGAGATGAAGAGAGTGCCGAGCGTGAGCGACACCTCCCCGCCACAGCCATGCAGGCTCAGCACGCCGAGGTGGCACGGGCCAACCCAGAGTTACGGGCCTCGGTGAACCGTGGCAGACCGCCAGTCGCAGCAACACCCCGGCCCGGAGCATTCCGCGATCGTGGAGTCGTGGCAGCAAGAGAAGCAGGCGGACCGTATCGACCCGAGGCGGAACGTAGCAGCAACACCTCGGGTCCGCGGGCTGCAACCAATGTTCCTCGTCCGCCGACAGCAGTCCATCCCAAGGATCTTCCACCCCATCCACGCCCAGCAAATGCGGGAAGCCCTAACAAGAAATACCAAGAGCAGGAGACAAAGCTCTATGCCAAGCAGGAGCAAGAGCATCAGAAGCTCCAGCGGAGGCAGGAACACGAGCACGAGCAGCTAGCCAAACAGAATGCAAGTGAAACCAAAGTGCGAGAAGTAGAGCAGCGGCACCAACAACAGACACGGCAAATGGAGCAAAAACACACACAGCAGTGGGAGCGGTTGCAGTCCAAACAGCCAATAGGGAACGGGAATCAGTCCCACGTTCGGTAATCTTGGCAATTTCCTTGACCCAGGCAATAGCGCCCTACAGGATCAACGATTTTGGAACATATTGTCGGCGATTCGGAAGACCTAAGCCACCTAACTGACAAAAGCCTCTTAATCCCTTATGGGGACACAATGAGAGTTTTATTTTGGCAAGATGCTTGGTTCTAAAGCGCCCTTCAGGTCGACTGCTTCAACGAGATCGTTGAGCGCGTGAACGACGCGGTACAACGCCGGCCGAGGAGAGAGAATTTTTCCTGGTGGATATGCTGGCGCCATTCTGTTGTGTAGTGAACGAGACAATACCTCGCCGAAGCGTTCGGAAACATCGACCACCAAAAACGAGTAATCGGCACACCTGCCGTGCATCCTGACCTTTCTCCGGAAAGCGTGTCAGGAAGTTAATCCGAGCTCCCGATTAAATTGCGCGATGGCTGCATGACATTCGCACACGGCGTTCTCGAGCGCTTTCCGCACCGAAAATCCACCCTACAGGGTTGGTCGGAGGAAATTCTCCTTTGAACCTCGGGAATGCTTTTTGCGACAGCTCCCCGCTCAGGGCTGGTGCCGAGAAGTGAGGTCGCGAGACAGCATCAATTTGAGCGTCAATTTGTCAGCCCCGGCGGTTAAACCAAAGCCGACGCCAGCCTCGATATTCAGGAGCTTGCTATTGCGATCCATAACAGCCCAGATCTCGTGAAACTGCTGGTTCAAGGGAAGGAACTGCCGCAGCGGGCCGAAATCGGCATACTCCTCAGCGGCAATGGCCCACTTATTATTCACGTTGTATGCAACTCGACCTGCGGGAACGAATTCCAGGTTGCCTAGCCCGCCGGTGTAGTTGGTATCCACAATCGGATTGTAAATTAGGTCTACTCGATGCAAATGTAACCCCACGATGCCCCTAACTTCGGAGGTCGTACGCCTGGGCTCCCAATAGAAAGCATTGACGCTGAACTCGAGATTGATACCGTAGAAAAACTTATGGTCTTGGGCATGAGGCCGCACGAATAATTCCCGAATTTTGAAGGCGTTGATCGTGCTGCCGCGCCCTGTTGAGTAAAAGCTGTACACGGGGAGATACAGTCCCTGCTCAAACCACGGCTTCACGCCATAGGCCCATTCGGCCGCGCCGTTGATCGAGTCGTTGGGGATTATGCTGCCTGGAAAGACCGGACTCTTCCGACCGATGGGCGTAAAGTTGGTGTGGATCATTACATTGAATACACCAGGCTCCGCAATCACGGCGTCGTAGACCTGAATCTCGTCGGTCTGCCCAAACATCGCTCCCGGCACTGCAATAAAACCCAGCACGATAAGGAATAACCGGCCAAATATCAGTATTTTTTGCATCAGTTTCAATTTCATTCTTGGTTGATCTGGAACGGATCTTTGACGATTATCCGGTACGGTCGGTGGGAGAACCTTGTCCCAGGATGCGCCGCACGATTTTCTCAGAAAATCCCGCGGCGCACCTCATTTATGACAATTATTAACGTACAGTGGTTCTCGTTCTTGCCACCCCTCTAAGCCAGCGATCATGTCTGGTGCTAGTACTCGTGGCTCGGCTAAATCGCTTGCAGACCGACACCTCGAGGCCATGCCCAGGCGCATCGATAAGTTTCCTCGCAAATGACGCTAGCCGCAACAGAGATATCCCTGACTCCCAAATATGATTGTTCCTCGCCCCCGGCGGGCAATATATCCGGCCGATGATGGCGAGGTCATCATTCGGGGTCGGCGATTCACGTGCGGGGCTGGGAGCGTGCTGTCCAATTCCATGAGCTTCCCAATTGCGGCTGCATTGAAAACTTGTTCCACTCGGAAAGTGCGAACGTCAGTGGGGAATTAGCGGCTGCAAAGGGGTGGCCCCAGCCGCCCGAGTGCTACGACTTGTGGTTTTGCCTGTTCGCTCAAGACATTGCTCATGCCGCCGAAGGCTACACTGCTCTTCGTCGGAATCAATGTCCGGAGTAGGTTCAGCCGGTCTTGAAGTACGCACAAATGGCCGGTTTTGGTTTTGGGTGACTGCTGAGGTCCAAGTTCTATTCAGTTAATTGGGGTTTCGCCGCGGAACCGAAGACTGCACCGCTATTGGCCAAGTGACATAGTGCGCTTTTTTTTGGATTTCTCGCTCCTAACCTTAGCCGAAGCCTTGGCCGCTTTCTTAGCAATGTCCTTGCGCTGTTCTGCTGTTAAGCGCTGCGCACGTGCGATACCTCCCAGGCTCGCTCTTCTCGAACGATACGTGGCAATCGCGTCCTTGATCCGCTCGATTTCGTTCATGCCCGCCTGCCGAAAAGAGGGTTGTCTCACAATCCGGTGTTGCGATAATTGGTCTCACGCCGGCAATATGGATCTCAAGACGGGGTTGCTGACGTGAGCCGTTGAGGCCAAGCCCAGTTGCTATGCTAAGTATTGAAGGTATCGGAACGGGTGTGCAGATGGAACTGCCTAAATTGACAGAAAGAGCAGGACAGCTCCACGTTATGCGAGAGAAATCAGCTCGCGCGAGTGTCAGACCGTTGATAGTGCCGAATGCCTGCTGCTCTGGAGTCCTGCTGAATTGGAACGAGCAGGTCGTGTCAGGGCTCCGGCCAGCTAGACCACGGTTTTCAGAGATGGGTCACGCTGCCCGCCTTCTTAGCCGGCGGTCCAGCCATCACTTTCGAGGCGGAGAGGCTGGCACCGAGAGATTGTTACGATGAACACTAAGGGAGTAGTACACACTGATAATCTGTGATAGAGCGCATGTCCGGGTGCGTTCTGCCGGCGATTTTTGCCAGTCCCGAAACCGGCCGGGACAGGCCGAGCAAGTTTTCACGCACTTGCCCAACCCTGACCACCATCACATTTCTTTGTGAGGTAACCATGGCTGGCAGAAAATATTTTACCCAGAATCAGAACCGCAACCGCTATCGCCTATACACTTACCGCTTGAACACTGAAGCCTTCGGCTGATCATGTGAGAAACGTGCAGAAGAAACCCGTTCGTCGTGCAATTCAATTTTGGAGAGGCAGTGAACGATCGCTGAAATCTTGCTAGCGCGTCACTGAATACCACCGAGAGCTCTGCTCGATATACGAGAGAGTGGGTTGCTGGGGATGCAGACCTCAAAAGTGTCGTCCAAGCGATTGTCCCGCATAATCCGTCCTGACTCGCGTGCCAGCAAAGGTTATGAGGATAGTTCTCGTGCAAATTCGAAACCCATAAGCATTTGGGCGAGTCGGCGCGCCGGGTCTCGCGATAGCCCAGAATCACTGATGTGAGCCATCCTCGGCTAAGTGGGTTGAAGTTAGCCAAAAGATCAGGGAAGGCGAGCACCATAAAAACCCCTAGAGGAGGAGACGGGGATCTCCGTGGAAGAGACAACTGCTCAGCCCTACTGCCAAACCCTAATTGCAAAGCAAGGTGAAAGAAACCTAACGAACCTGGCAGCAGTAGATGTCGAGATCGGCTCACGCCAGTGAAGAAATGGAATCGCTAGAGCGGCATCAACCGAAGAGGTTGAACCGAGAAAACAAGAGGCACGCGGATTGTCCCGCTATTGCTGCAAAGCACGCGCAGACTATGGGCATGATGTAAGCAAGAACTGTCAAACGTTCTTGTAGTTAGAGTCTCGAGAAAAGAGTCTCAAGAGAAATTCGGCTCACGTCCGGGACGATGGGGCCGTTTAGCAGACGTGAGCCGTTTTTCGGCCAGGGATAGGCGTTTTAGCCGAAAAAAAACCCCCGGGCCGAGTGCATGTACCCAAAAGGGTGAGAATACATGCAGCCCGGCCATCCTCAGGGCACTCACATTATTGAAATGGCTGCACCACGAGAACTGTCAAAACTGACAGAGGGTGAAAAACGTTGTCACACCCTAGCTGAGGACGATCGATTGGTGCTAAATGGGATTAGGCGCAAAAAGGAAGCGCTCGAAGAGATAGATAGGTGGCCTCCGAACTGGCAATCGTGGACCAGCACTGCACAAAAGCTGCTCCGCAGTCGCCATTCAAAGGCCAGCTGGATAAGAAGTTTACAGCAGGGTCCGGGTTTGTACGATACAGTAGATTCTGTATTTTTTCGGGGTAGGGTCTCGGGTGTTTCCTCTTAGCCAACGTTAAGGCATCATCCAGGAGCGAATCGGTGGTTTGGTCCGGCCCCTGGGAATTTCCCTCTACTCTGGCCGAGCTCCCTCTCACTGGGCGATGAATCCGAGTATTTTCATTTTTGGCAATTTTGCCGGGCCGAGATGTCAGCATTAACCAGACGTTTCATTGTGGCCTCAGGCACTTGCCGAATACCTCGCTTTAGGAGGTATTGAGCTGCCCCAAACGCTTCTTCCGCGGCTTGTAGGTAAAAGGCTACAGGGCAGCCCATAAGCGGGGTATCGAGTCTCGGCGGCCGCTGGTCCCGACGGCTCCGGTCGCTCATTAATAACAACGCCAATTCAGTTCTGTTCGAGGCACTCAGCTTCTTCATCGCCTGGGAAACGTGTTTCTTGACGGTGCTTGAGCTGATTCGAAGTTGAGCGGCAATGTACTTGTTAGATTTGCCTTGGGCCGTGTATTCCGCTACCTCGCGCTCTCGCTTTGTGAGCCTTCTCGCTCTTTGACCTCGAAATCTTGAACTCATCATCTGACCGGATACCTCAGACTCAACCAGGAGGAGCTTGCGAATGGATAGTCTCACGCGGAGGGGCTGTGTGACTCTGTGGAAATCCGAATCGACCCTCGACTACCAACTCCCAGAGTTGAAGAACGCGCCGCCAAGTCCGCGTATTTGCCGAAGACTAGGCACCGAGCGCGACATAGAAAAACCCTGGTTTCGGTTAACGCCAGGGGTTCGGTTGGCTTCAGATTTCTGGAAATTACCTACTATCCTCTTATAGTCGGGACGTTTGACGCGCTGTCAATATCCGCTCGGTGGGCTCTAGCACGTCGCCATAGGCCTGCAAGAGAGAAATGGGCTAACAGCAAGAATCAGCATACCGCTTGAAACTCCTGCTCGTGAGCTCGAAGCCAGGTTTCTAGCGTCAACCACCCTAGATGGAAGAACTGGGACCGGTCGCCTGATGGCAAGGGCCGCACGCATTTGCCCGTTCAAAGGGGATTGCAAGGCTGTAGAAATCTGTTGGATAACCTCGAAGCTGAGGCGTCCTGCCACGCGGCATGAGCATTCTAGATGATTGCCGCAAGGGAGTTGCCCAACGATAGCAAAAGACGTCGGGTAGAATCCGTCCGCAAGCTTGTGCCGGCTCCTTTGCTTCCGCTGTCGTCATGACGGGCGCGGCTTGGGCATCAAATCTCCCATCCGCCAGTTGCCGCATTGCGGACACCTGCATCCCCCTAAATAACCGGGCCGGACAGTGGTGGCAGATGTGATTCCGAATCCTCCTCTTACCCGAACTAATCGGCGAGGCAACTTGCATGACGGCCTCGGCATCGCGAGCGCCTGATTCGTTAACTTCTGGCCAATGATTACTTTCCTCACGGGCTTACGACCTTTCAGCCTCAACGAGTGTAAGACTCAGGCCACGATCAACAGGTCGCACCAGCAGGCTTCTTTTGTATCGACGCTTCGTAACCATTCGTGCCAAAATGCGAAGCTAGATCTCAATACCATGAGCCGTCCAGCCGTGGACGGCTTTTCGCCAGCAAACACCAAGGTTGAGGCACTGTGTGCCACAAAATAGACGTTCTTGACCTTAATACCGAGCTGCAGTTGATGAGCCATCGCGCCCTAGAGCTCACGCATGGGACTGGCGTAGCCATCGCGCTTGCTGACAAAGCGTCAATGATATGTCGGGCCAGCTTAGGGAATGATGCACCTCCGCTTGGCTGCTGCCTGGACACAAGTTCTGGTATTTCAGGAGAGTGTATACGCACCGGTAATGCCCTCCGCTGTGACGACTCGGAAGTCGATCCCCGTGTGGATCTTGCAAGCTGCCGTCGCCTTCGAATCCGCTCCATCGTGGCGGTACCCATTCTGCTAGAGCGCAAGGTTGTCGGCCTTTTAGAGGTTTTTGCTCCGTGGCCAGATGCGTTCGACGACGGTGATCTTGCCGCTCTCAAGCAGCTGGTACAGACCATGTTTCCGACTCCTCCGGGGTCACAAAGTACGCCTGCACCGAAGCTGCACGTCGAAACAGAACCAGTGCCTAAAGTCACGGCACCGATAAACTTGGCTTCTCCGGCTGTGCGATTTTTTTGGGACGACGTTTTTGTGTCCTCCCAATTGCGTTGGCAACCTTTCGTTCAGTCCTTAGTGCTGCACGGATTCGTTGTGGCGGCGGCGCTAGGTTTTCTCAAATTCCGGCCTTCCCAGCCGCACATCATTTCCCCGGTCTTCAATTCCTCGGATGTGATTTATTACTTGCCCTCCGAGAATCGGCCGCGTTTGCAAAATCGAACGCCAGCACGCATGCCGAAGAATCAACCGACCAAATTGACGAAACAGCGTGCCATTTCAGTGCCCCGAGAACGAGACAGCCGCGCGGCGACGCGCATCACATCGCCCGATATCAAGCTGAAACAGGATCTGCGACCGCTCGGAATGCTGTCCTGGAATTCGGTGGCGCCAACGGCGCCACTTTCTGCGATTACTGGGATGCAACTAATCACGCCAGCCGCCCTCGTTGGCGTGATTGCGCCGCCACCCGACTCGTCGACCCTCCCGAGAGCACGAGTCCAGAGCGCTCCGCCACAGGCGGTCGTTGAACCCCCGCCATCGGTGCACGGGTTCATGCGGAAGAATGGCAACATTAACATTGGTCGCTTGGAAGTCGTGACTCCGGCACCGCAGCTGCCTATGCATGAGGGGGACCCTATTTCCCCGAGGGTGCAGGCCTCGTTGAGCGGGGCAGCAGCCGCGGTCGTTCCTCCTCCGCCATCCGCCGACCATCTCCAGAACGGCAGCGGCCGACCCGTCAGCTCCCTGCCCGCGGCTGCTATGCCAGCTGTGCCGCCACCTCCACTTGTTCAAAGTACACCCTTCTCTACCCGGGCCAGTCATGCGACACCAGCTATGGCCGCCGTTCCTCCTTCGCCAACCATCGACGCCTTTGCCAATGGCGGCAGGCGAGAGCTGAGCTCGGCGTCCGTTGGCGCTGTCGAAGTCGTGCCGCCTCCTGCCGCAATCGAGAAAGCTGGCAGTCGGATTATCAGGAGTAGCCCGACTGAGAGGGGCACGCGCTCGTCTGAGGTGCAGTCGCCAACAGAAAACATCGACGACGACACAGGCCAGATTGCCGACACAACAGAGGTGAGTCTGAATTTCATCGAAGCCGTTTTACCTCTCCCCAGTTCCTCTTATTTTGCGAATAGCGAAATTTTCCTCGCTGAAGAGCACGTCAGACATCGGTCCCGGTTAATAAAGCTGGTGTACGATTTTCTTCCTTATCAACCACGACTCTCTGACTATGGTCCTAACTATCCTGTGGTGTACAAACTTCACGTGACAAGAGATCCGAGTTGCGACGAACCTCTAATGCAGATGACGTCTTCGGTGACTACATCAGGGTCAACCCCAATCAATCGACTCCAACTAGATCCCAAGTACTCAAACCAGCAACAGAGAACTTTGGCGTGTTTTCGGACTACTGCAGACGATTACCGCAGAGCGACCCGACGCCGCCAGCATAAATAACTTCATCCGAATGCGTATGGCTGAATGGCTCTAAAGGAAGCCTCGAGGGGCTAAAGCTGTGTTGTCTATGATTTCGCACGATTGAGTCTGGCCGTGACAACCGTAACTCTATCGCATGCTCTTGTAGTTGTTGTTCGAAAGCGGCTGTCGCGAGGAACTGCTCGAGAGCTTTGCCATTACTTAAAATCTAAGCGTAGATGTTTCTTTCAACGACTCGCGTGCCTACCAGGTTTTAGAGCGATTCCCACCCTGAGCGCTTCGAGCACAGGCCAGCTCCAAGAAGACCTGGGTCAGGTCTGACCTTCAGATCTTCAGTCACCTTTCAATGGTTCAGGTCGCTGGTGCCGGATTAGCGGAGCAACTCGCGAATTTTCTCCAGCACAGCCTGGGGCGCTTGGCCTTTTTGCAAGAATGCATCGACATGACGACGAGCGTCTTCTGGCACATTGGGCACGCCAGAGAACATTAGAATTCGCACATTCGGCTTGATCCGTCTCATGGTCGCGGCCACATCATCACCATTGCTGTCAGGCATAACATAATCGAGCAGAACTAGATCAACTGGAGATACTGCGAAGCGCTCCATACCCTCCTGCGCGGTTCGAGCCGTCGTGACTGAATATCCTGCAGACTGCAAGTATAGACACCAGCCCGCAAGCGATGTTTCGTAGTCGTCCACACAAAGAATGGTTGGGCGGCTCATGGAGTCAGGAACATACCTCGGAGCGGAGTATAGGCTGGAAAGCCGTGCTGATCAAGTGATTTCGCTCTTAGTTAGCCCTATCGACCCTGAAATGCTCGTATCCTACTTCCATATCCTCCTTGCATGCGCTTCGCGTGTGCAGATTTGTGCCGAAATGATCGCCCCTCTCTTCTTTTTTTCTTATTACCTTTTTTTTATTACCTTTTTCCCAACGTACTCTGCATTTCGGCATCAACACTCCAGGATGTACGGTTTAGCACATAATGGATTCCGGTACAGCGGCAACAGCAAGTCGAAATTGCACCGTTCGATTCGGGCAAGGCTTCCGAATCAGCGTGCCGAGTTCACAGCTCATTTGCTTTGGCGTTCTCTGCCCAACGAATCACGAATCAGTTGGATGCGTTGGCAAAGGGGTTCCGGAAGACTCATCATCTAGCGTTCCGAGTGAGTTGCCTAGATTGCTTTCGTGCAATAAGCTTGCATGTGACAGGTAAAACTCGCAAATACAAATACTTCCAGCAGAAAGGTTCGAGCAACTGATGCGAGTGACGGCCTTAACCGCCTTCGTTCTGGCCGGCGGCAGGAGCCAGAGGATGGGAGCGGATAAAGCGTTTGTTCAACTGAAGGGCCAAACGTTGCTGGAACGCGTCCTCAAGACAGCGCGTGTGGTCACTCCCGAAGTGATGATCGTAGGAGAAAGAAGCAAGTTCAAGTCGTATGGTTCGGTGGTGGAAGACGTGTTTCGCCAACGTGGACCGCTCGGCGGGATCCACAGCGCGCTGGCAGTAACCGCGACTGAACTTAACCTGATCCTCGCTGTCGATTTGCCATTTCTAGAGCCGCGGTTCTTGACATACCTCTACCGGAGGGCACAGGAAACCAGCGCCATGGTTACCCTGCCGCGAGCTGCTGGCCGATGGCAACCGCTGTGTGCCGTGTATCAAAAAGAATTTGGGCGGTTGGCGGAGCAAGCGCTGAAAAGTGGAGATAACAAGATTGATTCTCTTTTCGAGGGCATTCTGGTTGCTCGTATCGAAGAGCAGGAGATGGCACGAGCAGGATTCTCCACAAATATGCTTCGCAATATCAATACCCCGGAAGAGTTGAAAGCGGCGCTTCGGCAGTGAAGTCCAGGTATATTGCAACCGGCGAACATGGAAACAGTCGATTCAGTTCTCGAGATTCTGCGTATGATGGATGAAGGCGAGGGCTAAACACTGGCCACCGAACTTGTTTATCCATGGACTCTGCTCCCGAACTCAAGCCTTACGTCGATTTCGAGCACGTCAGCAAGGCTTTTGGAGACAATCGTGTGCTCGATGACGTGAGCTTCTATGTCATGCCCGGTGAGACACTCTGCATCCTGGGCCGAAGTGGAGTCGGCAAGTCAGTATCGCTGCATCACATCATGGGTTTTCTCAAGCCGGATTCGGGGCGTGTCATTGTCGCTTTTCAAGACATTACCGACTACAGCGAAACGCAATTGGAAGAAATTCGCAAAAAGGTCACTATGGTATTCCAGAACGGTGCGCTCTTCGACTCACTCACGGTCGGGGAGAACGTTGCCTTTCCTCTGCGCGAGCGGCGTGATCTCAGCGAAGACCAGATTCTGCAAATCGTGGACGGGTTGCTGGAGATGGTTGGCGTTAAGGAGATGCGTGACCTGTTTCCTTCCGATCTGTCCACCGGCATGAAGCGCTCGGTGGCCATCGCCCGCGCTCTGGCGGCGCAGCCCGAATGCGTGCTCTATGACGAGCCCACGACCATGGTGGACCCTCTCATGGCGCAGTTGCTTGGTGATTTGATCCGCAAACTGAAGTTTCAACTGCACCTGACCAGCGTCGTAGTAACCCACGATATGCGTTTAGCAAAGAAGCTGGCAGATCGAATTGTATTTCTTCAGGAGGGCAAAGCCCTTTTCTTCGGCACGTATCCCGAGATGGAGAACTGTGAAGAACCGATTGTGCAGGAATTCCTAGAGCTGGACCAACTGACCCTATGAACAGATCGGCTCGCCACTTTTGCTGGTTGGTTGTGGGCCGAAACTAGCGATTAAAGAAACCGAGACCAAACGACCACCTAGAATCCCTGGCTGACAAGATTTTCGAGACTGACTGTGCTGTGGCCAGGTTCGCCCTTCATCATCTTCTCTACATATTTTGCTATCAAATCAGTTTCCAAGTTGACCACATCCCCGGTCTCGAGCGAATTCAGATTCGTCCTCTCAACCGTATGGGGGATTATGGCGATGGTGCAGCGGCAATCCTCGATATTGGCAACCGTCAAGCTGATGCCTTCGATCGAAATCGAGCCCTTATGCACAATATAACGATCCAGTTCCCGTGGAATCTCGATATGCAGCCACCAGTTCTCTGAATCGGGAATTCGGTCCAACGCAATCAGCTTGCCCACGCCATCTACGTGCCCCTGTACGACATGGCCGCCGAGCCGCCCGTCTACCTTCACGGGAAGTTCAAGATTAACCCGAGCGCCTTCCCTGATACGTGAAAATGAGGTTCGCATCCATGTCTCAGGGGACAGGTCAGCGCAAAACGACCCCCGCTTAATATCCAATGCTGTCAGGCAGACGCCACTTACGGCGATGCTGTTCCCAATCCTCAATTCTTTCGCTGTTTCTTTAGCTTCGATAGTGATGCGACGATTTTCACCGTTCTGAGCCATGCGCGCCAGACGGCCGACTTCTTCGATAATGCCGGTGAACATGAATGACCTCCAGCAGAAGAATACCTTAGCCGTCAGCACTCAGCTTGTGACCAGCCGTCCACGCTGCGGGCATGCCCCGCCCGGGATGCGGAAGGGCTCATTCCGAATAGGGATCCCGCAAGTACCCCTCCACCGCAAAATCTTCGCCGAAACGGTGTAGCCGAAATGATTTCACATGAGCGGCCTCTTTGATGTGGCGGTAACCTGAGCCGCCCGCGAAGGGAACCGAGCCAGTGCCGGCGAGGATCTTGGGTGCGTAATAGAGGAAGACTTTGTCGACGACCTCGGCATCAAGTGCCGCCCAATTGACCATGGCACCACCCTCGATCAAGAGGCTCGTCAGCGCTAGCTCCCCCAGACGCCGAACCACCCCGCTCATGTCCGGACGTCCATCGCGCATGGGCGGCGAAATCTGCTCCACGCCTATTCCTAGCGCTTGCAGTGCCCGCTTCTTTCTCTCTTCAGCAAAGGAGCAGAGCACCAGAACATCATTCTTCGCAGTCTTTACGACGCGCGAGGTGTGTGGGAGCCGCAGATGGGAATCGAGGATCAAGCGCAACAGCGGCCGGCGTCTCGGGCGGCCGCTGCGGTCGGTGAGCAGGGGATCGTCGGCAATGATTGTACCGACGCCAACCAGAATCGCGTCACTCTCATGACGGAGCTCGTGCACATGGGCGCGGGCTTCTCCGCTGGTGATCCATCCTCCGGTTGCGCCTCCAGCGCCCAGCGCGGTGGGCGTTTCCCCTTCTCCCGGCGGCGGGGCGATTTTCCCGTCCAGTGTCATCGCCGCTTTCAACGTGACCAGCGGGAGATGGTGGCGGATGTACCTAGCGAATGCCTCGTTGATGCGCTGAGCTTCTTGCTCACGCAAGCCCACTTCTACGCGTACGCCCGCGGCTCGCAGCTTGGCAAACCCTTGTCCGCTCACCAGGGGATTCGGATCCTGCATGGCGGCTACCACCCTGCGAATGCCCGCAGCAATCAACGCATCGGCGCACGCTCCGGTGCGGCCCTGATGTGAGCAGGGCTCCAAGTTGATGTAAAGGGTTGCACCCCGGGCCCTTTCACCAGCTCGCTCTAAGGCGAGAACCTCTGCATGCTTCATTCCATCATAGATGTAGATGCCGCTCCCGATGACATTCGCTTGCGAGTCGGTTAGTACCGCGCCGACAGCAGGGTTTGGCGACACCAGTCCCGTACCTGCGCGTGCCAGGTCGAGCACTTTGTCCATGGCTACTTCATCGTCGTGTTGATCGTGAGTCATTCAGGTACGCAACACCCGGTTCCAATTGCTTACGGTTTGCGCGGAGGAAAGAATCCATTTTCTTCTTCTGGTTCGGCCACAGCGGCGGCGCCGCTTCGGCTGCTGGGACCGGCGGGGCCAGTCCGAACCGGACGGCGATGGTACGGATCTTCCGGTTCCGGTCTTTTGCCCATCAAGTTTCGCAAAGCCTTGACTAAGGTGGAAAACAAGGAGCGTCGAGTCTGTCCTTCGCTGGACATAGTTTTTTCTCCGTTGCCGCTTTCTTAGGAAAACAGCGACTCTACAAACTCTTTGGGATGGAACGGGAGCAAGTCTCCCGCTTTTTCGCCGACACCCACGTAGCGGACTGGAACGCCAAGTTCACGAGTGATAGCCACGACCACGCCGCCTTTCGCTGTGCCGTCCAATTTTGTGAGCACGATACCAGTAACTCCCGCTGCCTGGGTGAACAACCGTGCCTGCTGCAATCCATTTTGGCCGGTAGTGGCGTCCATCACCAGCAGGGTCTCATGGGGCGCCCCGGCAACAATCCGCTGCGCGGTGCGCCGCATCTTCTCTAATTCCGACATCAGATTGGTTTTGGTGTGCAGACGGCCGGCGGTGTCGACAATGACATAGTCGGTTTTCCGTGCCGTGGCTGCCTGCAGCGCGTCGAACAGTACGGCTGCCGGGTCGCCGCCAGCCTTCGTCTTGATCACTTCTGTTCCTGTGCGTTGCCCCCAGACCTCGAGCTGCTCGATGGCGGCGGCGCGGAATGTGTCCGCTGCGCACAGCAGAACTGTTCTTCCCTCGGAACGGAAGCTCTGAGCCAACTTTCCGATGGTGGTCGTTTTCCCGGTGCCGTTCACGCCCACCACTAGAATCACTTCAGGGGTTCCGTCCACCTTGTTGGTTGGAATTGCATACCCTGTATTCAAAATGGAGAGCAGCTCATCTTTTAACAAACGCTTTAACTCTCCTACATCCCGGATCTGTCTACGGTCGGCTCTATCGCGCAGTTTTTCCAAGATCTCGCGGGTAGTCGTTGTACCCAAGTCAGCCCCGATGAGGGTAGCTTCTAGATCGTCCAGCGTAGAGCGATCAATTTCTTTATTGAAGGCGACAACTTCCTCGATGCGTTCGGTCAGGTTCTCGCGCGTGCGCGTGACCGCGTCTTTCATGCGATCGAAAAAGCTCGGCTCGGTGCTGCCAAAAAGGGTTTGAATCATATCGGCGGGATATTCGAGTCCCATTGCAATTATAGCGGTGCGCGCGGCAGCCAAGCTTGAAGAGGTGAACATCACCGGAATCGGTGACAATCTTCGGGTTCTGTATCGAAGGATGGCGAAAAAGCCTGTCAGAATCGCATCTTGTCGAGCCCGGCTTCCGCATAGGCGAGGCTGTGCCCAGAGGCGTGGAGGGAAGCTGGCCCTGCTGCCGGCCCGGAGCTGTAGGCAGCGGAAGCAGCAACAACTTGGACGACTCGCTGCCTGCGTATGTTGCCGCCCTCAAACACCGCGTTCCGGACGGCGACACATTCCGGATCCGCCGTTTGCCTGCCAGGGCATCGATGATACGAAGGGCTCACCGATCATGTGCGGTCTAGTAGGGACGATTCGTAGTGACCGCACCGAAGATATCGGCGACCGCGATAATTCGTGCCAGCTTAGGAACTCTGATCACCCTTCATTCCATTGGGATAACCGCGCTAGTGGTGCGTGATTCAGTTCGATACCAGCCAACGTCTCAGGTAATTGTTTAATAAGGCGGTATTGGCAGCCTTGGTCGTGTGCTTCTTCATGATCTCAAGTTCTTCGGCGGTCACCACGCTCAGCCCACGAGTACACTCAAGATGAGGTACAAAATCGGAATGCGCACTGGCAAAGGCAGCTGTCTTGCGGAACGCAGACCAAGCGGTGGATTTACACGGATTCCTCAGAATTTGTACTGTGAAGGGAAATGCGAAACGGCGAAAACCGGCATCATGTCCGATTACGAAGGTACGGTCTCAGAAGTAACTCTCGGCATCTCGGAGCTTGCGATGTCAACAAATGCTGGCCGGCAGTATGCGATTGTCTGGGAATTTTGGGTTCGCCCGGGATGCGAGTCGCAGTTCGAACAGGTTTACGGCTCCGAGGGCGAATGGTCCCGCTTCTTCCGCACTGGTCAAGGCTATGTCGGAACTGAATTGATGCGAGACCGAAACAATCATCGACGATATCTCACCATTGATTTCTGGCGTTCACCTGAGGACTACGAATCTTTTCGACAGCAGCAGGCGGCGGAATATCAACGCATTGATCAGAAATCGGAACAGATGACAGAGCACGAGAGAGAATTCGGCACCTTTGCGTCAATCGGATGACAGATGACCTGATTCGATAGTATGCACAACGCTGGAAGGCGAGCCGCACCCGCCCAACTGCAGGATTAACCTTACCGCCCTGCGAAGTGTGTTGGACCTCCTCTGGTTTTCCTTTGCACCCTTGCGAGAATGCGTTACAGGATCGGGTCGCTGGTGCCGCGACCGCATTGCCTGAAGTTGCTGATCCCACTCCCGCGCGCGCTGCCGCCCAAGAGGATAATCCGACCATCGTGCGGAGAAGTGGACTCGAGATCGTCACTAGCTCGGCTTGGAAAAGTCTGCAATCCCAACAACTACGAACGTGCGAGCTTTCTTATTTCGCTCGGTCTCGGCTGCGGCGCTGCGCTCTTCGGAGGAGAGCGTTCTGGCCCAGGCGCCGTAGACTTTTCCCGAGAGAGCGGCAATTCCGCTATAGTCACCTATGAATTCCTCATCCGGATCGAACGGGGTTGAATCCCAAGCATAATTCGTGAAGCTGTGCCCTCCATCTGTGGATCGAGCCAGCACGATGGTTGCTTTGCGGTTCTCCGGATCGGTTCGGCGGTCGTAAAAAATGACGTTAGCCGATCCGTCGATTGAATCGACCGCCAGCCATTGCATGAATTGGTCGGCGCCGTTGTGCACAGGGTCGGAATTCACGCGTACAGCAGCCGACCAACTCTTACCTTTATTTGTCGAAGTGGAACTAAAAACGTCAATGTCGCCATTACGATAATCCGCCCAGACCACGAACAATCGGTTAGTCCGCGGGTCAATGCCGATCTGGGGAAATCCATTACCGCGCGAAACCCGGAACACATCGAAATACGACGGCGCGGTGTGCAAAATGCTGCGCGAGCGCGAGAAGGTCCGGCCCCCATCTCGAGAACTGGCGAAGGCGATCTCGCTCCCATCTGCCCAGGCAACATAGACTGTTCCGTCCCCTGCAACCGCTCCGCTAAAACCTTCCACCGATCCGGTCTCATCGCGAGGTAGACCTTCGTGAGTGCTGATCTCAATTGGCTTTGACCAGGTTACGCCACCATCGGTCGAGCGCGAGAATAAGATAATCGACTTCTGCAGTGAGAATTGGGTCCACCCTACATACAGAGTTCCTGCATAGCGAGAACGACTTGTATCGGCCACGATGTAAGGCTTGTCTTCGAACGGTATCCCTGGGTCGCTGTTGTGCGCGATGACGGTTGCCGCCGTGCTCTCCCAGGTTTTGCCTCCATCGGATGAGCGGCGAACGAAGATGCCATTTCGTGTTGCGCCGTGCGCCCAGTAATTCATCGTACCCAATTTGTCGAATGCGATGTAGCACAGGAAAGCCCGGCCACGATGATCGTATGTGATGGAAACATCGCCGGACCTGTGATAATCAACCGGCGCCGTACCCTCCGCGATCGTCCACGTAAGGCCGCCATCCTGCGAATACGCTACCGACGCATCTGTCTGGAACGCAGTGGCGAGCTGCTGAGGTTTACTAGGATTCACCGCGATGGACGGCTCATTAAAATAGCCGGGTCGCGCGTTGATGCGAATGCTCCGAGCTCCCGGTGCGGGAGAGAGGGCGGAATCGCTGTTCCCCGGTTGAGCCGGGGAGAACGATTTGCTAATGCTTAAAACTAAGCATAAGGTACAAGCGAGCCGGATAGCCATTCCGATTTCCCCTCGTCCGCGGTTGCATTCTGCCTAGCTGCTGGTCACGACGCTGCTCTCACTTTTGCCGGTGCGCGTCATGAGTTCATGGATCGCGTCGCGCGGAGCTTTTCCGTTCTGCAGGATCAGGTACATCTGTTCCGTGATGGGCATTTCAATGCCAAGCTTGCGGGCGAGGCCAACTGCCGCATTGGTGGTGAGCACACCCTCGGCTACCATGCCGTGCATGCCCGCTATGATTTCATTGAGCTTTCGCCCTCGCCCGAGTTCGACGCCCACACTCCGGTTGCGCGACAGCTCTCCCGTGCAAGTCAAGACCAAATCACCCAAACCGGCGAGCCCCGCCATAGTTTCACGCCGGCCGCCAGCGGCCAGGACTAGCCGCGTGATTTCCGCCAGTCCCCGCGTAATGAGAGCGGCAACCGAATTGTGTCCGAGTCCCAGACCGTTGCAAACGCCAGCTGCAATCGCAATTACGTTCTTAAGCGCTCCGCCCAACTCGACGCCGATTACGTCATCATTTGTGTAAACCCGAAAAGAGGGATCGCTGAATTCCCGCTGAACCGTCTGTGCCAGTTCAGCATCGCTGGTGGCAATAGTGATGGCGGTGGGATCACCACGTGCTACTTCCTTTGCAAAGGACGGCCCACTCAAGGCCCCGATGCGCGGGCTGAATCGACTGCCGTTGCTCACGACTTCCCTAATGACCTCGGTCATGCGCATAAGACTTTCGTTCTCCAGTCCCTTGGTCGCGCTGATCAGGAGCATGTTCGGCGCAAGCAAGCTATGCAATTGACTGAAGAGGGAACGGCAGTGATGCGAAGGCATCACACTCACTACGATCTCGGCATCTTCTAAGGTCTCTTTGAAATCTCCGCTGGGGACCACCGCGGACGGGATCTTATGACCGGCGAGGAATTGCGCGTTTTCGCGCGTGCCGGCGATCGATTCGAGGACACTGTTTTCGTGTGCCCACAATCGCACCTGGTGAGTACCTTTTCGGCCCAGAACAATGGACAGGCCCGTACCCCACGCGCCAGCGCCAATCACCGCAATCCGGCTCATCCGCGCCTCATGTGCAGGCGATTTTCTTTTCCCTCGAGCAATCGTCTGATGTTGTCGTGATGTTTCGCGATGATCAGAACGGAGGCTAGGGTGAAACAGGTGACGGCGATGGGCACGCGTCGATATCCGTCCAACATCCAAGCCAGCAGCGGAAACATCGCGACTACCAGGATCGATGCTAACGATACATATCGAAAGGCGAGCACAATAACCGCAAAGAGGCCCAACATGACCACGACGGCCCGCGGGGCCAGCGCGACGAATGAACCCAGTCCGGTGGCTACGCCTTTGCCGCCACGGAACTTTAACCACACGGGAAATATGTGACCCACAATCGCGAACAGGGCAGCGATGGCACACAGTACGACGGCTGCAATCGTTCCATGGGGCGCGATCCAGTATCGCGCCACCGCCACCGCCAGAAATCCCTTCAGCGCATCTAAAAGCAGAGTTGCGATCCCAAGTGCCGGCGACGTACGAGCTACATTGGTGGCGCCGATATTGCCGCTTCCGCTTTGGCGAATGTCGCTTCCGCGAAAGGCGCGTACTAACAGGTATCCGAAGGGAATTGATCCCAATAGATAGCTAATTAAGACAGTCAGCAGAATCATTAGCATCCCGCCAGTCCACCTGGGGGCCGACCGCTCCCGCCCTCGGTGCAAAGTAACCCGTTTCGACGCCGAGTCTCGGCTATTGCAGGACTTCCCTAGGCAAACGGATAGCGCTCCATTTTCGTATACTGCGCGCCCCCAGGCGACAGCTTGCTCTGGTAAAGATAGAATGCGCGGGCCGTCATCGTACCAAACTCAGGCTGCGCCATGGCGGCCAGCTTCTCCTCGAGACGTCGGAACGCCGCGCTTGTGCCCTCACCTTTCTGCCAGCGCGGCGATCCCGATTTTCCTCCGCGCGCCAAAGTCAGGTGTGGACTGAATGCGTGATCCTCCTTAGGAATTCCCAGCCGGGCAGTCGTCTCGTCCACCGTAGCGGCCAATTGTCCAAGTTCGGGGCCGCCGTGAACACCGATCCAGAAAACTCGCGCCGACTTAGCCGTCGGAAAAAACCCGGATCCGTGAAAAGACAAATCGATGGGTCGGCCCTTAATTGAAGTCAACGAACTCCGGATCTCCTCGACCGTCGGCATAGCTTTTTCGCCAACAAACTTCAACGTCACGTGGAGTGATTCCGGGCGCGTCCACCGAGCATCTGGCGCGAACCCGCGCACACCGTCCATGAAGCGGCGGATGCGCTCGCGGATCGAGTTCTCAATGTCGAGGCCGATGAAAATGCGCATCTCGTCAGCTCAGTTGTCAGAGGTACCAACATAGCTCGCTGATAAACTCGCGACTCTGACTTACAACTACATCAGTTTCCTTCTAACCATATCCAAAGCCTGCTGGCTGGCAAACCAGCGAATCCGCTTGCGGTCGCCAGGAAAATTGCGTTCAATCACTTCCGTTCCCGTATCGCTTGCCAAGGCGTGGAAGACCAAACCCACCGGTTTCTCAGCCGTACCCCCGGAAGGGCCTGCTACACCAGTGACACCGACGCCAAGGGTGGCGTTGCAGCGCTCGCGTATACCCTCGGCTAAAGCGACCGCAACCAGGCGACTGACGGCGCCATACTTCTTTAGTAGTTCTTCGGGAACATTGGCAAATTCAGATTTCAGCTGATTCGAATACACCACTGCTCCACCGACGAAATACCGCGAACTGCCACTCACCGACGTGATTCTCTCTGCGAGGAGCCCCCCAGTGCAGGATTCTGCAGCCGCCAGGGTAGCATTGCGCATATCGAGGAAATAGCCAACAATCTGCTCCAGCGACTCACCTTGGCTTGAGAAGACTGTTTCGCCCAATTCATCTTCCAGTTCTCCGGCCAGGCGATCAACCCTCTCTTGGGCGGCCGCCATGGTTTGTGCCCGAGTCTTGAGATGGAGCTGGATTTCGCCCGCGCCAGCAAGAATAGTGGTTTGTACATCGGCAAATCGCTTGTAAATCGGTGAGACGCGCGCGTCACAAAGCGACTCGGGTAGCATCGCGACTTTAAGCACGCGCGTGGCAATAAAAGCAGGCGGCAGTTTGGAGCGCAGCCGCTCTATACATTGTTCTTCGAACAGTTTTCTTAATTCGTGAGGAGGGCCGGGCAGCAGGATTATGATTTTTTCGCGGCCGTCATATTTGCCTGAGATCCACTGCCCTGGCGCCGTTCCCGCGGAATTCGGCAGCACGGTGGCTCCCGCAAGAACGTCGGCCTGCTTGGCGTTATTGGACGACATCTTCATGTTGCGCGCCGCAAATCGCTTCTCGAGCTTAGCCAGGAGGTCAGGATCCCGGCGGAGTTCTAGTCCGAGAGCGTCGGCCACTGCTTCGCGGGTAAGGTCGTCCTCGGTTGGTCCCAGACCGCCCGTGAAAAAAACCAAATCCGCTCGCGATAAAGCGATCTGAGCGACTGAGGCCAGATCTTGTCGGGTATCGCCAGCGATCGTCTTAAAAGAGACATCGACACCGAGTTCGTTGAGCTTTTCGGTGAGGTAAAGAGAACAAGTATCCTGGCGAAACGGAGTCAGCAGTTCCGAGCCGACCGCGACGATCTCGGCATTCACGTGTAGAAGTGTAAATGAAGGCTCGTCGAAGTTATAGGGCTGAACCTTCCATCGGCTGATCTGATCGCAAGGGTTAGTCGGGGAGCAGACTGAGTCCCTCGATGTCCCAGGCCAGGCGATACAGAGAGCTGGTTGTGGCTAGAACCGCGGAACGTCCGGGCGCAAAGGCTAAACCTACCAGGTTCTGGGCAGAGACTTCCAATGTAGCCCGTGCCTCGGGAGTGATCTTCACAATACCGCGTTTGCCGCCCAGCGAGGCGGCAACATAAAGGTTGCCATTCACGTCAAAGGCCAATCCCTGCGGACGTCCAAGCCCACGATAAAAATTCGATACCGTGCCATGGGGATCGATCTTATACACGGGATCGAAACTGGAGGTTGTGGGTCCGGTCACAAACAGGTCGCCGCTCGGCGCGAACGCAAGATGATAAGCCGATACGCTGGCTTCTAGAGTCGCGAAAACAAAAATCTGACGGTCGCGGCCAATTTTGAAAATCGTTCCGCTGCGATCGCCTACATACAGATTCTGTTCGCGATCGAATGCGATGCCGGTCGCAATGCCCATACCTTCGGCGTAGGAAGCCATGGTTCCATTGGGCGCCACGCGATACACGGTTCCGTCATAGCGCGAGGAAACGTACATCTGTCCCGCACGATCGAAGGCGATCGAGGTGGCATTCATCATCTCTGCCAAGAAGGGCTTAGAGTTGTAATTGGTGTCGATCTTGAAGATCGCGATGGGCACCTTCTGGCCGCGCGATCCGGAAAATGTTACGAATATGTTCCCTTCGGCATCCAAGGCTGGATTCGTCACGGGGTGCACGTTGTCGGTGATTTGAACCGCCACTTTTACTTGATGCGGATTGCTGACATGACCGTTCGTCGACACCACAACTGGTCCGGAAACGGCACCTTCTGGCACTCGCGCTACCAGAAAATCATCCGAGCTGATGAGAACCGAGCCCTCTACTTCGCCAAATTGAACACGCGGACGACGGAGCTCGACCGGTCGAAGTGCCTTTCCCGTAATCCGGATTTCTCCCCCGGGCAAAGCGGCAGCGGGGTGGACCGCATCGATATGCGGACGGCCATTGACGTTCTTTTTACCCAGCAACCGTTCTGAAATCGCCATCAAATTTACTTGGATGCGAGATCGACCCTGGGCGGTCAGCGCTATGCGCTCATCACGCGATAATGCAGCAGAAGTTGCATTACAGCCAGCGCGTAAAGCCCCGCCCCGATATCGTCGACGACAATGCCCGTGCCCTCCGGCAACTGTTCCAGCCAGCGGAGGGGCGGCGGCTTCGTCGTATCGAACGCTCGAAAAAGTATAAAACCCACAAGAAGTGTTTTCCAAGAGACCGGAGCCGCTATCACAGTGATTAATTGGCCAGCGACTTCGTCGATCACAACGCAACCCGGATCTTTGCGGCCCATTTCACGAGCAACCCTTGTGGCTGCAGGAATTCCAACGGCAATCGCGACCGCAGAGAGAGCGATAGCCATCTCTGGTTGCCAGGCCGGTGGAATCCATCTCGTGAGCCCCCACCACAAGAGTACCGCCGCCGCTGAGCCCCCCGTTCCGGGAGCTACCGGCAAGCGACCAGACCCGAAAAATGTCGCAACCACCCATGCCCAGGTCCGGGCACGAGGGGAATTCGGCGCAGTGACCAAATTATCAGGAGCCACCTTCATCGTCTGTGCTTTTCATCTGGCGGACCTGCTTCCGGTAGGTTATCACTCGTATCCTGCACCGGCGACGAGATCAGGTAATCGCCGCTTGCCCATTTCCCCAGATCGATTAGCCGGCAACGCGGGCTGCAGAAGGGAAACTCAGCGTTGGTACTCCTTACATGCTTCTTACAGGTGGGACAACGCAGCTTAATGGCACGCTTGGCCATGACCGAGCCTTACACAATTTTAGCTACTAAATCGTAATCGTGAGCTTCCGTGATCTGGCAGCGGTGGAACTCGCCGGGCGCGACGTGGTGACCTTCGGGAATATCATTCACGAAAACCCTGCCATCAATTTCAGGCGCATGCATCTCGGTGCGGCCTTCGAGCAGCAGTTCGGTTTCCTCGGAAGGGCCTTCGAGGAGCAAATCGAATTGTGTGCCGATCAGGCTTCTCTTTTTGGCTTTGCTGATCTGCTTTTGAATTTGCATCAGCCGCTTGCGCCTGCGTTCTATCTCTTTCGACGGCAGCTTGCCCTCGAGCGCATAGGCAGAGGTGCCCTGCTCATTGGAATAGGCAAATGTACCCATCCAGTCGAACTGCGCTTCGCGAACGAATGCGCACAGCTCTTCAAGCTCCCGTTCGGTCTCACCTGGGAATCCCACGATAAACGACGTGCGCAGTGTCAGGTTGGGAATCGTGCGCCGCATTGTTTCAATGGAGCGAAGAAAAACCTCTCCTCCTCCGCCCCGCTTCATTCTCTTCAGAGCCGATGGGGAAGCGTGCTGCAAGGGAACATCTATGTACGAGCAGATGTTTTCATGCGCAGCAACTGTTTCTAACAGCTTTCCCGTGATCTTGTTCGGATAGGCATAGAGAAAGCGGATCCAGCGGAGCCCGTCGATACCCGCCAGTTTGTCCAAAAGCAGAGCCAGACCGTCCTTCAGCCCCAAGTCTTCACCGTAACAGGTCGTATCCTGGCCGATAAGCGTGATTTCACGCACACCCGACCGAGCCAGTCGCTCAGCCTCGGCAATGACTGATTCAAAACGCCGCGATCGAAATTTGCCCCGCAGCTGGGGAATGATGCAGAAGCTACAAGGATGGTCGCAACCTTCCGCGATCTTTAAGTATGCGGTGTATTTTGGCGTGGCAAGGATCCGCGGGGTGGTTTCGTCGTAAAGGTAATTGGGCAAATCGGCGATAGCCCCGTCCCAGGACTCGCGCGAAAAACGGCCCTGAGTCATGCGTGCCTCAGCCTCTGGCCGCGATTGTAGGATTACAAGCGGCGAAGCCGGACTGGCACTTCTTGTGACGCCGGTTGCCGCCAAGATGCCTTCGAGCTCGCCGGTCCCTACTACTGCGTCCACTTCCGGAATATTTTTTCGAATCTCGTGGCGGTAGCGTTCGACGAGACAGCCCGCCACCACGAGTTGCTGAACCTTTCCCTCAGCCTTGAGTCGGGCCATTTCCAGGATCGTATCCACCGACTCGCGCTGTGCCCGATCTATGAACGAGCAGGTGTTGACGACGATCACATCAGCATCCTCGGCTCTTGGCGTGAGCTCCGCACCGGCCCGGGAGAGCAAGCCCATCATCACTTCGCTGTCCACCAGGTTCTTAGGACAGCCGAGGCTGACGAAACCGACCTTCCTAGGCCTCGACCCTTCATTGTCGCTTTCGAAACTTGTTGGAGTTCCTACGGTTGGGGATTTACTCGGCATGCAATCTCTTTGTATTTTATCATCCGGCGTTTACTGGGCCCATTCCTGACGAAACTGCCAGTGCGGGCAGCCCGACGGCGCGTTCCCATGCACCAAATAAGCCAGCAAGGCAGTTTAGACCAGATCTCGCGTGTTACCCTACGCTGTAGTCGCATACCAGCTTCCGTCGGAGGGGAAATGTCCGGAAAGAGCCGCCGGCTAACCGCACTGATCGTGCTGACATTGATGGCGATCGCTGCCAGTGCCCAGAAAAATGAACTTGCCGCCGGCGGAGGCCTCAGCATCATCCCCGATCAGGCCATCCAAACAGGCCCCATTCATCTGACCGACAACTTCGTCCGATTTGGTAATGGAACTACCTGGGAAGTCAATTATGCCCGGCACCTGCTTAATCATGATTTCTTTGCCCTGGATGCGGAAGTTCCCGTAGTCGGTACTCCCGACCAGCATTTGAC
>Ga0126372_10000067_pt1 | contig 27102 bp, 14 predicted proteins | sample PanSoiMetaPlot_6_FD_92762 | JGI IMG/M metagenome (GOLD analysis project Ga0126372, IMG submission 92762) | Tropical forest soil microbial communities from Panama - MetaG Plot_6 | ecosystem: Environmental > Terrestrial > Soil > Tropical forest > Bulk soil | place: Panama | collected 2016-02-17
AGGCGCACCTCGCGGAGCGAGCCGAGCTTGGTCGGGCCGCCCGCGGCGTAGAGCGCGTTCGTCACCGTCGCCAGCGAGCTCAGCGTGTAGGCCCCAGGCTGGCACACCTCGCCCACGACGTGCACGCTGACCGTGCGCAGCCGTCCCATGGTCACGCTCGTCTGGAAGCCGCGGAAGTAGCGCGACAGCTCGTCGCGAATCAGCCGGTCGGCCTGAGAGAACGTGAGCCCCCAGATCCGGAGATCACCGACCTTCGGCAGCACGATGCGCCCGTTGCGATCGACCGTGCGGACCAAGGTGCTGTCCACCGCGCCCCATACGTTGATCGTGAGGTCGTCTCCAGGACCGAGCACGTAGTCGGGGCCGACTGGGATGTCGTCGACCGGCGCGAACGTCGAGACGTTCGCGGCGAACATCGAGTAGCCGTACTGGCGCAGCGGCGCACCGAAGGGCCCGAGGTACGCCTGCGACGTCTGGTCGGAAGCACCCTGGCGCTGGACGAGCGCGGCGTGCTGCGGCGTCGGCGGCGACTGCGACGCGAATTGTGCCGAGGGCTGCTGCAAGCTTCCGATCTGCTGGACGCGCACTGGATCCAGATTGAAGCCGGCCTCGATGCGCGAGAACTCCTCGACCTCGGGCACGGCCGTCGTCGGTGCGACGTTCGCCATCCGCGAATCCATGAGCTGTTGCGGCTGCCCGAGCTGCCCTGGAGCGCCGGCGATCCCCCCGGGACTCTGCGAGACAGTGACCTGGGTCACCGTCGCGCCCTGCGCCGTTTGCGGCCCCTGCGGGAACGGCAGCGGCTCCGCGGGACGCGAGCGCGGCATCGAGACGGTCTGGTATGGGCGACCTCCAAGGCCTGGCTGGCAGACGTTGGGCCCGACAGGACCGGCCGGCCTCTGAACCATCTGGGGCGACCCGGGTGGGAGCGGACCCGGTTGTTGCGGCGCGCCCACGTACGGAGCGATCGTGCTCGGACCAGGCAGCACACGGCCGTACGCGCCGTCGTTCCCGCCCAGGCTTGGTGTCGCCGGGTAGCTGTTGCCGTTGCTGTGGCTCGGCACCTGCGCCATGGCCGATGACCCCAGAAGGGCGATCAAGGTCATCGAGGCCAGAAGCTTCCTCACCCGCATCTGTTCACCCCCTGGCCGAGGGCTCGATTCTACGCGAGTGCCCGTCAAACCGAGAGATCGGAGTTCTGGTGATGTGCGACTGGTAGATGCACGACTGGTCGACATACGACTGGTTGTGGCGGTTCATGATAGGGCGCGCCTTCTGGTCGCCGCACTCGTCACCCAGGCAGGTGGCCCGCTCGAGCGCTCGTCGACGAGCCGGAGCAGCTTATGGCCCGTGCGAAGAGTCCCGGGTGCGACGAAGACGACCTCCAGATCGATCAGGCGTTGACAGTACGCCAGCCAGGCGTCGGGCCGCGTGCGCTGGAGCGCTCTCAGCACCGCCTGCACCGTGCTCTCGCGAGCGGCATCATCGCCGTCGAGCTCGAGACGGAGCTGGACGACGGTGGCGAGATCGCGTTCGTAGAGCCCGACCTGCCAATCGCTCGGGAGCCGCGGCAGCTGCGCCAGCAGGGGTTCGAAGAAATCGGGATGGAGATTGCCCCAGGCGCACGAGACCTGCTCGTCGAGCCTTCCACGAAGCGGCGAGAGCCGTCGGAACGGCAGCCCGCACGCGCAGGGCTCCACGATCCAGCGCGCCACGTCGCCGGTCCGGTAGCGGATCAGCGGCATCACGCGCCGGCTCACCGTCGTCAGGACGATCTCGCCGAAGCCCTCCGCGTCCGGATCGACGATCTCGACGCAGAAGTCGAACTCGTTCACGTGATAGCCGGCGCGATGCGTACACTCGAAGCCGAGGATGGTCGCCGCTTCGGTCGAAGCGTAGGTCATGCACACGAGGGCGCCCCAGAAGCTCTCGAGCTCGGCCCGAATCCGCGGCGTGATGCCCTCGCCGCCCCCGATGAGGACTTTCATGGGGCCGGGCCGCCCTCGCTCTCGCGCGATCTGGGTCAACCGGGACAGCCAGAACGGATCGCTCACGATGACGTTGAAGCGATACTCGGCCAGCCGCGCGTAGGCCTCGCTCGGATCGACGCGCCCGACGACCATCGAGAAGAGCGGCGTGTAGCGCATCATGCGCTCGACCAGCAGGGAGCCGAGACCCCAGTCGAGTCCCAAGGTCGAGAGGAGCCGGTCGTCACGTCCGAGCCCGTAGAGACCGAGCATCAGGCCGCCCTGGCGGGCGCTGTACTCGAGCTCGTGGCGGCTCAGATAGACGCGCGTGACGTGGCCCGAGGTGCCGGAGCTCTCGATGGCGAGCTCTGGCCGCCCGGTCAGGAGAGCTTCGGGTCGCGTCTTGAGAACCTCGGCGGTGAGAAAGAAGCCGCCGAGATCCGACGGCCGCCGCGCGCGCCGTGGGTCGACGCGCGCCGCCGCGAACGCGTCCCGATACCACGGCGCCCGCGTCGCGATTCTGAGCGTCTCGCGCAGCCCCAGGCCGCGGACCACGTCCAGAACGGGCAGAGGCAGCGCGCGCAGGAACGCGAGCGGCAGCCGCGGGTAGCGTCGACCGAGCGCGAACAGTAACTCGGAGCCGGCGCGCAGATTCATCCGTGACGGCTCACGAGTAGCGGACCGCCATCTCGCGCAAGAACGCGACCGTTCGCTCGCGATCCCGGCGCTGCAAACAGCCGCGCAGCTCCTCGAGGTCGCGTCCGAAGTCGGCGGCATCGAAGTTGTGGTTGTGGAGCATGCGAATCTTCTCGTGCGCGGTCGGCAGAAGCTCTTCGTTGGCCATGACGAGCTCCTCGCGCAGGCGCTCGCCGGGACGAAGGCCCATCACCTCGATCGGCATGTCGCGGTCCGGCTCCATGCCGGCGAGGCGAATGAGATTCTTGGCGAGATCCGAGATCAGGATCGGCTCGCCCATGTCCAGGAAGAACACCTCGCCGCCTTTGCCCATGAGCCCCGCCTGGATCACGAGCTGGGCCGCCTCCGACGGGAGCATGAAGTATCGCGCGGCGTGCAGATCCGTGATCGTGATCGGGCCCCCGCGCGCCATCTGCCAGTTGAAGATGGGCAACACGCTGCCGTCGGTACCGAGGACATTGCCGAAGCGCACCGCCACGAACGAAGTCGCGCAGCCGCTGAGCGACAGCACCAGGCACTCGGCCAGGCGTTTCGTCATGCCCATGATCGCGACCGGGTTCACCGCTTTGTCCGTGGAGATCAAGACGAACGTCCCTACCTTCCGCTCGCACGCGGCGCGGGCCACGATCTCCGTTCCGAACACGTTGTTCTCGATCGCGTCGAGCGGATACTGCTCCATGAGCGGCACGTGCTTGTACGCCGCGGCGTGGTAGACGACTTCCGTGCTGTGCTCATCGAGCACTTCCTCGACCTTCTGCCGATCGAGGATGTCGCCGACGACGGAGACGACGGGCAGCTCCTTGTGGCGCCGCCGGAGCTCGAGCTCGGTCAGATAGAGTCCGCTCTCGGCCCGGTCGAACAGGACGAGCGCCGCCGGCTCGAAGGTGGCGATCTGGCGGGCAAGCTGCGATCCGATCGAGCCCGCGGCGCCGGTGATCAGCACGCTTCGCCCGTGGATCTGGCGGCGGATCTCCTCGAGGTCCAGCCGAACCTGCTGCCGTCCGAGCAGATCCTCGGGCCGCACCTCCTGGAGCTGGCTGATCTGGGCGCGCCCCCGGAGCAGCTCGTTGAGGGGCGGCACCGTCCGAAACGGCAGATGGCTGGCGCGGCACCGGTCGAGGATTTGGCGACGCTCGTCCTGGGTCGCGGACGGGATCGCGATGAGGATCTCGTCCACTTCCAGCGAATGGGCCACGGTGTCGAGCTGATCGACCGTGCCGACGACTTCGACCCCGTGGATCCGCATGTGCTGCTTGGCGGGCTCGTCATCGACGAACCCGACGATGTCGTATTCCCGGGAGCTGCGGCTGAGCTCGCGCAGCAGCGTCTCGCCCGCGTCCCCCGCCCCGACGACCAGGGCTCTGCGGGCTTCGCCGGCGGGGCCGCGGAGCCGGGATTCCCGGACGACTCGTAACGTGAGACGGACTCCGCCCACCAGCGCCAGGCAAAACACCCAGTCGATCACCAGTATCGAGGCGGGAAACATTCGTCCGTAGAGCCCGAGGACGGCGGCGGACAGTCCGACCGAGCTCAGCGTTCCGGCCTTCAGGATCACCACGATGTCCTGAATGCTGACGTAGCGCCAGAGCCCGACGTAGAGGTGGAACCACTGGAATACCAGCAGCCGGACGATCAGCACGAACGGCAGCGTGGAGAGCCACAGTGCCCACTGGTCGGGCGACAGGCTGAACTCGAAGCGAAGAATGAACGCGGCCGAGTACGCGAGCGCGATGAGCAGGGCGTGTGCGACCACGATCAGCGGCCGACGTACCGCCAGAATCCGCTCGAGCACCGGCACCGGGCTCAAACCTCCCGCCGGGCGTGGACGGCGATCCACACCGAGCGAACAACCAGCGACAGGTCGTAGACCAGCATCCTCAGATCGCCGAACAAGCTGGCCCGCGAGGCCGCGGCAGCCATTTTTCTAACGTAGACCAGGTCGTACTTAAACTTGTAACGATGCGGTACGGCTCGGGGGGCGAACAGCTGGGTGGGCCCGGTCAGGCCCGGCCGCAGGAGATGACGCAGTGCGTAGCCCGGCACGTCGCGGATGTAGACGTCCTGCTCGACCCCACCTAGGCTCACACGCTCTTTCTCGGGCTGCGGCCGAGGCCCCACGAAGCTCATCTGCCCCAGGAGGATGTTCCAGAGCTGCGGCAGCTCGTCCAGCCCTGTGCGCCGCAAGAGCCGCCCGGTCCTGGTGATCCGCGGGTCACCCCGTCGCGCCTGCACTTCCTCATCGGCGGGGTTCTGGAACATCGACCTGAATTTCAGGACCCGAAACATTCGCCCAAATCGCCCGATGCGTGGCTGGCGGAAGAAGATCGGCCGCCCATCCTCGAGCCAGATGGACGCTGCGATCACGGCCCACAACGGCGCTGACAGAAGGAGCCCGACGCACGACAGGCACAAGTCGAACGGCCGCTTGAACATCGGCTCTCGCACGACCGGCGGACGATCCAAGAGCTCGTTCGGCCCGATGCCGGCGCCCGCGCGGGTGTCGAGATACCACGCCGCCGTCTCGCGCAGGCCTGCCTCCAGATCGTACGGCGGCCGCCAGCCGAGGTCTGCGCGAATCCGCCCGGTGTCGAGCACGAGCGACTGCGTGAGACGGTCCACGTTCGCAGTCGTGATGGGAAGGGCGGTTCCCACGCTGCGCTCGAGCGCGTCGCCGATTCGCGCCGCCGCGCGCAGGAGCGCGGGCGGAATCGACCACACTCGCGCCGGGCGACGCAGCGCGGCCGCGATGCGTCGGGCGAGCTCGGCGGTCGATACGCTGTCGCCATCGCTCACGAGGAACTTCGCCGACGTCGCCGACGGTGATTCGAGCGCGTGGATGATCGCGTCGGTGAGGTTGCCGACATACAACAAGCTGCGGCGGTTTCGTACCATCCCGAGCGGCAGCGGCATGCCGCGCTCAATGAGCCGGAAGAGCTCGAGCATGTTGGCGCCGACACCTGGTCCGTAGACCAGCGGCGGTCGCAGGATGATCGTGTTCAGTCCGGTCTCGGCGACGATCGCCTCGAGAGCCTGCTCCGCTTGCAGCTTCGTGCGGCCGTACACGTCGTCGGGCCGACACGGGCTGTCCTCGGACCAGGCTTCGGAGGGCGCCGTGTAAGCGCCCATCGCCCTCGATGAGCTGACGAACACGAACTTCTTGACCCCGGCCCGGGCGGCCGCGTCGGCGAGCTGGCGGGTGCCGACGACATTGGTGCGCCGGTAGAGATCGACGTCATCGGACGACATCTCTCCGAGCACGTGCGCCCTGCCGGCGAGATGCACGACGCCATCGACGCCCTCGAGGATCGGGCTCCAGCGCACCGGGGCACCCACGTCAGGCACTGTCACCATCTCGAGGTCCGGCTCCGGCTCGAGCCCCCTGGTCGCGCTCCGGACGACCGCGCGTACGCGCACACCACGTCGCCTCAGCGCGCGTACGACGTGACTGCCGATGAAGCCGGTCGCTCCGGTCACGACGACAGTCATATCTTCCCTGCCGCCGGTGACACGGCCGGTCCGACCGTCGCGCCCATGGCGCGCTCGAGGGCCGCCAGCATCTCTCGCGCTTGTCGTTCGCGGCTGAAGCTGCGTGCCGCATGCCGGCTCTGCGTCGCCAGCTGGGCAAGACGCACCCGGTCGGCGTTCAGCCTCCGAACCTCCGCGGCAAGGGCCGACGGCATCTCCGGTGGCAGCGTCGCGCCCGCGCCCGTGGCGCGTACGAGCCTCGTGGCCTCGCCCTCGGGCGCCGCCACGAGCACGGGCATGCCCATGGCCATCGCCTCGAAGATCTTCGACGGGATCACGGTCGCGAAGGTCGGGGTGTTCTTGAGATGAACGAGGGCGACGTCGCACAGGCTCCACAGCGCCGGCATGCGCTCCTTCGGCTGGGCGCTCAGGAACACGACGTTCTTCAATCCGCGCCGCTGCGCCTCGGCGACCAGGCGATCTCGTGAGGCGCCGGCGCCGACGAACAGGAACCGGATCTCCGGTTCGGCCTCGAGCTCCGCCGCCGCGTCCAGCACGCGCTCGAGCGCGTGGGCCAGGCCGTGCGTGCCGAGGTAGCCGACGACAAAGCAGCCCTCGAGCCCGAGCTCGGCAGCCAGCGCCGCATCCCGCGGTCGGGGCTCGTAGCGTCGGAGATCGACGCCGTTGAGGACCACGGTGATCTTGTCAGGGTCGATCCCACGACGTGTCAGATCCGTCTTGAACGCCTCGGTCAGTGCGACGATCGCCGCCGAACGCCGGTACAGAAAGAGCTCGACCTGCTCGACCAGCTTCAGGGCGAGGTTATCGGACATGACGCCGGTGGCCGCGATCGACGCGGGCCACAGATCGCCGAGCTCGAACACGAACGGTCGGCGTCGCGCCGCCGCGAGGGCCCAGCCGGCCACCGCCGTGAGGAACTGCGGCGATGTGGCGACAACCAGGTCGAACCGCGAGACGAACAGGCCGGCCACGAACGAGGCGCCCATGAAGGAAACGAAGTCGAGCGTTCTCCGGATCACGCCCTCGTTGCGCGCGATGAAGGTCTTGACCCGGACGACGCGGATGCCGCTCATCGACTCGGTCTGGTACCAGCGGTTGCGGTATCCCGGATACACGCGGCCTTCGGGAAAGTTCGGGGCCCCGGTGATCACCGTGACGTGGTGTCCGGCCTCGGTCCAGTACACGGCCCGCTCGAACACGCGCGCCGCCGCCGCATTCCGCTCCGGCGGGAAGTTCTCAGTCAGGAAAAGAATCTTCACGCGGTCAAAAGTAGGCCAGCTTGAAGAGTGCCTTCTGCGCCAGTGCGCGTCCGCGCGACCACCGGTTTCTCTCGAAGCCGGCCCATCGCTCGGCATACTCGAGAAGTCCCGGGCGCGCGGTCAGCCGATGGGTGATCTGAAGCTGGACGATGTGCAGGCGATGGTAGAACGGGCTCGCGATCATCGGGATCGCGGTCGGCGACAGATCGTACCGCGACCAGTAGCCGAGATCATAGCGTGGCAGGGACGCCTCTACCGTTGCCAGGCATCGCTCGTAGAGCTCGGCCGCATAGCCGTCGCGCGTCGCCAGCTGGAAATCGCGGACACCCCAGAGGCTCCAGAGAAACCCGTTGAGGATGTGCGTCGGCGGCCACACCACGTATTCTTCGAGCCACCAGCGGCCCCGATCGTCCACGTGACGAACGCCGCCCGCGTCGAGGTCTCGCGCGAACGCCTCGAAGGCCTGAGTCGCGGCGCGCAGGTACGCCGCGTCGCCGGCGAGATGGTGCGCGCGGACGAGCGCCGAGACGCCCTGCCCCTGGGCGAGTGCCGAATACCAGGGCGCGCGCAGCGGCTGCCAGTACTCCCAGTCGAAGTGGTGCTGCCACACCCGCACCGCGTGCTGGTTTTTCTCCAGATGCGCGGCCAGCCAATTCGCGGCGCGCAGGAATCGGTCGCGCGCCTCGCGGCGTCCGGTCTGCGCGTGGACGTTGTAGTTTCCGAGGGCGTACTGCGCGATCGCGATGGGGTTGTACTGTCGGCCGAGATCGCCCCGATAGTCGAGCAGCGGCACACCGTCCCCATCGAAGGGGCCGGCATAGCGGGCCTTGGCGGCGAAGTCCTGGTAGTACTCGCCCAGGTCCGGGCCGAAGGCGCGCGAATTGATCGCCGGCTGATCGTGCCAGAACGTGAGCTGGCTCGCCCCTCGCCCGAGGTAGGCGGGAAGGATTCGCCGCCAGTACCTGAGGCGAGCATCGACCGCGTGGCGAGCTCCTCCGGCTCTGGCGGCCTGGGCACCGATCATTCGACGATCGGTATCGGCTCGCGCCGCCGAAGGCTTTCGTGCGCCATCAGGGTGACGAGCGTCGAGTGCAGCATCTCCGCCGTCGGGAGCTCCGAAGGGGCGCCGCTCCGAAGAGTTTCGACGAGAAGGCGGCACTCGGCAGCATGGCCCTTGTCGGCTCGCCACGTCCTGACCTTCTCGGATCGCAGCCGTCCAGGCCGGGCGATCTCGAGGCGCTTGAAGTCATCGAGCACCACGCTGTGTCCCTGGCCGTAGGCCTCGACCCGCTCCTTGCCGGACTGGCGCGCGCCGTTGGCCGCGTAGGTCAGTGTGCCGATCGATCCGTCGACGAAGCCGAGCTGAACAACGAAATTGTCGCCGCGATATCGCCCGGCATCGTCCATGGTCCACGTCATCACTTCCTTCACCCGGGCTCCGACGAGCCAGATCATGAAGTCGAGGAAGTGGCAGCCCTCTCCGAGCAAACGGCCGCCGCCGATCGCAGCGTCCTGAATCCAGTGATCGGGCGCGACATAGCCCGCGTTGACCCGATAGTGCACGACGAGCGGCTCGGTGCGGCTTCGGAGCGCCGCCGCGGCCTTGAGCGCGAGCGGCGCGTACCGGCGATTGAACCCGACCACGAGTCGGCGCCCGGGCGAAGCGTCGAGCGCCTTGACGATCAGCGCGAGCTCAGCCTGGGTGAGGCACAGCGGCTTCTCGACGAACACGTGCTTGCCGGCCGACAGCGCTGCGGCCGTCTGCTCGGCGTGCATATGATGCGGCGTCCCGATCACCACCAGATCCACCTCGGGATCCGCGATGACCTCTCCGGCGTCGGACGCGACGGTTCGGAAGCCGAACCGGCGGGCCGCCGCGCGCGCGGTGACGCCGCTTCTGTTGGCCACCGCGACGAAGTCGGCGCTCGCTTTCTGGAAGGCCGGCAGCAGCACGCCGTTCAGGAAGCCGCCCGCTCCCACGACCCCGATCCCGATCCGGCCGCCGCGCGGCGCCGGCGCCACGCCCCGAAACGACGGCATCTCGATGCGACGGGTCAGCGGCGCGTCGCCACGGTACCGGATGACGACGCCAAGGTAGGGCTCGGACGATTTGCCCGCGATCAGCTCGTAGGCGGCCGCGGCCTCATCGATCGCGAAGCGATGCGTGATCAGCGGCTGCACCTGGACGACTCTCCGCGCGAGCAGGTCGACGAACGCCTGCATGTTGCGCTGCTCCGTCCAGCGGACGTAGCCGTAGGGATAGTCGTGGCCGCGTTCTTCGTACTCCTGATCGTAGCGGCCCGGACCGTACGACCGTGAGACGACCAGCTCGATCTCCTTGCCGTAGAACGTCCGCCGGGGCACGGCCAGGCCCACGTCGCCGACCGCCACCACCTTCCCCTTCTCGCGGGTGACTTCGCCCGCGAGCTCGATCGGTTCGTTCGCCGGCGTGGCCGCGGTGACGAGCGTCACGTCCGCGCCGCGCCCCGCGGTTCGCTGCAGGCACGCCGCGACGAACGCGGACGGATCCGAGCAGGCGGCGTCGATGCCGCAGCGCCGAGCGAGCTCGACGCGCCGGGGGTCGACGTCGAGCCCGACCACGCTACAGCCGGCCGCCTTGAGTATCTGAAGGGTGAGATGGCCGAGCAGTCCCAGACCGATCAGCGCGACGACCTCGCCGAGGCGCGCGTCGCCGAGCCGCACGCCGTGCAGCGCGATCGACCCGAGCGTGGAGAAGGCGGCGTCCTCGACCAGCGCCGGGTCACCACTCGGAATCTTGGCGATCAGATTCCTCGGGACCGTGACGTACTCCGAGTGGCTCGCGTGCCCGGCGCCCGCGCACGCGACGAGATCACCCGGCGCGATGTCCGTGACCTGGGCGCCCACCTCGACCACCGAGCCGGCGCACGAGTAGCCCAGAATGTTCACGCCGTCGAGGCGGCTGAAAACCGTCTGGGTCGCCGCGACCACTCCGTCCCGCGCGACCTTCTCCAGCACCTGTCGAACGAGGTGCGGCTTCGCCCGCGCCTTGCCCAGGAGATTCTGGCGGCCGAATTCGATGGCCGCTCGCTCGGTCCCCGCGGACACGGCGGATGCGGCCGCTCGCACGAGCACGAATCCCGGCTCCACGATCGGGGCCGGCACGTCCACGACCTGGATGGCGCCGTCCTTCCAGCGCTGCACCACTTGCTTCACCGGCTGCTCCACCCGGCCAGCTCGGGTGCGGGCGTCGGGTGTGAAGCCCCGAGAAAACGCTCGGCCCAGCAGTCGATCATCACCAGCGCCCACAGCACGTACGCGCCATCGACGCGATCGGCCGCCGTGCGCGCGAGCAGCCGGTCCACGCTCGCCGGGTCGAACCAACCGCGCGCGCGAAAGGTGGAGCTCGTCAGGCGCTCTCGCACCATCCCGCGGAGCGGTCCGCGGATCCACTCGCGCACCGGAGCGCCGAACCCGCTTTTCGGCCGCCGAAGGACCGCGTCGGGGACGATCCCGCGCATCGCCTCCTTCAGAACATATTTCCCGGTCAGACCGCGCTGCTTGAGCCGCGAAGGGATCTGCGCCCCGAGCGCGACGACCTCGAGATCGAGGAGTGGTACACGGACCTCGACCCCGTGGAGCATGCTCATCTTGTCAGTGTAGTTGAGGTTGTGGTCCGGCAAGAACCCTTTGGTCTCCAGGTACAGCATCCGACTGAGCGCGTCGTCGGCGCCCCGATAGGCCGACAGGGCGTCGAGGAGCGGCGCATAGGCGTCGCCGGCTTCGCGTCGCACATCCGGATGCAGGAGGTCGGCTCGAATGTCGTCGTCCGCCCAGTCGAAGGCCGCGACGATCCGGCGATCGTCGCGACACGCGAGCGTCGCGGACAACCGGCGCAGCCGCCGCAAGGTCGGCACGCCGACTGGCGCTCGCCGCGCGGCCCACCTCAATGCGACGCGCGCCGGGGACGGAAGCCACGACCACCAGCGCTCCAACCCGGCAACGGCGTGCCGACGATATCCGCCGAAGACGTCGTCGCCGCCGGCGCCGCTGAGCAGGACCTTGACGCCATCGGCGCGGGCGGCCGCCGCGATCAGCGAGACGTTCAGCGGCGCGACGTCGGCCTGCGGCTCGTCGAGCGCCCAGACGAGATCGGGGAGATGCTCGGCGACATCGGCGTCCACGGGGATCGCGGTCAGCGGCACGCCGAGCCGATCCGCGACGCGCCGCGCGTAGGGCAGGTCGTCGGAAAAGCCCTCGCGCGCCGCGCGCGGTCCGAGATCGATCGTGTAGCACCGAAGCTGCTTCGGATCGCGTTCGGCCACGGCCAGCGCGACCACACTGCTCGAGTCGACTCCCCCCGAGAGGAATGCGCCGACTTCGACGTCCGCATTCAGCTGGCGCCGAACGGCGGCCCCGAGTGTGTGCCGGAGCTGCTCGGCCCACGCGCCAGGCGCCCGTTCTTCGTAGCGGCTCGGCGGCATCGGCGCGTCGGTAAACCTCGACATCCGCTCAACCGCGCCGCCGGCGAGGACGAGCACGTGTCCGGGGAGAAGCTTGCGCACGGCCTCGAGCATCGTCATCGTGCCCGGAGCCCATAGAAACGTGACGTACGCCTGGAGCGCCGCCGGATCGATCCGGCGGGACACGCCGGGGTGCGCGAGCAGCGCCTTGAGCTCGGATGCGAACAGCACGCCCTCCGGGGCCTGGGCCCAGTAGAGCGGCTTGATTCCCAGGGGATCGCGCACGAGCAGCGTCCGGCGTGTGCGGCCGTCCCACATCGCCAGGGCGAACATTCCGTTGAAGCGCGCGAAGCACGATTCACCCCAGGCCAGGTACGCCTTCAGGAGCACTTCGGTGTCGGACCGGCCGCGAAACACGAAGCCCTTCGCCCGAAGCTCCTCGCGCAGCTCCGAGTGGTTGTAGATCTCTCCGTTGAACGCGACGCAGACCGAGCCATCGTCCGAGGTCATCGGCTGGGCGCCGGTGCTCGTGAGGTCGAGGATGGCGAGCCGCCGATGCGCGAGACCGACTCCGGCCCGCGGCTCGATCCACTGGCCCTCGCCGTCGGGCCCGCGGTGCGCGATGAGCGCGCTCATCCGCGCGAGCAGCGACGCCTCGAACGTCCCCGAGTAGCCCGCGATCCCGCACATCTAGCTCGCCCTCCGCTCGCGCACGAGCGAGGCGTAGATCGCCATGAGGCGCGTGCTCTGTGCTTCCCAGTTGAGCTCGCGACGGAAGGCCGCCTGGCCGGCCGCCGCGCAATGCCCGAGACGCGTCGTGTCCTGCGCGAGATCGAGCATCGCGTCGGCGAGCGCTCGCGCCTCGAGGGGCGCCACGGCGCCGACGCCGTAGCCCTCGATGATCTCGCTCACGCCGGGCACCCGCGATCCCACGATCCCGAGGCCCAGGGCCATGTACTCGAACAGCTTGCGCGACGCGACGACGTTTCGCGCCGCGGTGTCGCGGTCGTAGAGGGCCAGTCCGAGCCTCGCGGTCGCGGCCAGCTCGAGCGCCTGGTCGTGCGGCAGTGGTGGGACGAATCGAATCAGCTCGTCGAGCGCCGTCGCGGAATCGAGACCGCTCGAGAAGTCGTCCCGAGTCTGGCCGATCACGAGCGTCGAGAGCGGAGTCCCGGCGGAGCGGCAGTGTCGCAGCGCCTGGACGAGCGCCCGCCGGCTCGCCGGCTCGACGACCTTGCCCAGATGGACGACGTCGAGCGTGCGGTCGTCGACGCCACGGGCACGCTCCGCGAGCGCCAGCGATGGATACGACGGCACCGCGACGTGTCGGTCTCCGCTGATCCCGTAGTAGCGCTTGCGCGCCTCGCTCACGTGAAAGACCGCGTCGCCCCGGCGCAAGAGCCAGCCGAACAGGCGAAGCAGCGCCGCTTCGCCGGCGCCGCGCCACCGGGCCGGAAGCCGACCGGCCAGATGCGCCGGAAACATCTCGTGGACGTCGAAGACGGCGCGGCCGCCGTAGAGACGCGCGGCGAGCCATGCGACGACCCACGAGTCCGGATCGCACGCCTGGACGATGTCGGGCCGAAGGCGCAAGCACCACCACAGCAAGTGGGCCAGGGCGCTCGCACGCTCGAGGATCAGGCGCGGGTTGGCGAGGGTGTCTTCGTTCGCGCTGGCCCGGATGGGCAAGCGGATCGATCGCGGATCGTTGCGGTGCTCATCGGTGGACGGCCCGATGATGGTGGCCTCGCCCCCGGCCCGCTCGATCCCGGTGTAGAAGCCGCCGAAGACCCGCGAGTCGCGGATCGTGTGCTTCGACGTGATGAGGCAGATCCGGATCGGCGCGCCCAGGTCGTTCCCCGCTACCGGCCTCTGTCTCGACGCTTCGAGCTGTCGAGGAGGAGAGCCAGGAAGACGCCGAGCAGGAGGCCAGCCGCCACCGCGACCGCGACGTTGACCGCCGTTCGCGGCCGGACCGGTCGCTCGCCGGGTACGGCGCGGTCGAGGACCTGCACGACCGGCACGTCCTTGGCCTCGACGAGGCGCGCCTGCTCACCCTGCTGAGTCAGCAGGGTCACCAGGGTCTCCTGGATCTTCACGTCGCGCGTGAGCCGCGCGAGCTCGAGCCCAACCTCCGGCACCTTCGCGAAGGGCACGCTGAAGTCACGACGCGCTCCGTCGGGCGCTGCGGCGATCCCGTCGCCGTATTGCATCTGGGCCAGCTGCCGCTTCATCTCGTCGATGCGTCGGCGCACGAGGACGACCTCGGGGTTCGCCTCGGTGGCGAAGTTGCGCATGGCCTGGAGCTGGACCTCGGCCGCGATGATCTCGCCCTTCAGCCGCGCGGCCGCTTCGATTGCGCCCTTGGTCTGTTCCTGCAGCACGATCGCGCGGTTCCGCTCCTGGAATCGGCGGAGCTCCTGCTCGGCGGTGTCGAGGTCGACCTTCGCGCTGGCCAGCTGGGCGGTCAGGAAGCTCCGCTGGCGCCCCGCCTCCCCACGGCTGTACTGCGCCACGAGTCGGTCGAGCAGCTCCACGTAGTGGTTGGCCATCTCGGCGGCCCGCACCGAATCCGGGTCCTCGACGCGGACAGTGATCACACCCTCCTTGGTCAGCGAGACGGTCGTCACGGTCCGCAGCCGCTTGATCGCGTCCTCGCGGTAGCGTTCGTGATACCGCTGCTGCAGGTCGAACTTGGTCACGACCGCGTCGGCGATGGTCCGGCTCTTGAGGACGCTGATCAGCAGATCGCGATTCGGCGTGAGCGAAGGCACGGATGGCCCGACGACCTGTTGCAGCAGCCCGGCCGATGCCGCGAGCCCGCCGAGGATCCCGCCCGCGGGTCCTTCCTTGGGGGCGAGGACCGCCGCCGTCGATTCATAGGTCTTGGGCAGCAGCTTGCTCACCACGAACGCTCCGGCCAGCGCGATCACGCACAGCGTGAGGATCATCCAGCGCTGCCGCCAGACGACGATCGCGTGGTCGACCATGCTCATGTCGCCTCCAGGTGCCGTGAATTCGATGTCGCCGGTCGTCAATTGCAGACCCAGCGCCCGTTCAAGCGCTTGGCGATCGCGCCGGTTCCGCCGCCCGCGCACGGGTTCGTGGTGGCGCAGTCGGCGCAGTAGATCAACGTGCCGTTACTCGCCGCCGGAAGCGTGGCGAACGAGAGCCCGGCCCCCGCGCGCAGGTGGCCCGTGGGCTCGGTCAACGGGACGGCGCCATTGCCGGCCACGATGCCAAGCCCGGATCCGTCGACGGCGACGCGATCACCGGGTGTGACCCGGATCGCGTCGGCCGGCGCGCCGCCGGCCCTGAGCCCCTGAAGGCCCCGATCGTTCGGGACCTGCACGCCGTTGGCGAGTAAGGCAAAGTTGCCGCTCTTGGGATCCGCCACCGCCACCGTCATCGCGGCTCCGGCATTGTTCCGGAACGGCATCGTGAGCGTCGTCGGAATGAGCAGATTCGTGCCGGAGGTGTGCGCGGTGTTCGTGATCTCGCGCCACCGGCCGCCCACCAGCGAGAGGTTCTCGCAGTAGTCCATGGCGAGGACCTGGCCGTGAACCTGCGTGAGGCTGACGGTGTTCGTGGTCTTCCCGGGCGATCCAGAGCACATCAGGTGTCCGCCGGTTCCATTCAGGAACAGGTTGGTCAGAAATACGTTCTGCGCACTGAGGATTCGCACGGCGCCGGGCGTCCCGGCCGTCGCGCTGTTCAGGATGCGCCCGCTCGTGATCCAGACGTCGCGCACGCTGTCACCGCCCGCCATCTGGGAACCGTCGATGTCGATGCCGAGCGTCCACGGATCGGCGCCAGCGCCATCCTCGATCTGGATGTTGTCGATGTGCACCCAGGTCGCGCGAGTATTGGGCGACGTTCCGACGATGCGGATGGCCGTGCCGGCGCCTGCGGTGGCCGTTCCGTTGCCTCGCTTCTGGCGGAGCACGAGATTACGAATGCCGTAGCCGGAGCCCGGATTCCCCGCGTCGGCCCCATTGAGCTCGAAGAGCGTGCCCACGAAATCGTGCTCGATCACACACGCCGTCTTGGCGTTGTTGTTCTGCGAGGGCACCGCCGGACACTCCAGAGTGATCGCCCGGGGCATGACGATCGTGCTCGTCACTCGGCACCCGGCTCCGGGCGGAAAGAGCACGACGCCGTACGCGGCCGCGCCGGCGCCCTGCAGCGCCGTCCGAATCGCCGCAGTGTCGTCGTTGACGCCGTCACACCTGGCTCCGGACGAGCGGACGTCATGCGCGCCCGGCGGCACGCCCTGCGCCTGCACCGTCGCGGCGCTCGCCAGGTACGCGACGGCCACCGCCGACATCGTGGCGACGCGGCGGGCGGCGTGGAGCGGTGTCACGCCGGCCGAACGGAATGGCGTCCGAAGCAGCCACCACAGGGCGAGAAAGATCAACCCGCCGTACCCGGCCAGCGTGTTGGCGACGCTCGCGTTCGACAGGTAGTAGACCGACACGAACACGAAGATCGCCAGCAGGCTCCGCGCCGCGTCGGGGCGAAGGCGAATCATCGCCGCGTCGATCAGGTTGAGAACGATGCCGAGGCCGAGCGCGCCAAAGAACCAGCCGACCAGGCCGAACGCGCCGTAGAAGTCGACGAGAGCCGCGCTCGCGACCGATCCCTCGGTCCGATCGACGAATGGAACAAAAGAGTCGAAGCCGACGAAGTAGTCGTACACCTCGTACGTCGGACGATAGAGGTCCCAGCCGAAGAGCCTCGCGAAGAGCCCCAAATTGCTGACGCCGTAGTGCGGCTCGATCGCGGGGTAATAGTGTGCGAAGAGAATGGCCGGCACGGCCTGACCGCCGAGGATGGTCGCGAGGGCCATCCCGCTCAGCGTGGCGATTCCCCGCACGACGTCGCCGGCACCTTCGGCGCCCGAGATCACCTGCGTCTGCAGCTGGTACAGGCCGAGCAAGACCGCGAAGATCATGAGGCCGTACACCGCCAGCCGCAGGGGGCGCCGACGACGTCCCTGGCTCCGGACCGTGGGCTGCGACGGCGGCTGCGCGCTTCGCGACGCGTGCGACGCGTCGGCCACGAGATTCGTCAGGAGCAGACAGGAGAGAAAGAGGAGGAGAGGGCGCTTCTGAAACGTCAGCAGCAAGAGCGCCCCAGTGCCCGTGTTGAAGATCGCGGCGAAGAGCCGCAGTCCTGGTCCACCCCGGAGTCTCTGCAGAAGACGAACCGCGACGCCCAGGAACGGCAGGACATCGAGGACCGTGAGGATGAACCAGTAGTCGGCCCCGATGTCGTACCTGGCGCCGAGGATACTCGCCTCGCTGCCGGCCAACGCGCCCTGCACGCCCGCGAGGATGCGGGATGCACTCACGGCAGCGTAGCCGAACGCCGTCAGGAGGATCGTTCCGCTCAGGACCACCAGGCGAACGGCGCTCATGCCGAGCCGGTCGTTGCCGCGCGCGAGCGCCAGGAGATTCGGCCCGGTTCGCATCGGGCGTCCTCCGTTCAGGGCCACGTGCGTCAACTGATACGACGCGAGAACGACGCCGGCCCCCCACACCGTCAGGACGATCGCGAGCTTGTAATCGGACTCCGTGACCATGCCGAGGTTGAACGTCGCGAATGTAAGCTCTGCGTACTCGCGAAAGAGCGGGACCCCGAGGACACCGACCTGGAGAATGACGAGGTTCGCCACCAGAAATACACCGATGGCGCTCCACGAGAACACCAGTCGGCGCTGCGCCGTCAGGACGACCGCCACGACCAGCGCGTTCCAGCACGCGAAGGTATACGCGTCCATCAGCTCCGTCCGGCCCGTTCCAGGCCTGAGCGCGACGACAGGAACGTTCGCATCGCTCGGATGGCCGGCGGCGAGGGCCACATCACGAGGCCGGCGAGGACGATCGCGGTCGACAATGCAAGGCCGAGGAGCACCTCGAGGAGACCTGGCTGCTCGGCGAGCAGCCGATTCACCAGACCCACTGCGACGCCCACCCCGATCAGCCGCCCGATGCCCCAATAACGCAGCGGACGCCACCAGGAGGTGTCGAGCCACGCGAGCGTCAGGCCGCCGAGCGTCAGGAAGGTCGTCAGCACCGCGGCGCGCACCGCCGCCGTCTCACCGAGGAATTCCCGACCGAGCGCGTACACGAGCAGCTGAACCGCCGCCGCCGACAGCAGCGTGTACAGGTTCCACGGGGCAAACCAGCGCATCTCGATGATGCCCCGGAGCGCGTGGAACAGCGCGATCGGCAGGATGCCCCACGCGAGCCATGCGAAATAGTACTGGACGCCGGCGATGAGCTCGGGATCACGCAGCCAGAACGCGAACAGATGCGCCGACCACGGAACGAGAACGGCGAGCGCGAGGGTGGCGGCGTACAGGGTCCCTCCGAGGAGCAGCTGCACCTCTTCCTTGAGACGAGCCATCTCGCCGCGGCCGACGAAATTCGCGGCCAGGATGGACGCGATCTGCGTGATGGGACCCAGCGCCGCCTGGATCACCTGAACGATCATCAGCGCGACGAGCAGGTAGCCCGCCTGAGCCGGCTGCGTCCTCAGGAGCCACGGGCCGATCGTGATGATCGCGACGTCGAGCCCGGTGATGGCGCCCCGCGGCAGCCCGTAGGCGACGAATGTCCGCGCGGTCTGCGCCCAGGCCGGCGGCGCGTCGGGCTCGAGATCCTGTCGCCGGCTCAATCTGAGCCAGGCGACGCCCGCGGCGATGCACAGCAGCAGGACGGCGAGCGATTGAAACCGCAGCAGCGACGTCGGCGTGAGGGCGCCGATCGGCCACATCAGCCCGAGCAGCAAAAAGCCGCTGACCGACATCACCTCGAGCGTGTTGGCCGGCACGAGCCTTCGCTCGGCGAGAAAGCTCGTGCACACGACGAACTCCAGGACCGTGACGACCGCGAGCACGGCCGCCCACGCGGCCAGCTCCGGACCGCCGGCCAGACCCGGAAACGCCCACGCCGCGACCATCGAGCGGGCCGGCAGCAGCGCGGCCAGCACGAGCGTCCCGACGCTAATCCACAGCGCGCACGCGACCATCACGTAGCGGCGTCGCGCGCCGGCCGAGGTGGCCATCGGCAGATAGCGCAGCAACGTTTGAGACGAGCCGAGCTGCATCAGGTTCGCGACGGTGCTGGCCAGCCGTCGGGCCAGGAGAAACACCCCGAGCGCCTCGGGAGGAAAGGCGGCCGCGGCGAGCCGGATCACGTAGACGAGCGCGGCCAGCTTGATCACCGCGAAGCCGATGTTGATGATCAGTTCGCCGTGGACCTTCCGCCCGGCGATCATGCGTGGATCGCCCGGGGCTCCGAAACCACGGCCCGGCGCCAGTTCAATAGGTTGTAGACGACCCAGAGCTGGAATGCGTCGTTCACGGTCCGCGGCCGCCGTACCAGACGCTGCTGCAGCGCCTGCACATCGAAATAGTCCTCGACCTCGGCCCGGTCTTCCTCGAGCAGACTCGTCATGTGCCGACCGAGCGCGGAACCGAACCACTCGCGGATCGGGGCGCCGAAACCGGTCTTCGGCCGGTACACCGCCTCGCGGCCGACGTAGCGCGCCGCCAGGCGCTTCACCGGCTCCTTGAGCACGCCGTCCCGCAGCTTGAACGACTCGTCCACGGAGAGTCCGAAATCGACGAGCTCCCGATCGAGGAATGGCACGCGAACCTCGACCCCATGCGCCATCGCCATCTTGTCGACACGCATCAGCAGGAGCTCCGGGAGGCGGAGCTGCAGCTCGATGAACGTCATCTTTTGCAGGAGCGTCGCGTCCGGCAGTCGCTCCTCGATGCGTCGGTAGAGATCCTCGACCACGGCGAACGAGTCGAGACCCGGATGCCGATCGCGAAAGCCTCGGGCCAGCACACCGACCTTCTCGCTTTCGTAGTAGGCGACGGCACCGGAGAGGAACAGCTCCTGCCCCAGGGCGCGGCGCCTCAAGACGTCGGCCGCCTTGCGCCACCGGGGCGCCGTTCTGCTTCGCAGCGTCTGGAATCCGAGCCAGCCCAGACCGGGCGGCAGCCATTGCATGGGGCGCCACAGCCACGTGTGGCTGCGCAGGAAGCGCCGGTAGTTCTCGTAGCCACAGAACAGCTCGTCCGCGCCCTCACCGGCGTGCAGCACGGTGACCCCGTGCTCCCTCGCGAGCCTGGTGACGAAGTAGAGCGGGACGCAGACCGGATCCGAGACCGGCTCGTCTTGATGCCGAGCCAGGGTCTCGGCGGTGGCGACGAGGTCGCGCTCGTCGATGACGGTTTCGTGGTGTTCCGTACCCAGCGCGGTGGCCATCGATCGCGCCCATTCGCGCTCGTCGAGCAGTGCCGACGCGCCGGCCATCCCGATGTGAAACGTCTTCACGCGTCGCGGAGCGATCAGCTGCTGAAACACCGCCGCGTTCAAGGCCGAGTCGACGCCGCCCGAGAAGAGGACGCCGACCGGAACGTCGCTCATCAGACGCTTGTCGACCGCGCGGCGGAAGAGCGCCTCGAGCTGTCCGTCCGGATCCCGCCGGTCGATCGCGGTGCGGTTCGGCAGCGGCTCCCAGTACCGCCTGGTCTGCCAACCTTTGTCGATCTCGAGAGTCAGCATGCCGCCCGCCGGAAGCTTGAAGATCCCGCGCAGCAGGGTCCGCGGCGGTGGCACCACGAGGTAGGTCAGGTAGTGATACAGCGACTCCTCGTCGAAATCGCGCGGGACGGCCGGGTCTTGCAGGAGCGCCTTGATCTCCGACGCGAAGAGAAACCTGGTGCCGACTTTCGTGTAGTAGAGCGGCTTTACGCCGGCGCGGTCGCGAGCGAGCAGGAGCCTCCGGCGCCGGTCGTCCCACAAACCGAAGGCGAAGTCTCCGTCGAGCCGCTCGATCGCCGCGTCGCCGATGTCGTCGTACAGATGCGCGAGGACCTCGGTGTCACTCTGTGAACGGAAACGATAGCCTTTACGCTCCAGCTCCGCGCGCAGCCCGCGGAAATTGTAGATTTCCCCGTTGAGCGTGACCTGCACCGTACCGTCGCGGTTCGCCATCGGCTGCCTGCCCGCGTCGGACAGATCGACGATCGCGAGTCGACGGTGGGTGAGCCCGATGCGCTGATCGTCGGAGATCCATTCGCCGTGACCGTCGGGCCCGCGATGGCGCAGCGAGTCGGCCATCGCGCGGAGGAGCTCGGGCCGGACGCGCTCCCCGGAAAAAAGATTGACGACGCCGGCGATCCCGCACACGTCAGGCGCTCTCCAGCTCGAGTTCCGACGCGCGGGTGTCTGCGATCGGCGCGAGCGTGAACCGTAGATCCGTGTCGCCGCCGACCGTGTTCGTGAGCACGATGACCGACGCCAGGTGCGTCACGCCGTAGCCGGGGCTCACCTTGCCTTCCTCCAAGGTGAGCTCGGCGCCGTCTTGCCATGAGAGGGACCACGCTCGTCCCTTGCTCGCGAGCCTCACGGAGCTCCGGTGTCTGGTGACGACCACATCAGGAGCGAGGTGGAGATAGCGTTCGACGAGGTGGCGCCGCCGACAGCGGAGGGAATCGGCGCAGTCCACGACACCCTCGCTTGTCGAAAACGTGAGCGTGCGGGTGTGCCGGACCGGATCGGCGAGCCGCTGATAGCCGCTGTGGGTCGCTCGCATCGTGGCGGTTCCACCGTCCCACGTCGCCTCGACCGCGGAGGGGACGGCGTCGTTGCCGATTCGCCACCAGCCCGACATCGGCGCCAGCTCCTGCCGGTCGATCCGCAGACCGTTGTGGTAGGCGGTGCTCCGGAAGAGGTTTCGTGTCTCCAGGTCGGCCGAATACACCGGGCAGCCGGCATCGACGACGATCGGGACACCGTCCTGCGCGAGCTCGAAGCTGAGCAGATCGTTGTGGCCGTGGCCGCCGCGTCCGGCCAGCCCGACCTCACCGACGTCGCACCAGAGGTAGCCGCCACCGCGACGCACGACCACGACGCCGCCATCCGGGAAGTAGGAGAACTGTGGCGGCTCAAGGGTGCGCAGCTCGCTCCATCGCGCCAGGCCTTCGCCGCCCAGAAGCCAGGGAGCCGCCGCCGGCAGACGCGACGCGACGGCTTTGAGCGCGCCGTCGTCGAACAGGATGGCGCCGAGCCCGATGAGCTCGCGATGGTCCTGCGAATCCCTGACGTCGAAGCTCAGAGCGCGCGCACCGTCGTTGTCCCCGACGTTCGGGGTCAACCCGTCCGGGCGCGTGCACGCGGCGGAGTAGATGCAGGCCGCGTGGAGACGGCTCCGCAGTCGCGGCGATCCCCGGAGGCCCCTTCGCTCCATCGCCACCATGCCAAGCACGAAGAGCTCCGCGACCAGCCGGTGATACGACAGTGACTTTTCGAAGTCGACCCCGTCCGGGAGGATCTGGAGCTCGGCTTCGCGCCCGATCCGTGGTGTCGCGTAGCGCCACCACGCAGTCGCGCTCGGATAGGTTCGATCCAGCGTGAGTCCCAGCAGCAACAACGCCACGAGGTTGGCCACGTAGTGGTTGCCACGCACGTCCGTGTACTCGACCGTCCGCCATATGAACTCGCCGTGAGCAGCGAGCAGCCGCAGGAGCCGGACGACGACCTCACGCGGGCCGCCGAGCGTCGCAAGCATCTCCGCCGTCGAGACGAGCACGATGGCCCGCATCGATGCTTCCATCGGATCCCAGGCGACGGAATGCGCGAGCGGGTTGCTCCGGGTCCAATCCGCGACGGAGGCGCCGGCTTCTTCCGACCACCCGCCGGCAGGGTCGAGTGCGGCGGCCTGCATCAGCCGCGGCAGAAAGCCGAGCCGGGACAGCTCCCAGGGGAACTTGACGTCGTAAGGGCGAGCACGAGGATTTTCGTAGACCCGATAGGTCCGGAAGTACGCGGGCGGCCACGCGTGGTTCCAGCGCCAGTCGCTGTGCCATGGCCAGGCGCCATCGGTGGGGATGGCCGCGCCGAGCACATCGAATTCGCGTCGTCGTATGCGCCGGGCGTCGGCGATCAACACGTCGGCGTCGATCAGGCGACGAGTCGCGGCCGCTTGGAGCGCGCCGGGGCCGTCCGCCGCGATCAGCGTTCCCCCGGTCCTCCTTCTCGCGAGATAGCTTTCGATACGCGGGCCCGTCCACCACGCCTCGATGCCGCGCTCGAGTCGCGACCAGCTGCCCAGGCGATGCATGGCGGCGAGCCGCGCTTCCTGCGCTGCGCGAACGGCAACAACCCGCGGAGGCTTTCGCAGGGCGCGACCCGCCAGATCGACGAAGGATCGAAGAATGCTGAGGCTCGTGCGGAGAGTCCTGCTGTGCGGATAGTGCTTCGCTCTCTCACCTACGGATCACCGCGAGGGCCGACCCGAGTGGCGTTGTTATCTTACTAGAAGATCCGCGCAGATAGTGCCAACTTTGGCGTTCTCGCGCGCCTGGCCACCCGGGCCGGACTTCGACGCTCCCCACCGCCGATCGTCGCCCCGGACGCGGCATCTCGGAAATCACAGCGGAGACGTCTGAGCGTTCTGAGAGATTGGAATGAGGGAGTCTCGGCTCGAACCTGTCGGTGCGAGCCTCGGGCGGCCGCAGATCGACTCCATGTGCAGCATCGGCTGATCCCGCCCCGATTCGAGACGCGCGCAAGGGGTCTCGCTATGAATTGCCTCGATCGATCGACGCTGCGTGGTATTGGCGCTGGCCTGGCCTTCCTGCTCGCCGCGCTGGGAAGCTCTCCGGCCGCCTCGCAGAGTCCCCCTGCCATTGCCGTCCTCGACTCGCCGATCGGCGGGTCTATCGAGGTCTGGAGCCCCGTCGTCTTCACGTGGGCAGCCGTGCCGAACGCGAGCGTCTACTATCTGTACGTGGGCCTCACGCCCGGGGCCAAGGATGTCGTCGACACGGGCGAGGTCAGCGCGACGCAGCTCTTGTATTCGCTGGCGCCCGGGACGTACTACGCGCGGCTCCACACCGAGATCGCGGCCAAGTGGTACGCCGCTCAAGATGTTGCCTTCACGGTGACCGCGTCGCCGCCGGCCGCCACCATCACGTATCCGACCGACGGGAGCAGCCAGGTCAATCCAACGGTCGGCTTCAAGTGGAGCTCCGCCGGGGGAGCCGACGGCTACCGGCTTACGGTCGGCACGACACCGGGAGGTTCCGACGCCTATCAGGGCGTCAAGACAGCCGCCACGTCGCTGACGATCAAGCTCGGCTTCTCGACGAGATACTACGCTCGGCTGGAAACCTACTACGGCGGGCGCAGCGTCGTCACCGCGTCGAGCTTCACCACGACCGTGATGCCGAGCACGCTGCTCTCGCCGCGCGATGGCGCCACGCAGGTCAAGTCGAGCGTGAATTTCTCCTGGACGGCGCCGCACACTGCCGAGGCGTACCGCCTGCAGATCGGCTCGCGGCCGGGGTCGGCCGACATCCTCGATTCGCCGCGGCTGACGGCGACGCGACTGAGCTACGACCTGACCAGGGGCGGGAAGTATTTCGTACGACTGTGGACCAGCTTTTACGGTGCGTGGTCCTTCTCGGACAGCTCCTTTTCTTCCGGTAGCTTTGCCGTGGTCACCTCGCCGGCGAACGACGCGAGCTACGTGGATCAAAACGTCACCGTGACGTGGAGTCAGATTCCAGCGGCGCAGGCCTATTACTTGTATGTCGGCAACACCTGGCGCAGCTCCGACGTGTTCAACGGCGGGGAGACGTCCGCCACCAGCGCGGCGATGCGTCTCGCGGGCGGCCGGCGCTACTACGCAACGATCTGGACGAAGATGAGCGGGGTATGGATCCCCTCGGACTCGAGCTTCGTGACGGATACCGGCGCGGCCCAGATGCTCTACCCTCGCGATGGGGCCACGGCTGTCCCGGCCCAGGCCGTTCTGGCGTGGTCGGCGATTTCAGACGCTACCGGGTATCAGCTCACTGTGGGCTCCGCCGCGGGTCTGAGCGACGTCTTTTCGAGCGGCATCGTACAAACCAATACCCTCGCCGTCCCGACGCTACGGCCTCAGACGAAATACTTCATCCATCTGACGACCAACAAGAGTGGTGCGGTCAGATCCGCGGATAGCTCGTTCACCACCGGCGCGGCCGGGACCGGTATCGCCCAGATGATTCAGCCCCCCGATGGCGGCATCAACGTCGACGTCTCGAAGGCGTTCGCGTGGACGCCCATCTCGGACGCGGACAAATACTATCTGCGAGTGGGCACTGGCCCTGCGCTGGGCGACATTTTCGACAGCGCAGAGCTTTCGTCCACGACGGTGTCGATTCCCGCTGGACGGTTCAAGACGGGCCGATACTATGCCTCCCTTTCGACGCGCAAGAGTGGTGTGTGGCAGTCGATCCAGACGACCTTCGTGGTTGGCGACCGTGCGAGCGTCGTCACGCCGACCGACGGCGACTCGGACGCGGACCCACTCGGTCCGGTGACGTGGACGAGCCTGCCGGGGGCGCAAGCTTACTATCTCTACGTCGGGACGTCCGTCGGCGCGAAAGACGTCTACGAGAGCTTCGAGACACTGGAGACCCAGCGCTACATTCGGGGTCTTCGAAGCGGAACAAAGTACTACCTTCGACTCCATACACGGATCGGCGACTCGTGGCTCTATTCGGACGCGACGTTCACGGCGGGAACGGGACTCGCGCGCCTCGTCCAACCGACCGACGGATCGCTGAACGCCGACAGCACCGCGCCGATGGTGTGGAGCACGATCTCGAACGCGCAGGCGTACTACCTCAAGATCGGCTCGAGACCGGGGTCGGCCGACGTCTACGATGGGGGCGAGACGAAGATTTCGGTCGCGCTCGTCCCGAGCCTGGCGACCGGACGAACCTACTATGCGCGGCTCTACACGAAGAAATTCGAGCAGTGGAAATACGTCGACAGCACGTTCCGGACGGTCGACACGCCCCAGCCGACGACGTCGACGGACATCGCGTTCGTGGTTCCTTCGAGTGGGGACACCGGAGTGGATCCATTCGCCCGCGTGAGCTGGTCGGCCGTTCCGGGGGCCACACGCTACATGCTCCTCATCGGCACGTCTCGTGGCGCCTGGGATGTGTTTCAGAGTGCCGCGGTCGCCGACCTGAGCGTCGTTCCCGCAGGCCTGGGCTACGACAAGATCTACTACGCCCGATTGATGGCCCAGCAAGGGGACCAGTGGATCTTTGCCGACATCAGCTTCAGAACCGCGGCGGCCGCGACGGTTGCGAATCTCACAGAGCTCAAGTCGAGCTTCTACAAAAAGGTCAGGGATTTGACGACCGGGGTGCGCCTCATGGCCGCGTTCGACACGAACGTTCCGGTTGCGGGCACCCCCCTCGCGGCTGCTGTCAGCGCGGGCCAGGCGGCAACCTGCTCTCAGTTCGCGAGCGTCCTGACCACTCAAATGCAGCAATCGGGAGTAGGTGCCCGGGCGCGAGGATTGACACTGACCGGGACGAGCTTCGAGGCTCACACGCTCGTGGAGTATTACGATCCGTTTCTCGACAAGTGGGCCGTCGTCGATCCAACGTTCGGCCTGATCTATTTCAATGACGCTGCGTCGGTCGGCCAGTCCGCGGACGAACTGAGTCAGCTAGTCAATTCCAGCCAGTTCAGCTCGATCTATCCGGGATTCCTGACGTCGAGCGGCCCGCTGCCGGTCCAGGCCTACTACCTCGATCCGATCACCCTGTTCGTGAACGTATTTCCAGCGGGCCTGGCGAATCCTGTCTTCGGTCCGCAACCGAACGCTCCGGATCCGTTTCTCATGGTCCAGGACGTCTCGACCGTGCTCGGCGTGAGCGGCACCTACCTGGTGAGATTCCAGAGCAGCACGGATACCATGACGTTCCGTAGCGGATCCACCGATATCACCCTTTCGCCACTCGACGGTACCAAGTGGTCGCGCGCCGTCAGCCTGGAGTCCGGCTGGACGATACGATCCAGCGCGGCGGGTGCTCAGGTCTACATGTTCAAGCGCGTCATCTACTGATGTGGCGGGTACTGATGTGGCGTGCCCCTGCTCGCGCGCGTCACGTGAAAGCAGCGTCAGCGAGCCGGACCGGCCGCCGCGGCCACTTCTGCCGCGGCCACGTCTAAAGACAACGGGCGCGGGGGATCAGTTGATCGCCCCGCGCCCGCGGAGAGGTACCGCTGTCGTTGACGGTTACTGCAGCATCAGGAGGACCAGGATCTCGCCCTGGCCCTCGTTGAGCGATTCCAGCGCCTTGCCGATCAGCGTCCCCGGCCGGTGGATCGTCACGCCCCCCACCTCCACCGGCGTCGAGCGCATCGCGTAGCCCGG
>Ga0126372_10000068_pt1 | contig 26861 bp, 24 predicted proteins | sample PanSoiMetaPlot_6_FD_92762 | JGI IMG/M metagenome (GOLD analysis project Ga0126372, IMG submission 92762) | Tropical forest soil microbial communities from Panama - MetaG Plot_6 | ecosystem: Environmental > Terrestrial > Soil > Tropical forest > Bulk soil | place: Panama | collected 2016-02-17
GACGATGCCGCGTTGGGCGCGCTCGACATTATAGTCGGCGGATTGCAGCAGCTTGAGGATGATGTTCTCGACGTCCTCGCCGACATAGCCCGCCTCGGTGAGCGTCGTCGCATCGGCCATTGTGAAGGGCACGTCGAGAATGCGTGCCAGCGTTTGCGCCAACAGCGTCTTGCCTGAACCGGTTGGGCCGATCAGGAGGATGTTCGACTTGGCGAGCTCGACGTCATTGTGCTTGGTTTGGTGGTTTAGCCGCTTGTAGTGGTTGTGGACCGCAACCGAGAGCACCTTCTTTGCGTGATCCTGACCGATCACATAGTCGTCGAGGACCTTGCGTATTTCCTTTGGAGTCGGGATGCCGTCGCGCGACTTCACCAGCGAGGATTTGTTCTCCTCGCGAATGATGTCCATGCACAGTTCGACACACTCGTCGCAAATAAAGACGGTCGGACCGGCGATGAGCTTGCGCACCTCGTGCTGGCTCTTGCCGCAGAACGAGCAGTAGAGCGTATTCTTCGATTCGCCACTGCCGACTTTGCTCATTCCATGTCTCCGCCGGCCGGCCGCCCCGCGCGCAAACCAGCCGCCTTGCCGCCAAACATAACAGTGGCTCTTTTAAGAGTCCGTAGCACCAATGTCACACGCCTACAGGGTTTTTGATCCAACCTCGCCAAATCACCCTAGCGAACCACGGTAGTGCCGACATAATCAAGGTTTTATTAATCGATCAAAATCCAGTTCCATGTCGACTTTTGGGCGGGTTCGAAGCTAGCAAAACTGGGCGCCGCCTCGCACCATCGGGCCCAATCATGCGGCGTTCGACACATCCTCGGGCCGCTTATCGATGACCTTGTCGACCACCCCCCACTCCACCGCCATCTCGCTGGTCAGGAAGTAATCACGCTCGAGCGCGTCCTCGATTTTCTTCAGCGGCTGACCAGTATGCTTTACGTAGATTTCGTTCAGCCGCTTCTTCAGGTTCAGGATCTCCTGGGCGTGCAGCATGATGTCGGTCGCCTGCCCCTGGAAGCCGCCGGACGGCTGGTGCAGCATGATCCTGGAATTGGGCAACGCAAAGCGCATGTCCTTGTGTCCCGCGGCGAGCAGCAGCGAACCCATCGAAGCGGCTTGGCCGATGCACAAGGTCGACACTGCTGGCCGCACAAATTGCATGGTGTCATAAATGGCGAGCCCGGAGGTGACCACGCCTCCCGGCGAGTTGATGTACATCGCGATCTCTTTCTTCGGGTTGTCCGCCTCCAGGAACAGGAGCTGAGCGACGACCAGCGTCGAGGTCACGTCCTCGATTCCCCCGCTGATAAAGATGATCCGTTCCTTGAGAAGCCGCGAGAAGATGTCGTAGGCGCGCTCGCCGCGGTTGGTTTGCTCGACCACCATCGGCACGAGCGTATTCATGTAGGTCTCGTAGGGATCACGCATGGCTCAACCATCCTGCTCGGCGGCTCGCGACGGCGGGAAGCCCCCGTGCTGCTCCACGACCGCCACGCATGTTTTGATACACTCGCCACAGATATATACAGACGGGCCGGCCACAAGTCGCCCAACCTCCTCGGCGTCCTTGCCACAAAACGAGCAGCGCAGTGGTGATCGCGACTGTAGCAATCGGCCGATGACGGCAAGCTTCCGTGTCATGCTCCTATACTCACGATTCGCGCGATACAACACCAGGGCCGACTTTTGATCCAGCTTCCGCCGTAACCCAACGGGACGGTTACGAAGGACCGGAGGCGGCTTTTTCGTCTTCCTCGTCCTCGAGAAGGTCATCACGTGAGACGTTCTTTTCGGTCACGGTGGCGAGCTCGATGAGGAAATCGACGACCTTCTCTTCGAAGATCGGGGCCCGGACCGCCGCCACCGCAGCGGGATTCTTGCGGTAGTATTCCCAGACCTCCTGCTCGCGCCCGGGCAGTTGGCGGGCGCGTTCGACGATAGCGCGCGTGATCTCGTCCTCGGTGACCGAGATCTTGTTTTTTTCGCCAATTTCCGCGAGCACCAGGCCAAGGCGCACCCTTCGCTCCGCGATGCCGCGATATTCCTCGCGCGCCTTCTCCTCGGTGGTCCCTTCATCGGCAAAGGTGCGGCCCTGCGCCTTGAGGCCGTTCTCGACCGTGGTCCAGACGTTCTTGAACTCGTCCTCGGCGAGAGTCGGGGGCAGAGCGAATTTGTGCATCTCGTCCAGCCGGTCGAGAAGCTGGCGTTTGAGTTTCTGGCGGCTAAGGCCAGTGTGCTCTTGCTGCAATCGCCCTTTAACGGCGTCCTTAAGCTTATCCAGCGATTCTAAGCCCAGCAATTTCGCAAATGCATCGTCAATGGTGACTTTGCCCGGTGCTTCCAGCGATTTTACCGTCACGTCGAATTCGGCGTTTTTTCCCGCAAGCTGCGCGTTCGCGTAATTCTCGGGAAAGGTGATCTTCACCACGCGCGTTTCGCCGCCGCTCATACCGACGAGCTGATCCTCGAATCCCGGCAGGAAGGTCCCGGCTCCAATATTGACCCCGACGTCGCCGCCAGTGCCGCCTTCGAACGCGGTGCCGTCCATCCTGCCTGCGAAGTCGATAACGACGCGGTCGCCTTTTTCGGCCTTTGCTCCCTCGGGTTTGGCCGCAAACGGCCGGTTCTGTTCGGCGATCCTCTCGATCGCTTCGTTGAGCTGCGCATCAGTGACCTCCGCCACCTGCCGTTCGAGTTTGATCCCCTTAAAGTCCGCCAGCTCGATCTTGGGCAATATTTCCAGCGCCAGCGTGTAGGCGAGGTCGGACTGTCCGCCGATCACTTTTTCGACGGCGGTATCTTCGTTCGGAATCGTAACCTTCGGTTCCATAGCGAGCTTGAGACCGCGCTCGCTGACGATCTTGGCGTTGAGCTCGCGGATCACCGCCTCGATCGTTTCGGCCATCACCGCCTTTCCATAGATCTTTCTGAGGTGATTGACTGGGACCTTTCCCGGACGGAATCCGCGCAGCTGGACGCGATACTTGAGTTGGCCTAGGCGCTCGACCACGCGCGCCTCGAGGTCGGCGGCCGGTACCTGCACCTGGAATTCGCGCTTGAGGCCTTCGGAAAGGGTTTCGGTGACTTGCATGTGACAGACTACTGTTTGGCCATCGGCCAAGTTCGCCGCATCGGCGTAACCCGGTTGAGCCGTTTTCAATTCGCGGCGTGGTGCGGGCGGAGGGATTTGAACCCCCACGACTTTCGTCACGGGAACCTAAATCCCGCGCGTCTACCAGTTCCGCCACGCCCGCCTCGAGGACAGCCGACTTGCGCTGGGGCCGAGCGGCGCGGCTTATATCATGCTCAAAGTGCGCGGCACACGATAAAAATAGGCGGGCATGCGGGCCTTCTCAACGCAGGCTTTGGCGCAGCCTGGTGAGGCTGGCATGCCGAGTGCGGTTCGAACATGGCGCTGGTGCGTCCTGCGATCGACACCAACACGCAACTCGTAAAATCCGCCGCATCAAGGGGACCCGGGCGCACCCTCTCATGCCGGGTTAATCGAACAGTCGGCGATAAATTGCGGGCATGACTTCGGGTAAGTCTTCCGCAATCAAACCGGGACCGGCGGCCAGGCCCGTCTCCCCGTGCAGCCAAACCGCTGCGGCCGCGGCCTCGAATGCTGGTATTCCCTGCGCGAGACCACCGGCCGCCATGCCAGCAAGCACGTCCCCCGCCCCGGCGGTCGCGAGCCAAGGGGGCGCATTATCGGCGATGGCCGCGCGCCCGTCGGGGGCCGCAACCACCGTGTCGGGGCCCTTGAGCAAGATGACGGCGCCGGTTTCCCTCGCTGCGCGACGGGCCTTCTCAAGTTTTGAGGGAGCATCAACCTCAAGCCCTTTGAACAACCGGCTGAATTCTCCTTCATGAGGGGTCATCAGCGTGGCCCCGGTTCGCCCTCGGGTGACCGCTGCCAGGGCTTGCGGCTCACCAGCAAAGCTGGTCAGCGCATCGGCGTCGAGCACAACCGCGCGCTCGCCCGCGAGCGCTGCAAGAACCAATTCCCGCATGGGGCGCCCCACTCCACCTCCCGGTCCGAGCACCACGACGTTGCGGCGGGGGTCGTTGAGAAACTCGGCGAGCTCGTCCGCGCCGTCGACCGGGCGCACCATGACGGCCAGACTCGCTGCCGCGTTGACGGCAAGCGCCTCGCGCGGCGTGGCGATGGTGACGAGGCCAGAGCCTGCGCGCAACGCGCCGCGCGCGGCAAGGCGCGCCGCACCGGTGGACGCTAGACCGCCGGAGACGACGACCGCATGGCCCCGCGCATATTTGTGACCGTCGATGCGCGGCGGCGAGAGGCGCTTGCGCCAAAGCTGCGGTCCGTTGGTCCAGACGCTCGGTGCGACGTGATCGAGCACCTTCGCCGCAATTCCGATGTCGGCGACCCGCACTTTTCCGCAGTGGAGTCGACCCGGTAACAGCGCATGGCCGATCTTGCGACGAAAAAACGTCACCGTCTCGGTGGCGTTCACTGCGACGCCCATCACCGCGCCCGTGGTGCCATTGATCCCGCTCGGCAGATCCACCGCATACACGCTGGATGCTGTGTTTGTGGCCTCGATCATGGCGCGCGCGAGGCCTTCGACCGGCCTGTCGAGGCCTGCCCCGAACAAGGCATCGACAACGACATCCGCGGGCGTCACGCCCGTTGGCGCGGCCGCCGCTGAAGGACCGCGCCAACGTTGCGCCGCGATTGCCGCATCGCCTTTGAGCCGGTTAGCATCACCTACGAATAGAGTTCGCACCCGGTATCCCCGCTCGGTGAGGACACGCGCCGCAACAAAGCCGTCGCCTCCGTTGTTGCCGGGGCCTGCGACGATCGCGACGTGCTGGCCGGGGGGATGGCGCGCCGCGACGGCATCGGCAACCGCCCGGCCCGCATTCTCCATAAGCTCGATGCCGGCAAGCCCACCGGCAATGGTGCGGCGGTCGGCCTCTGCCATCTCCGCGGTGGTGAGCAATTCATGCATGGCGCAGAGAGTAATGTGCCATGCCATTGCGCGCGACTCGGGCTTAATTCTTTCGTTCGCAGCGCAGGATAGGCCCCACTGATCACAAAATAGGCAAATTGCTCAAACTCTAATCCCGGCTATGCTGGAGGGGACCCAACCTGCTCGATGCAGGTGGGCCAAGCGACTGATGGATGGCAGGTTTTTTCACCCTCGGCGGGCTTGGCATGGACCCTGCTAACCTTTGGCGCGGCGCTGCCGGCCGGTCGCCGTCGGCAAGCCACGGGAAGGAAACGCGATGAAGAAGATCGAGGCGGTGATTAAGCCCTTCAAACTCGACGAGGTGAAGGAGGCGCTGCAGGAGGTCGGACTGCAAGGCATCACTGTCACGGAGGCGAAGGGCTTCGGACGCCAGAAGGGCCACACCGAGCTTTATCGCGGAGCCGAATATGTGGTCGATTTTCTCCCCAAGGTAAAGATCGAGATTGTGCTCGGCGACGACATGGTCGAGAAAGCAATCGAGGCGATCCGTCGCGCCGCCCAAACCGGGCGGATCGGCGATGGGAAAATCTTCGTCTCGAACATCGAAGAAGCCATTCGGATCAGAACCGGGGAATCCGGACTGGACGCCATCTGAACCGCTGGGCCCGCACCACCGCTCCCCGCGGCCCCTCCGAGCAGCAGACGAAAGGGTATTCGCTCCATGACGACCGCCAAAGACGCTTTGAAAATGATCAAAGACAACGACGTGAAATATGTCGACTTCCGGTTCACCGATCCGCGCGGCAAGTGGCAGCACGTCACGACTGACGTCTCGACGATCGAGGAGGACACATTCAGCGAAGGCATCATGTTCGACGGCTCCTCGATCGCCGGGTGGAAGGCGATCCACGAGTCCGACATGCAGCTCATGCCCGATCCGGAAAGCGCCTGTATCGACCCGTTCTACGCGGAGACCACGCTGGTCCTAGTCTGCGACACGCTCGAGCCGCTGACGGGCGAGCCCTATAACCGCGACCCGCGCTCGATTGCCAGGAAGGCCGAGGGTTTGGTCAAGTCGATGGGGGTCGGCGACACTGTCTACTTCGGCCCAGAAGCGGAGTTCTTCATCTTCGATGACGTCAAATACGCGGCGCAACCTTACAACACCGGCTTCAAGCTCGATTCGGTCGAGTTTCCCACCAACTCCGATACCGACTATGAAGGCGGCAATCTCGGCCATCACATCGGATTCAAGAAGGGCTACTTTCCAGTGCCGCCGCTAGACACGGCGCAGGACATGCGCTCGGAAATGCTCGGCGCCATGGCGCGCATGGGCTGCAAAGTCGAAAAGCATCACCACGAAGTCGGGTCGGCTCAGCACGAACTCGGCTTCCAGTTCGCGCCGATGGTGCGTATGGCCGACCAGATGCAGATCTACAAATATTGCGTGCAGCAGGTCGCGCAGATCTACGGCAAGACCGCGACATTCATGCCCAAGCCGGTCTACGGCGACAACGGCTCCGGCATGCATTGCCATCAGTCAATCTGGAAGGATGGCAAGCCCACCTTCGCCGGCAATAAATATGCCGACCTCTCGGATACCGCGCTCCAATACATTGGCGGCATCCTGAGGCACGCGCGTACCATCAACGCGTTTACCAACCCTACAACGAATTCCTACAAACGACTGGTGCCCGGCTTCGAGGCGCCCGTGTTGCTGGCCTATTCGGTGCGCAACCGCTCGGCCGGCTGCCGGATCCCGCTCGCCTCCTCGCCGAAGGGCAAGCGTGTCGAAGTGCGCTATCCCGATCCGCTCGCCAATCCCTACCTCGCCTTTGCTGCGATGTTGATGGCGGGTCTCGACGGCATCAAGAACAAGCTTGATCCCGGCCCCGCGATCGACAAGGATCTGTACGACCTACCGCCCGCGGAGCTCAAGCAAATTCCCACAGTGTGCGGCTCGTTGCGTGAAGCGCTCGGCTATCTCGATAAAGATCGCGCCTTCCTCAACGCAGGCGGCGTCTTCGAGGACGACTTCATCGACACCTATATCGACCTCAAGATGCAGGAGATCATCCGTTTCGAGCACACGCCGCACCCGGTCGAATTCGAAATGTATTATTCGGCGTAGCGTTCTCGCAAAGCATCGCACGAGCGATGCTCCTTAAGGGGCGCCTCGAGGCGCCCTTTTTCTTCGACTGCAACGCTCACGATTTTGCCCAGCGAGCCGGCGTGTCCAAGGTAACGTCTAGCGTTTCGAGAACTGGAACGAACGCCTCGCCTTGGCCCTCCCGTACTTCTTGCGCTCGACCACGCGCGCGTCGCGGGTGATGAAACCGCCGCGCTTCAATGCTCCGCGCAGATCCGGCTCGTAATTCATCAACGCCTTCGAAATGCCGTGGCGCACGGCACCGGCCTGTCCCGATAATCCCCCGCCTGAAACGGTGCAAGTGATGTCGTATTGGCCGGCGCGATTGGTCGCCACAAGCGGCTGCTGGATCAGCATGCGCAGCACGGGCCGCGCGAAATAGACCTCCACATCGCGGGTATTGACGATGATCCTGCCGCCCCCGGGCTTGACCCAAACTCGCGCTACCGCATCCTTGCGCTTGCCGGTGGCATAAGCCCGTCCCTGCTTATCGAGCTTTTGCACGTATTTCGGTGGTTCCGGGGCCGCAGCCGGCTTGAGCGCGGAAAGTTGGTCGAGCGACTGCATGGTTTCGGCCATGATCACGCGCTCCTCGTGTTTTTTCGGTTCATAGCCGCGACATCAAGCGGTTCGGGATTCTGCGCCGCGTGTGGATGCGTAGGACCGGCATAGACCCGCAGGTTGCCGAGTTGCACGCGTCCCAGCGGTCCACGCGGCATCATCCGCTCGACCGCCTTCTCTATGATCCGCTCGGGAAACTTTCCTTCAAGAATCGAACGCGCGGTGCGCTCCTTGATGCCGCCGATGTACCCGGTGTGGTGGCGGTAGATCTTGTTCTGCCGTTTCTTGCCGGTGAGCACGATCTTTTCGGCGTTCACGACGATGACGTTGTCCCCGCCGTCGATGTGCGGCGTATAGGTCGGTTTGTGCTTGCCGCGTAGGCGCATCGCGACAATGCTTGCAAGCCGTCCGACGACGAGACCGGTAGCGTCGACCAACACCCACTTTTTCTCTATCTCAGCCGGTTTGGCCGAAAAGGTCTTCATGGCGCGGCAAGGCCCTTCACGATCGGCGGAAGCGGCGCCTCATACACCCACACCCCGGCTTGGTCAACGCCGAGCCCTATTCTTCTTCCATTATCTCAATTATTTATTCTTACGGTTCCATAATACCGTTACCGTCCGGGGGATTGAATAGGTGGATGTTGCGTGGGCCACTGGCTCCATTGCGCCATCGGCGCAGATGGTAACCTCGCCCATCGCAAGGCGTTTGCCGAGCTTGAGAAGACGCGCCTCGGCCACGAGGTCGGCCGGCGCGGGCTTGCGCAGAAAATTGATGTTCAGATTGATGGTCACCGCCAATGGTACCGGACCGATAGCGGCGAGCACGGCCACATACATGGCGAAGTCGGCAAGCGCCATCATGGTTGGGCCGGAAATCGTGCCACCCGGTCGCACTGAAACCTGCCGGAAGGCCTGCCGCACTCGACAGCCACGCTCCCACACGGCTTCGATCGCGAGCCCGCTGTCAGAATGGAAAACCTGCGGAAACTCGGCGAGAAGAAAGCGCTCGAGCTCCTTGACCGTCATCACAACCGGCATGCGCCCTCCGGCGCAACAGAACTAGCCGATCACGGACGAATGAAAAAGCTCAGCAGGACGGCGAGCTTCGCGTCGCGCGCTCTGTAACGGTTATGGAGCGAATCCGCACGTTACATGCGGCGTCATGCGCTCGAACCTGCAATGGCAGTCCTGCTCAGCGGAGGGGACAAATCACGCCTTGCCAAATTGCTTGCGTAGCTCGTCCTTGGCCCGCATCAGATTTTTCCTGCGCGAGGCAGGCAGGCTCTTGCCGGCCCGATTGATGTAGAAGGTGAGCATGGATAGCGCCGAGCGAAAGGGACTGCCCTTGCGGCGCCTGCTCTTTTCAGCAGACCGTTTCAAAGATGCAGCGATCCGCTTGGGATCGCGCGATGCGAAGACGCCCTTCTCAAGGGTCAGCGCGTCGCTGTGCTCACATGGCGCGACCAGCGTCGGCCCGTGCGCCGACGGGACGAACTGCTTGCGCCCCGGCGCTTGCGTCCGGCGCTCCTTTTCGATGTGGCTCTTTTGCTGGCCATCGTTCCTCCATGGCGCAAGTAACTGTTCCACGCTAAACGCAGGAGATAAGTCTGCGTTCCGCAGGATCTTGCGCGGCGTACCCGTCGCGCTAAGTAGAGGACGGATGAAGGAAATTCCCCAAAGCCCATGAAAGCGCAATCGCCCGCCCAAGCTAGGTCTCCGGCCTCCCAGCCGGTGCTGCTGCGCGAAGCCGTCGGCAGCATTGCGCTTCTCACCCTCAACCACCCGCAGGCGCGCAACAGCTTGTCCGAGGCGATGCTGGCCGCGTTGTCGCGGGAGCTCGAAAGCGTTGCCACGGACGCACGCATCCGCGCGGTGGTGCTGGCGGCCAATGGACCCGCCTTCTCCGCTGGACATGACCTCAAGGAGCTCGCAGCGCACCGCGCCGATGCGGACGGCGGACGCGGCTATACTCGGCAGGTGATGGAGCGCTGCAGCGCCGTGATGCTCTCCCTGCTGCGACTGCCACAGCCCGTGATTGCTGCGGTCGAGGCAACCGCCACCGCAGCCGGCTGTCAGCTCGTCGCCACCTGCGATCTCGCGGTCGCGTCGACGACCGCCAAGTTCGCAACCCCGGGCGTGCATATCGGCCTGTTCTGCTCGACCCCGATGGTGGCGCTCTCGCGCAACGTGCCGCGCAAACAGGCGATGGAGATGCTGCTCACCGGCGACATGATTTCGGCCGAAGACGCTTACCGCATCGGGCTCGTGAACCGCGTGGTCGCGTCCGGCAGGGCCCGCGAGGGGGCTTTAGAGCTGGCCCGCAAGATCGGCGCCAAATCGGCGGCGGTGGTGAAACTCGGCAAAGAGGCATTTTATCAGCAGCTCGACATGAATATTGCGGACGCATACGCCTACGCGAGCGAGGTCATGGTGAAAAACATGATGGCCCGTGACGCCGGAGAAGGCATTTCAGCTTTCGTCGAAAAGCGGCAGCCGAGGTGGGAGGATCGGTAACGCGGCAACGCGCGGCGCAGTAGCCGATACCCTTTCGCGATGATCGGCTCGTGCCTATGTTCGGTCCGGAGGCGGCGCCGGCATGGACCACGACAGCTACGACGACACCTACATCCGCGGCATCCTCAATACCGTAAAGACGATCGCGATGGTCGGGGTGTCCGCCAATACCAGCCGGCCGAGCTATTTTGCCTTCAAGTATCTGCTCGAGCGTGGTTACCGGATGATTCCCGTCAATCCCAGCCTCGCGGAGCAGGAGCTGCTGGGGCGCAAGGTCTACTGTCGGCTCGCCGATATCCCGCAGCCCGTCGACATGGTCGACATCTTCCGATCCTCGCGTCACGCAATCGCGATCGTTGAGGAGGCGGTCGTGCTTTCGCCTCGCCCGCAGGTGATCTGGATGCAACTCGGCATCCGCAACGACGAGGCCGCAAGGCTCGCGGAAGCGAGTGGGCTAAAAGTCGTGATGAACCGCTGCCCGAAAATCGAATACGGGCGTCTGAGCTCGGAGATTGCCTGGATGGGGGTGAACACCCGCACGCTGACCGCCAAGAAGGCTCGCCTGTTCGGTCGCGGCATCCAGCGCATGGCGCTCAACCGCGTCACGTTGGCGGGCGGTGCAACCGAGGCGACGGTGCGCGCGCAGAAGCCCGAGGACACCGGTCAGTAAGTTAAGCGCGGAGAATGTCGCACGTGCCTTCAGCGGCCCGCTGCACGCGAGTCGGCTGCGCGAAGCCTTGACCCACCACAGCGCTTCGATAAACCAACATCAGGATCCGCGGACCGCCCGGTCCCGGCAAGACGAGGACCGGCCATGAGCGACCGTCTCCCAGGCTTCGCCACGCTGGCGATCCACGCCGGGGCGCAGCCCGATCCGACGACCGGCGCACGCGCGACGCCGATCTATCAAACCACCTCATTCGTGTTCGAGGATGTCGATCACGCGGCGTCGCTGTTCGGGCTGCAGACCTTCGGTAACATCTATACGCGGATCGGCAATCCCACCAACGCGGTGCTGGAGGAGCGCGTCGCCGCACTCGAAGGCGGCACGGCCGGCTTGGCGGTTGGGTCGGGCCACGCGGCGCAAGTCGTGGTGATGCATTGCCTCATGCAGCCGGGCGACGAATTCGTCGCCGCCAAGAAGCTTTATGGCGGCTCGATCAATCAGTTCAATCACGCGTTCAAGAATTTCGGCTGGAACGTCGTGTGGGCCGAGCCGGACGACATCGGCACGTTCGAGCGCGCGGTGAGTCCGAAAACCAAGGCGATCTTCATCGAATCGATCGCCAATCCGGGCGGCGTGATCACGGATATCGAGGCAATCGCCAAAATCACCAAGAGCGCGCGCGTCCCGCTGATCGTCGACAACACCCTTGCGACGCCCTATCTCTGCAAGCCGATCGACTACGGCGCCGACATTGTAGTACATTCGTTGACCAAGTTTCTCGGCGGCCACGGCAACTCGATCGGCGGCGTTATCGTCGATGGCGGCACCTTCAACTGGTCCCGCGAAAAGCGCTACCCAATGCTCTGCGAACCGCGCCCGGAATATCACGGTATCGTGCTGCACGAGACCTTCGGCAACTTTGCCTTCGCCATCGCTTGCCGCGTACTGGCCTTGCGGGACATCGGACCGGCGCTCTCGCCATTCAATGCCTTTCTCATCCTCACCGGAATCGAGACGCTGCCGCTGCGCATGCAGCGGCATTGCGACAATGCATTGGCTGTGGCGCAATGGCTCGTGGACCGACGCGAGGTGGCGTGGGTGAGCTATCCGGGTCTGCCCGGCGACCGCTATCACAATCTCGCGAAGAAATACGCGCCCAAAGGAGCGGGCGCCTGCTTCACTTTTGGCCTCAAAGGCGGCTATGACGCGGGCGTGAGACTGGTCTCCAATGTGAAACTGTTCTCTCATCTCGCCAATATTGGCGATACGCGTTCGCTGATCATTCACCCAGCCTCGACCACGCACCGCCAGCTCACGGACGCGCAAAAGATCCAAGCCGGCGCCGGGCCGGATGTCGTTCGCCTGTCGATCGGGCTTGAGGACAAGGACGACATCATCGCCGATCTCGAGCAGGGTTTGGCTGCAGCGTGAGAGCAGACGGCGAGAGAAACTTTCCGCTACTTACTTGCGCAACGTGCGTGCGACATAGTCGCGAACGCGCTGGAGCGTCTCCGGCGCGGTCCAAATCTGCTCGATCGCGGAATCGATCTCTCGGTTTTGCATGCGCTCCAATGCTGGTTCTCGGGTCTGCCGTTTGCTCAATGCGAACGCTTTGGCCGGCAGCGCCGCCAGGGCATTCGCAGTTTCGAGCGCGCAATCAAACAGCGCCTCCGGCTCGACGAGATCGTGGATCCAACCACGCCCAACTGCCTCGATGGGGGAATAGGTCGCGCCACCAAAGATCGCCTCGGCAAAAAACTGCGGGGCCGTGGCACAGCGCATGATCTCCATGGCAGCGGGCGGGAACGGAACTCCGACGAGGAGCTCGGTTACGCCGATGCGGCCCCCATCGCGGGCCATCAGCCGCCTGTCGGCCGCGCACGCGAGCACGCATCCGCCCGCGATAGCGTGACCGTTGATGGCGGCAACAACCGGCGCTGGATGGGAGAAGACCGTGGCCAGCATCGTGCTCAGAGCGGGCAGAAATTTACGGATGTAAGGTGCGCCTCCCTCGAGCAGGCGCGCGAGATCGACGCCTGCGGAAAATACCGCTCCGGTCCCGGTCAGGACCACCGCGCGCGCGGGAGAGACCGCGGCAAAGCGCTCGGTCAGCGTTTCGCAAAAATCGAGGCTCATGATGTTGGCCTTGCCGTCGGCCAGGCGTACGAGCGCCACACCTTCTCGCTCGCTGACCTCGATCACGTCACCTGCCCCCACTGACGCATTGCCGCATCGCGCGCGGCCACACCGACCTGGGTAGGCTCACGGGCGAGGCGTTTGGCATGCACGACCGCGATGGCGAGCACGACAAGGGCCATGGCCTGGTGCGGCAGCGCGAGCGCGAGCGGCGCCTGATGAAGCAAGGTCGCGATCCCCAGCGTTGCTTGAAGCGTCACCGCCGATGCCAACGCGACCGCTCCGGTGAGCGGCGCCCCTCCCCGCACCGTGCGTGCCACGTCGACAGCATGCAGCAAAACAAGGAGCTCCAGCGCATAAGCCAGCATACGATGGTCGAACTGCACCGTGAGCGTGTTTTCGAAGAAATTGCGCCAGAGCGGCGCATCGAAGAAGAGGCGTGCCAACTCGGGCACCCATGCCCCGTCGATTAGTGGCCAGGTATCGTAGATGAGACCGGCTCGAATCCCCGACACGAGTGCGCCGAGATAAATCTGAACCAAGATCAGCGTAAAAACCGCCAAGGCTGCGGCCCGAATGCGCCTCGGGACGATGACGGCCACGCGCGGCGCGAGGCCCTCCGCCGTCCACAGAACGGCGGCGAAGATCAAGCAAGCGAGCGTCAGATGGAACGCCAGCCAATACTGTGAGACCCTCACCCGCTCGGAGAGGCCCGAGGCCACCATCAACCAGCCGATCACGCCGAGCGCCGCGCCGAAACCAAAAATCGTCCACAATCGTTTGCGCAGCGGCGGCTCGATCCAGCCGCGCCAAAGAAAACAGAGAAAAGGAACGAGAAACACGGCACCGACGAGTCGCGCCAACAGCCGATGCGTCCATTCCCACCAGTAGATGGTTTTGAACTCATCGAGGCTCATCCCCGGATGGCGCTCGCGATACTGCGGGATAGTCTTGTACTTCTCGAATTCGGCCTGCCATGCAGGCACATCGAACGGCGGAATGACGCCGGTTACCGGCTTCCATTCGACGATGGAGAGACCGGATTCGGTGAGCCGCGTCGCCCCGCCCACGATCACCGTCGCGAAGATCAGGGTCGCGACCGCGAGCAGCCACAGCCTGACGGCGCGGCGGCGGGTCTCGAAGGATGGAACCAGGATAGTCATGCGATGATTTGGTTGGCAGCGGCGGCGCTGCGGACCATATAGTCGTGCGCCGGTTCTCGCAATTGAGCGAAGCCATGCCGATGCGTTGGCGCAAGCTTTTGGGCGCGATCATGCCGATCGTGCTCGTACTCACGTGGGTACTGCTTGCAATGGCGATCGCGCAATCGACGGCGGTTAAGGCGAACGGCATCGTCGAGGTGATCTATTACGTCGTCGCCGGGCTCGGCTGGGTGCTGCCTGCGATGCCGCTCATTCGCTGGATGTCGCGGCCCGATGCTGCCTAGTGGGCCTCGCGCAGCGCTCCTCGCTCACTCGTTCCGCTGCTACTCGCGCACGACCCAGTGGAAACTCGCCGTTGAGCCGCGAGTTACCCGCGCCCTTGCGCGTTACGCCTTGGCAGCGTAGACGTGATTTTCTAAGCGGAGCGTAGCGCAGCCCGGTTAGCGCACCAGTCTGGGGGACTGGGGGTCCCGGGTTCAAATCCCGGCGCTCCGACCAAACCGGCCCACGCCGATAACGTGCTCTTGATTTAGTTCACATCGAGCCAACGACCCACTAGCCGGTGCATCTTTGCGCACTCAGTGGCGCGGCCTCCCCGACCGGCGGCACAACGTCGATCCAGCGACCGGTCGCATGCGCGCGCCGCGCGGCGTCGATGAGCCATTGAACGCGATATCCCTCAACCACGCCGGGCGTAGGTCTGCCGCCGCTCTCGCATGCGTCCACGAAGCGCTGGACCAGCCGCCCCGCCGGCCCGACACGCGAATCCGACGATGGGTCCTCGTCGGTGCCCTCAATTGGGACAAGTTTCAACGCGGCGTCGCTGCGGCGCGCGATCCTGAGCTCGAAGCCGCGAAAATAATCGGCGGTCGGATTGAACAAGATGAGGGCGCCATCCTCGCCGTAGATCTCGACGCGATGCCCGGAGCCGAGAAACGACGCGCAGCTCACCTGTAAACTGCCGGCAGCGCCCGATGCGAAGGCGAGCGTCAGTGTAACGCTGCCATCCGCCTTGCTGTCGGGTAAAGCAAACAGTCGGGCGGAGAGACCGCAGATGTGACCGCAAAGCCATTCTAGATTGTAAAAGCAATGGGACACGAAATTGCCCAAGAGACCACCTCCGCCCTCGTCGTGCGTCTTCCAACCCTCCAGGCGCTGTCGCGTCGCTTGGTTTTCGAAGTTCCAGGTCACGACGACGTTCCGGAGGCGTCCGATCGCGCCACTGTCCAGGATTGCCTTAGCACGCCGCCAAGATGCCAGCTCTGGGAAGTTGAAATCGATGATGATGGGTCGTGCACTCTTGCGGGCGCACTCGAGGATCATTTGCGCGCCAGCGAGATCCGCGGCAAGCGGTTTCTCGAGGAAGACCGGTTTTCCGAGGTCGAGCGCGCGTTGCGCGACGGCGGGCTGGAGATGGGGCGGTACTGCCACCGCAACCACTGCAACGCTGGGCTCCTCGACTAATACCTCCCAGCTGCCGAATCCGCGCGTGATATTCGCAGCCTGAGCGAACTCGACCGTCCGCGCTGCGTCGGTTCCCGCCAACGCGACAACCTCGCAGCGGGCATCACGGCGGAATGCCGGAACTAGGATTGTTCTGCCGTAATTGCAGCCGACGATTCCGACGCCGATCACGATGGCGTCTCCGCACCGCTGGTGATATCGGCATGGCTCATTTGCGCCTCAATGCCCCGCCGCTCATCCATAGCTATCTCTCGAGTGCTAGCACATTTCTTCGGCTTTGAGCGCTATCATAGTTCTTCGCATAAGCTCACGATGGGGCATCGGCGGTCCTCATGCCACCTACGGCGCTTCTCCGCTGGGGCACTGCAACATGCTATACGCAAGCATCTAGAGGTCTCGCGCCGGGCGAGCGAGACATCTCGGGTAGAACGTTTGTTTCGTTGAATTGTGGGGTGGTTTTGAAATGAATTGCCCAATCTGTGGAAACGACTCGAGGATCGATCAAACACACCCGGAAGTATTCTTACATCGCTGTCGCCATTGTTGGCATCGTTTCAGTCAAATTAAGCCGCATGTGACCGCAGAACCGTATGACGCGGATTATTACGAAAAAACGCACCGAAATTGGTTTGCCCATCCGGACCTGCATCTATTCGAGCAGATTGCAAAACTTATCGACCGCGAACCAGAGCCCAGGTCTTTGATCGATGTTGGTTGCGGCAATGGCAACTTTCTGCAGTTTCTCGCACGGCGGCACCACACGATGAAATTGACTGGCCTTGACCTCAGCGCGAACAGATCTGCGCCTTCCTCCCAGCACGCGACCAAACGCGTGATCAGTTCCAGCGGGTGCTGTAAATCACTGTCCAGCATGATCACCGCGTCCGCACGGCTGCGTTCGATGCCAGCGATCAGCGCCGCTTGATGGCCGAAACGGCGCTGGATGAGCGACTGCGGCCTGTCCGCGGTGCCAATGAGTCTCGAAGAATTGCGAATAGGGAGCATCGGTAAGTATGTCGCCATTTATAACTAAGAACTTCTGCGGAAGATCGCTGATCAGTCGCAAGGGCCCCATGGTTCCCAGCGGCTGTTGCTCGAGCGAGAAATCGATCTTGGCGCCCCATCGAGAGCCATCGCCAAGGAAGGCTTGAATGAATTCTGCTTGGTAATTGACTGCGAGAGTAATGTGACGAAAATTCGCGGCTACCAGCTGTCGAATAACGATCTCCAAGATCGGCGTGTCGCCGAGTGGCATCAGGGGCTTCGGAATCGTAACCGTATAGGGCCGCAGACGAGCGCCACACCCGCCCGCTAGGATAATTGCTCTGTTGTGCATCCCCGGTCCCTCGTAAGCTCGACTCTCATCGTACTGACCTGTAGCCGTAAAATGAACCCATGCATCGCCGTCCTTGCGACTGAGCGACAGCAGCTACCAATATCGCACCCCTCGGAAATTGTTTGTGATCAAGCTTCGGCTTGCAGCGAGGTCAGAGCGAAAAGTAAGTAGCGGGTGCTAAACTGGGCCCTGTCATCCGTCCAAATTGATCGGGTCTGTTACCTTTGTATTGACATGAACATCGCAAGGCCGGAACTAACCGCGATGGAACATTTTTGGGCCCGGCTCGTGCTCGGCGCCCCGTCATTTTTGACGTTTACGGCTGGCTCGCGTATCGCAAATAAAAAGCTCTTGATCGATTTGCGCGGAGGCGCGGCGGCGAGATTTTGACCATCCAACCGGGCAAGGGCAGCTCACAAAGTCTTAGTGATCTCAAACTATAATGGATACACGTCGTGTTGGGGCAGCAAGCGCTATCAAACGTCGATCAAGGCGGACTTCCTGACCGTGGCCAATCCTGAGGAGACTACAACGGTTCTCGCTACGGGTTGCTCGGGCTTCCTTGGGCGCCATTGCGCGGCGGCGCTGGTTCGGCACGGATTTAATGTCCACGCGGTGAGCCGCACCGGCCAGGGGATCGCTGCGGACGGTATCACGTGGCACAAACTCGACCTGCAAAGCCGAGAAGCGACGGCCGGATTGATCGCGGCGCTGCGTCCATCGCACCTGCTGCACCTCGCCTGGGTTACAGCGCCGGATCGCTATCGCCATTCGGCCGAGAACTTGGATTGGATGGAGGCGAGCCTCGCTCTGGTCAAATCATTCGCCGAACAGGGCGGGCAGCGTTTCGTCGGCGCGGGCAGTTGCGCTGAATATGAAGCTATGGCTGATCGCTGCATCGAGGATAAGACCTCGATCCGCCCTACTTCGCTTTATGGGCAGTGCAAGGCGGCACTTTGGATGGGAACCGAACTTTATGCCCGGCACTACGGTTTTTCTGCTGCATGGGGCCGCGTATTTCTGCCGTATGGTCCCGGCGACGAGTCCCGGCGCCTCGTTCCGTCGCTGCTGACGGCGCTGGCCGCCGGCAGATCGATCGACGTGACAGATGGCAGTCAAGTGCGGGATTTCATCTATACGACCGATGTCGCCGATCTGCTGGTGCAGCTACTGCAAACGCCGCAGGCTACTGGAGCCTACAACGTCGGGACCGGCCATGGCACGGCCGTGCGACAAGTCATCGAAAGGGTGGCGGGCCATTTTCAGGCACTGGAACTCGTACGTTTTGGGGCGCGGCCCGGACCCACGGACGAGCCGCCATTCCTGGTCGCCGACATGGCTAAAGTTGAGCGCGTACTCGGCTGGCGTGCTGCGATCTCGATCGACAAGGGGCTGGAACAGTTGCTGCCCAAGGAAGGGGCGTTGTTGCCGCAATCGGCTTCATGATAGGGGCGTCATTCCATGCGCATCGTGATTGATACGACGGAAAAGACGCTCTCGGCTGATGGTCAGCTGCTTGACCTTTACAGCAAAAAAGCGTTCGAGCTGATCTCGGATCTTTGGCTAAAAACCAGTTGGAATCAAAAATATTGCTACACCTTCACCTGGCTCGGCCGCCCGATCATTCAACATCCGGAGGATCTGGCACGGTTACAGGAGGTGATCTTCACATTACATCCCGACATCATCATCGAAACCGGCGTAGCGCACGGCGGCTCGCTGATCTTCTATGCATCTCTGTTCAAGGCCATGGGCACGCGTGGGCGCATAGTCGGCATCGACATCGAAATCCGTCCGCAGAACCGCAAGGCCATCGAAAGCCATAAGCTCGCCGAGTATATTTCTCTCCTCGAAGGGGATTCTGCTAGTCTGGAAGTAGTAGCCCGCGCACGCGAGCTGGTGAGGCCTGGCGATAGAGTCATGGTCATTCTCGATTCGAGTCACACCAAAGCCCACGTTCTCAAGGAGCTCGAAGCCTACGCGCCATTAGTGAGCCCCGGCTCTTACATTGTCGCAACCGACGGTATCATGGGACTCGTCCACGATACGCCTCGCGGCAAGCCCGAGTGGAATTCCGATAATCCGACTGAGGCCGCGCACGAGTTCGCGGCCCGCCATTCCGACTTCGCTCTCGAGGAGCCGAAATGGCGGTTCAATGAAAGTGAGCTCGATCGACCGATCACTGCCTGGCCCGGAGCCTGGCTCAGGCGATTAAGATGAGCGGGCGCGGTGGCAATGGAAGATTTTACGCTTGTCATTCCGACATACAATCGACCGAAGCAGCTGCGGGCGTTACTGAGCTATCTCAGCGCGAGGGCATTGCAGTCTCGCGTGCTCGTCTTGGATTCGAGCGAGGCGAAGCCGCGCGTCGCCAACCGCAAGATCATCGAGCAGACGAAGCTTAACCTAGGTTACGCCGAATTCGCGAGTGAGACACACCCCTTCGATAAGTTCCGAGAAGGGGTGCACAAAGTAACGACCCAGTTCTGCGCACTATGCGCCGATGACGACTTGATTGTGCCAGACGGCGTCAAGCGCTGCCTCGATGCGCTAAGGTCGAACCCGCGCGCGTCGGTCGCCCAGGGTAAGTCCTTCTCGTTCCTGTGCCTCGACAACAGCAATATGGACCTTGGAAATATTCTCTATTTCAGTTCGACGATTGCAGATACAACCCCGCTGGCGCGACTTGCCAAGCTGTTCGCGCGCTACCAGGCGGCCACCTACGGCAACTACCCCACCGCGATCCTGCAGCGCATCTTCGACAAGCTCAAACCGATGCGGAGCATTCTCGGCCGCGAGCTATTAGGAACCGGCCTCGCAGCAATCGAAGGCGAGATGATCCGCCTACCCTGCTTCAGCCACGGCCGCAGCATGGATGCCTCCGCACATTACGAGTATTGGCACCCGCTCGAATGGTTCGCCAAGGACGCGCAAGGTCTGTTCCACGAATATCAGCGTTACCGCCAACTGATGGCGCAAGCCGTCCTCGAGCGGCCGGATAACGCGCTTGCTGCACCCGCGGTGCGGCGCACCCTCGATCTCGTCCATCTTCGCTATATGCTCAAGCATGCTCCGGACGGCGCGCTGGCATTCATGGCCGAGCAAAAACGAGTAGGCGTTCCTTTCGGAATGTATTGGTCCCGACCGGAGATACATCAGCCCCTTTATGGGGCAGCACGCGTCGGGACCTCGGGAGCGCAACTGGCTGCCCGACCGTGCAGCCGCGTCAGCGGCGCGCGGACGTATCATGTGCATCCCAACTTTTCCGCTCCGTTGGGAACAGATGCCCCATCGGAGGAAGCAGTCGCAGACCTGCTGCACGACCTCGACGATTATCGCGTTGGACCCACAACAGCCGTTCCTGTGCGGCCACTCGCACCTTCGCAGACGTCTGCGCGTGCGCCACTCCGTCAATCTGTTACCGTCTCCGTACTGCTGTGCAATTACAATGATTCGCGATACCTGCCGGATTCGCTCGGCGCCATCTGCAACCAAACGCGTCCACCCGACGAGGTCGTCGTGCTCGACGACGGCTCGACCGACGACAGCCTGCAAGTCATCGAAGATGTTGCGCGGCGCTATCCGTTCGTTCGCGTGCTGAAGAACGAAACCAATCGCGGCCTGCTTTACTCCATAAATCGTGCGCTGACCGAGGCCCGCTGCGACTTCATCGTTTGGGCGGCAGCGGATGATAGGCTGCTGCCTAACTTCATTGAGCGCAACGTCCGGTGTCTTCTCGAATATCCTGCGGCGTGTATGACATTCTCGCGCCTCGCGGTGTTCCGCGACGGCTCGGAGAAAATCATTTCGTTCACCGAAAGAAAGCATGGAACGACGTTCGATTTCGGACCTGCACCACTATTCTTTTCGCCCGAGGCACTGCGAGATCGGTTGCAGCAGAGTTACCTATGGATTTCGGCTAATACGGTGATGGCAAGCCGCCAGGCGTTGCTGCAAGCGGGCGGATTTGATCCGGCGCTGCGCTGGCATGCTGACCATTTCGCTTTCGCGGTGGTGGCACTGCGACACGGGGCCTGCTGTATCCCGGAAACCTTGGCGCTAATGCGCCAGCGTGATGTGACCTACTCCTCGGCAGGTATGGCCAAACTCAGCGAGCAGCGCGCGACGCTGGGCCGATTGGCCGACAAATTGACGGCGAAAGGCTGGCGTGACATCGGCATCGCCGTGCTGCGCTGTCCTTCGTTTCTCTCCCCCTTTGGCGGCTTGATGCTCCAAGCACTGCTGCTCAAGCCGTGGCGCTGGCCTTTCGCCCTGACCTACGGGCTGTGGTGGGCGAGTCACCAATGGGCACAGCAACCGGACGCCATACATCGCATGGGAAGCCGGGTCGCTAGAACTGCTTTGCAGGCTGTTCTTATCATCCTCAGCAAAGCGGGTCGCGTCGTCCGCGGGGTGCGCCGCGCCTGATGCGCGATTTCACACTCATCATACCCACGTGCAACGCTGCGCAACGGCTCGCCGCCCTTCTGAGCTATCTCGAAAGTGAAAAGGCCGAGTGCCGTGTTCTCGTGCTCGACTCGAGCGATTCTGAGGTCCTCGCGGCCAATCGTGCGCGGGCAAAAACGTTGAAGCTCGATATCGAAATCGTCGAGTGTCCGGGGCTAGAGATCGGTGAAAAGTGCCGAGGGGGCTTGCGCAAGGTCGCGACGGATTTCTGTGCGTTCTGCGACGACGGCGATATTGTCATCCTCGAAGGTTTCCGGCGCTGTCTCGATAAACTTCGGCGCAATCAGGCTGCTTCGATGGCGCAGGGCTGTTGCTTCAGTTTTCTGGCCAGGCGCGACGGCGACCTGGAATTGAGTGATTTCACAAATTTCCCGGCGAGCATGGATGACGCCTCGCCTGTGGAGCGTCTCGGCAGGTTATTCCAACACTATCAGACGGCGATCCACGGAATATTTCGCACCTCCGCGGTGCAGCGTATATTCACCGCGCTGGACCCCTTGTCGAAAGCCCTCGGCCGCGACCTGTTGTGGTCGGCGCTGGCGGTCATCGAGGGACAACCCATTCTCGTGTCCGACCTAACCTACGGTCGCGGGGCCGATGCGGGAAACGCCGCCGATCACGCAGGCCCGCTGGAATGGTTTTGCACAGACCCCGACAGTCTGGTCGCGGAGTACCTGCACTATCGGGGGCTTCTGGTCGCTGCCTTGATGTGCCGACTGGACAATGAACTCGAACGAGACGAGGTTTGCGACCTGCTCGATGTCATCCACTTGCGCTATTTCGCTCAACATGCGCCCGACTCCCTATTGGACTTCGTTGTGCAACAGGAGATAGCCGGAGTCGATTTTGCAGACTATTGGCCGTGCCATAAAGCCAATTCGCCCTTTCAAGACGCGGCGGGCGAGGATACGCCGCAGACTGCCGCCCCTATCACCATGCGGGGCCGCGCGCGCCGCTATCTTGTGTTTCCTAGTTTCTATGCCCCGCCGAAGGGCGTCTCCCCACAGCTGGACGCCATCGTGCACTTAATCGATGTCCTCGACGTCTACCGGCCGCCCTTCGACTTGGAGCAAAATCCAAGTAGTCGCACGATCTAAGATGCCGCTTCGGAGATACACCGCCATGATCAGCGGCGGTGTCTAGGACGTGGACTCATTAGCGCGCAGCCACAGCCTGATTGACGCGAGTTGGACGAACGCGAGGTAGTTGGCAGCGAGTTTGTCGTAGCGCGTCGCTACGCGTCGACAATGCTTGATCTTGTTGAAGAACCACTCCACGCGATTCCGGGCTCGATAGAGATGTGGGCTAAAGCAGATCGGATCGTTGCGATTGCGACGCGGCGGAATGTTGGCCCATGCGCCCCTCTCGGCTGCAAGCGTTCTGATCCAGTCCGCATCATAGCCCCGGTCGGCGAGCAGCATTGCTCCCGACTGCAAGCGAGATAGGAGTCGTCCGGCGAGACGGTTATCGTGCGCCTCACCGGCCGTCAGCGCAACGCGCACCGGCAGACCATTCGTATCGACCACCGCGTGGATTTTGCTGGTCAACCCGCCGCGTGATCGTCCCATCGATTGTCTTCTGTTCCGCGTGACGCAGGCACCGTGCTGATGCACGCGCACAATCGACGTGTCGATCATCTGCACGGCGGCGTCGTGGGCTCCGGCGAGCGCGCTCATAATTTTGGCCCAGACGCCCGCGCGTCGCCAGCGAACGAAACGGTTATAGCAGGTCGTGTACGGACCGAAGTTGTGCGGCAGGTCACGCCATGGCGCCCCAGACCGCAAGACCCAGAATATGCCATTGAGGACGCGGCGGTCATTCACTCGTGGCACGCCGCGCGGCTTATTGGGCAGCATCGGCTTGATGGCAATCCATTCTTCGTTGGAGAGTTCGTAGCGCATGATTCGGCCCCCTCGGTCAGGGCCTTGAATCACGGCTCGGTAGTCAGGCTCAACGGGGCTCCGACCGACTGGGATTTGGTCGCGATGCGTCCGGAAGCAGACGCATTATGCTCACCTTGAGTTTTGTCGTTCGTGACCCCGAGCCGACATGCGAGCCGCGTCGCTGCCAAATGCCTTCGCGCCGGCCCGCAGGATTTCTGCCGAGAACTCCGGATCATTCACGGCGCGCGCGAGCACCATCGCGCCGACCATCCCGCTCATCGTGGCGAGCGCCTTCTCGCGTCGCGCGGCCGCCGAGCGGCCGGTCACAAACGTCGTGAGAACCTCGATGAAGTCCCGAAGGCCCTTGGTGAAGGTCGCACGGACCGGCGCCGGCTGGCGCACCGCCTCGGCGGCGAGACAGGCGATCGCGCAGCCGCGCCCGGCGCCGTCACGATGGCGCGCCGACAGATAGGAATTCACCAGCGTCCCGAGCGGATCATCGCCCGCAGCGAGCTTGCGCCAGCCGGCCGCCTGCTCCGACAGCACCTGCGCGCACGCTTCTGCGGCGAGCTCATCCTTCGAGCCAAACTGATGATAGAAGCCGCCATGTGTCAGGCCGGCGCCCTTCATGATCTCGGCGACCGCGATGCCCTCGAATCCCTTCTCGCGGAACAGCCGGCCAGCTACCTCGACGACCCGCGCGCGATTTTCCGCCGCCTGCTCCCGGCTTACTTTCATGCGTTCTCTCCTTCGGCTCTTGACAAATTATATGATATCCATCATCAATATACAAATCATGATCGTTATCATATAACGGGCGGAGGCCTAGAGACCGAGGTCCGTCAACGAAGGGCGACGAGCAAACCGCAATGGTTTCGTCGTCCTGCGCCTCTCGAACCGACGAGGCATTTCCCCATGGCCGATTTCGATGCCCGCCCGCTTCTGATGACCGAAACTGCGTCCGTCTGGGACGTCGCATGTCGAGGCGCCTGCAAGCACAGGAGCGACGAGGAATACGTTGCCGCCACGCACCTCGTATTTACGTACCGCGGGGTCTACGTGCATCACGTGGGTCGCGCGGAGACCGTGGCTGAAGCCAACCAGGCCGTCATCCTCAACGAGAATGAACCGTACCGGGTTAGCCACCCTTTCGAGGGTGGTGATGCCTGCCTTTCGATCGCCACCAGTACTGCGATTCTGCTCGAGTTGGCGCCTGAACACTATCTCCTGACCAAGGATCGAGCTGCGTTCAATCGCTCGCGCTTGCGGGTTGATACCCATACCCAGGCGCTCGCGGCACGGCTGCGTCACGGTCTTCGGCGCGGCTTCATGAATGCCATCGAAGCCGAGAGTCTTACCCTCGCCCTGATACGCCGGGCGTTGGGCGAACGCACATCCCACGCGCCCGGCGGCAGCTACGGACGCCAGAAGCTGGTGGACCGCGCCAAGCTAGTGCTTGCGTCCGACCTCGGACGTCGATGGACCCTCGCCGACATCGCGGCTCTCGTCGGCGTCTCCCCCGTCTATCTCACGCAGCTGTTCCGGCAGGTCGAAGGATTGCCGCTCTATCGCTACCAGCTGCAACGGCGGCTGGCTCGAGCGCTCGACCGGCTTGGCGAGCGCGTCGACTTGACTGAGCTCGCCCTCGACCTTGGATTTTCGAGCTACAGCCACTTCAGCGATGCGTTTAAACGCAGCTACGGGCAGACGCCGCTGCAGTTTCAGCGCGACGCCCGCGTTCGCTGAAGCATTTCACCTCGCCATCAGATCGCTAAAGATCCTGGTAGAGCCGTCGATCCGAGCGAGCTTTCTTAGCGCCCCGCCCTCCATAGCTTTGTGTGGAGTTTAGGCATGGGCGAATTTGCCAATCGCATTGCGACCCTTCAAGCCGCATCAGCAATGTGAGGCTCGCGCGAGGACGCGAACGGAATTGAATGGGAGTTGGACTTTGATCCCTTTTCACGTCGACCCCTCTTGGTACGAACGCTACTGGTGGCACGACTCTGCGCCCCGCAAGCCCGGCATATTCGCTTTCTTCCGTCGTATCCTTTCGCAGCAGCGCACGACCAGACGTCAAGACGTGCGGGCTGACCACCGGATCCCGCACTCACCTTCAATGAGGGTCGCCCGACCTGGCGTCGCGCCGTGTGGACGAACAGCGTAGAGGTCCCAAGGGATCGTCGCTATTTCTTCATCGCCGCAACGGTCGGCGTTGCCGCGGCCGCGCTGCTCGACGTGCGCGCAAGCCGCCAAGCCCAAGATCGCCCACTATCGGCCGATCGGCGCGTTGAGGCGATTCTCACAACTTCGGCGAGGGGGTAAGATTTGGAGCAGCATCGAACGATCGAGGTCGGTGACGCGACGCTGGAATGCACACTTCGCGGTTCGGGCGCACCAATCGTGTTGCTCGCGAATGCGGGCTGCAGCGTCGGCTATTTTGATCATCTGGCGCGCGCGCTGGCTACCGCAGGTTTCCAGACGATTTCAATTAATATGCGCGGCGTCGGAGGCAGCCTCGGCTCTCTCGATGGCACGACCTTGCACGACCTGGCCGGTGACGTTGCGGGTGTCATTGAGGCGATCGGCTGTGGTCCGGCGCACTTGGTCGGACATGCCTTCGGCAACCGGATCGCCCGCTGCCTGGCGGTCGATCGGCCGTCGGTGGTTCGCAGCGTGACTTTGCTTGCAGCAGGTGGCCTCATCGGGCCTCCGACGCCGCTCGGGACGCCCTTTCGCAATGCGACGCAGGTCAAGATGAACGGTAGCGATTGTGTCACCATGTTGGGCGCGCGCTGGCTCTCGCCAGCATCCGATCCCAAGGTACTGGAACAAGTCGAATGCTGGCCTGCGGTCCATCTCGCGCATCTCGCGACCAGCCGGAACGTACCCCTTGAAGATTGGTGGAGCGGCGGGACCGCCCTCCTTCTCGTGATCCAAGGGCTCGATGATGCACCGGCTCCGCCGGGGAACGGGCATGCGCTGCGTGAGCAGTTGGGCGAGCGGGTGCGAGTGGTCGACCTGCCTCATGCCGGACACTTCATGGTGCTGGAACAGCCCGAAGCCGTAGCGGGGGCCGTGCTCGAGTTTCTCGGTGTGGGCGCCGCCGGCGGTTACCCGCACTTGATATCCAAAGGAACGATCATCCCAAACGAGGGCTGGCTCGATGACTGATATCATCCTGCATCACTACGAGATCTCTCCCTATTCGGAGAAAGTTCGGATTGGTCTTGGTCTCAAGGCCCTGGCCTGGGGATCGGTGGAGATCCCCGTGATTATGCCAAAACCCGACCTGACGGCGCTGACCGGAGGCTACCGTAGAACGCCGGTGTTGCAGATCGGCGCGGACATCTATTGCGATAGCCAGTTGATCATGCGCGAACTCGAGCGCCGCCACTCCACCCCGAGCTTTTATCCCGCCGGCCGTGGCGCGGCCGACGCGCTTGCCTGGTGGGCTGAGAAGACCACGTTCAGCCCGGCTGCCGGCATCTTGTTCGCGAAGAGACCCGACACGTTGCCCGAGGGATTTCTCGAAGACCGAGCCAAATTCTCCGGCCGAAATATCGATCCCGCCGC
>Ga0126372_10000069_pt1 | contig 26820 bp, 27 predicted proteins | sample PanSoiMetaPlot_6_FD_92762 | JGI IMG/M metagenome (GOLD analysis project Ga0126372, IMG submission 92762) | Tropical forest soil microbial communities from Panama - MetaG Plot_6 | ecosystem: Environmental > Terrestrial > Soil > Tropical forest > Bulk soil | place: Panama | collected 2016-02-17
GGACGTGCGTTTCATCGCACGCCCCCCGCACAGATCCGTACGTGCGGCTTTCCCGCATACGGCTCCTGCCTCGGGTGTGTGACGGCACAAGTTGCCGTATACGCGCCAGCGCCTGTGACACGCTGGTTACAGTTCGGCGGAGTACGCCGTGAGAAGTCTTCAAATGTCCTTTGAACTTCCTGGAATAGCGAGCGAAATGGGTCTTCTGCACGTCCGAAGATTTTCGCAGGCGCCCGCGCGCGAGCCCGACACCACGATCTTGAAGGAGCCGGGTGCGCGGTCGTACGAGTGAGGTTGCGGACGATGTATTCGCGACCCTGGACTCTTCCGCCAGGCAACCAACGAAACAGCATTCGCATCAGTAGCGGGAGCGCCGCTTGGTTTATCGCTTCAAAGTCAATCCGCGTTGTGGTAGGGCAGGAAGGCGAATTGCGAGCACTCGAAGTCGCATTCCGCGCCCCGTGCCGTGCACCTCCGCGGCCGGGGCGGATCATTTTATTGGGCATGTCAATCCGCCTCCGCCATGGCCTTGGGTCCTCACCTGGACGCAAGAGGACTCCCATATGACTCAGCCGGTCGGTGACTTTCGAACGCGCTTCTTTCGTTGCTCGCCTTTGTCACCACCGACAAGTGACGGGTTGTCGAGGCGTGCCAGCCACATTTCGTAATTGCCCCTGGAGAGCCCCAGCGTGCGCGCCAGCGGGTCGGGCGTGCTGCGGGCGTCCCTGCGAAGACGCTGATATTTCTGCCACAGCGCCGTCCGGCGTGCATGTTGCCTGGCTCTTCCGGCTGGTCTCTGCCATGCCATTCTCTCCCGGTGAAGGAAAACTTTTGAATCTGCAATGTAATTGATTGCCGCTCGTTCGCTGTCACCCTGTGCAACGAGCGCCATGACTCCGCAAAGTAATATCCGTTCGTCGCGTAGCGTCCAGGAGGCAGCGTTTGAGCGGACGGAACGCCGATGGTGAACGAGTCTTCCCACGTTGTGGTGAAGCTACGCTAAATCGAGAAAGGCGTTTCGACAGATATTTGGGTCGTTAGGATCGCATCCCAATGCCTGGAGCAGTTTCGCGACCTGAGCGCGACAGTGTTTGTTATATGTCTCCCTCACGGATTCATCGAGGCTTGACTCATCCAATGAAGCTTTGCGTGCGTCGGCCAACAGCTTCCGCGTGTCGTATGGCTCGAAGTAAGGAAGCTTTCGTCGCTTAGCTTTGATGGCTTCCGCTGACGGCATAAGTATTGGCTGACCCGCACGAGCAGACCTGCGCTGCTCTGCACTCTGTTTCATCGCCATGATAACCGCCTTCATCGTGATGCTTGCCACGACCCGACCCGGCCCTCTGACGGCTCAAGATGGTGACAAGGTATATCGTGCGCTCATACGGATTTGAAAGTTACCAACTGCTTGATATCCACATTAGTTCAGTCGCGCCCGTTAGGACGCCGATGGGTTTGGCAATTACCGCTTTAACAACAATGCCACGTTCGGTCGCATATCCGCCTGGTTCTTGGCCACGACGAATGGGGTGCAGAGTTGGCTGCCGGCTATTGCGGCGAGACCACGGTTGAGGCTTTCATTAAGCGGGTGGGTAAGGAATACCCCCGGCCGAGGATAAATGAGGGGCGAAGAAAGCTGTGGCTTCGGGACGATCTCGACGAAGCAATACTACCGGACGAGATGCGCCGCGACCGGGACGTGGCAGAGGATTTGTGATGTTCAGCAAACCCCTGCCCCGTTTCGTCATCGCAAAGAGGCTGACCACTGGCGCCACCGCTCGCTGGGCTGCACGATTCCGAATGAGCCGTTAGGGACGGACTACAACACCGCCTGCGGTGAAAACGGAGATGCTGGCAGAGCCGCGGCCCTGAATCCGCTCTTCGACGAGTGGAACACGAAGCGCAAGGGCGGCCAGGTCACTGCTGGATGTATTGTCGCCTACGGAACGGTAGATTGGCTCTTCCGCGAGTACAAGCAAAGCAAGGCTTACCTTGAAAAAGTCGCTCCGCGGTCCAGGCCCGACTACGAGCGCACCATGCTGTTGGTCAGCGACATCATAACTAAGAAAGGCGATCGGATTGGTGACCGGAAGATACGAGCCATTACCCCGGTAGCGCGGACAGAATCTATGACATCATCTGCCAAGGGCCGCGCGGCTTGAGACCCCGCCAAGGTGAGAAGGCTATAGCTCTTTGCCGGCGCGCTTGGCGCGTCGTCCATCGGCTGTATCCAAGCCAATTTGATCGGGACGTGCCAAATCCCTGGGAAGGCGTCACCAAGCACCGGCGCACCAAAGGAGTGAAGCCCGCTGCAACGCGCGATCAGGTCTACAGGGAGGTCGCCGCCGTCATCTGCTTCGAATGGCTCCAGCGTCCGGAGAATGTCTTGGCAGGCTATTTGCGTTGGACCGACTACCGCAGCAAGGAGTGGCCGAACGCGATCAAGATCGAGCACCACAAGACGGGCGCGGTGGTTTGGCACCCGCTGGAGGAAGAAACCGAAGCTGGCGTTGCAAAATTTTACGAGGATGCAGAGGCGATACTTGCAGGGCTTCCGCGCCGCGGCGTGCCTATGATCTTAAGGGAGGTTCAAGACGGCGTCACGAAGCCGTTCTCGTCAGCGGAATGCAGAAATCGTCCATACGATGCGTGACAAGCTAGGACTTCCTACAACGTTCACACTCGACGCTTGCCGCCATGGCGGCATGACCGAATTGGAGGAAGCTGAGCTGACCGATGGTCAAGGTCGCGCTCTTTCCGCGCACAAAAGTCAGCAAGCCTACGCGGGCTACGCAACGCGCACGATCAAGCGCGCGCTCGCGGCGACCCGCAAGCGGCATGCTCATGCGCTGGCGAACGTGGTAAGAACAAACATTCAGAATGAGCCGCGGAATGATATTCAGAATGGCGAGCTAGAAAAAAATAAGAACGCCAGTAACTAACTGGGGCGAGACGGAAAATCCTGGCTGGGGCGGGAGGACTCGAACCTCCGAATGGCGGAATCAAAATCCGCTGCCTTACCACTTGGCTACGCCCCATCAGCCGCCTTAATGCGCCGCCGCGCGCGCGGACCATAGCGGCCGCAACGTTGACGATCAACGGCGGCCTCCACCGGCGCACGTGCCGTTGACCCGCGCATGGCCAGGGTTAGATTAGCTTTCAAGTCACCTCGGTGCGGACGGCGGCCTGCGCTCCGCACAGGTGGGCGCGCTCGGCCGCGAAGACAAGCATCCCCATCGGGAAAGCAACATGACCTACCGGGCGCCGGTTGCAGATATTTCCTTCGCGCTCAACAACGCGGCGGGTTTCGCCCAGGCGCAGGCCGACGGGCTCTATGGCGACCTCAGCGGCGACGTGGTCGAGGCAGTGCTCACCGAAGCGGGCAAGTTGGCCACCGACATCCTCGCTCCGCTCAATGTGCGCGGCGACCGCGAGGGCGCGCACTTTCGCGATGGCGCCGTAACGACGCCACAGGGATGGAAGGAGGCCTATCACGCCTGGACCAAAGCCGGCTGGAACGCGCTCGCCGCCCCAGCGCAATGGGGCGGCCAGGATCTGCCGCATGCGCTCAACGCCGCGTGTCTGGAAATGTGGAACTCGGCGGCGATGGCCTTCGGCCTTGGTCCTGTTCTGACCATGGCGGGAATCGACGCGCTGGTGGCGCACGGCAGCGAGGCGCTCAAGCGCGCCTATCTGCCCAAGCTCGTGTCGGGCGAATGGATGGGCACCATGCAGCTCACCGAGCCGCAGGCCGGCTCCGACGTCGGCGCCTTGCGCACTCGGGCCGAGCGTACGGCGGACGGCAGCTATCGCATCACCGGACAGAAAATCTTCATCACCTATGGCGAGCACGATCTCACCGACAACATCGTCCATTTGGTGCTGGCGCGGCTGCCTGACGCGCCGCCGGGAACGAAGGGCGTCTCGCTCTTCCTAGTGCCCAAATTCCTGCCCAATCCCGACGGTTCGCTCGGTGAGCGAAACGATGTCCGCACGCACTCGATCGAGCACAAGCTCGGCATTCATGCCTCGCCGACCTGTACCATGGTCTATGGCGACCGCGGCGGCGCCACCGGTTTTATCATCGGCGAGGAGAACCACGGCATGGCCTGCATGTTCACCATGATGAACCATGCCCGCCTGTCGGTCGCGCTGCAGGGCGTCGCGATTGCCGAGCGCGCCACCCAGCAGGCGCTCGCCTACGCGCGCGAGCGCAAACAAGGCCGCGCACCCGGCGTGGAGTCCGGGGCAAGTCCCATCATCGTCCATCCCGACGTCAAGCGCATGCTGCTGACCATGCGCGCACTCACGCGTGCGGCGCGCGCGCTCTCCTACGCCACCGCAGTCGCACTCGATCGCGCGCAGCGCGGCGGGGACGAAGCGGCGCGCGAGTCCGCCCACGAACGCGCCTCGCTGCTCACGCCCGTTGCCAAGGCATTCGCGACCGACATCGGCAACGAGGTCGCCTCTCTCGGCGTGCAGGTCCACGGCGGCATGGGCTACATCGAAGAGACCGGCGCCGCGCAGTACTACCGCGACGCGCGCATCGCGGCGATCTATGAAGGCACCAATGGGATTCAGGCCATCGATCTCGTGACGCGCAAGCTACCGCTTGCGGGCGGCGCGACGGTGCTGGCGTATATCGGCGAGATCAAGCGCACGGTCGAAGCCGTCAACGCCGTCAACGACCCGGCTTTCGGGTGGACCGGCGTGCGGCTGCAGGACGCGACCGAGGCTTTGGAGCGCGCCACCCATTGGCTCCTCGGCAGCCAGCGCAATGACCTCGCGGCGCTGGCCGGGGCGACACCTTATCTGCGGCTGTTCGCGCTGGCGGCCGGCGGCGCGCTCCTTGCCGAGGAGGCGCTTGCGGCGGTACGCCTTGGCGGCAATGGCGCCGATGCGGCGGGGCGTATTGCGATCGCGCGCTTCTTCGCCGAGAACCTGGCCGTGGGTGCCGAGAGCCTCGAGCGCACCGTCGTCGAAGCGGCGGACAGCGTCAATGACGCCGACGCGGCGCTCGCCTGAAAATTCGTCCTTGGCGGAGCCTGACCGGAACGACTGAGGGATCATGACACTCAAAGGCCGCACCTTGTTCATCACCGGCGCATCGCGCGGCATCGGCCTTGCAATCGCATTGCGCGCGGCGCGCGACGGCGCCAACATCGTGATCGCGGCCAAGACCGACAAGCCGCATCCCAAGCTACCGGGCACGATCTTCACCGCCGCCGACGAGATCACACGCGCCGGCGGTAACGCGCTGCCGCTCGTGGTCGACGTGCGCGACGAAGCGCAGGTGAAAGGCGCGATCGAGCAGGCCGTCACAACGTTCGGCCGGCTCGACATCGTTGTTAACAATGCCAGCGCCGTTCAGCGCACGCCGGTCGTGGAGACCGACATGCGCCGCTTCGACCTGATGCATCAGATCAACACGCGCGGCACTTTCATGGTCTCGAAATATGCCATTCCGCATCTCGAGAAAGCGGAGAACCCCCACATTTTGATGAATTCACCGCCGCTCGACATGCGGGAAAAGTGGTTTGCGGGCAGCACGGCCTATTCGATTGCCAAGTACGGTATGAGCCTCGTCGTGCTGGGTCTCGCGGGCGAGCTGCGCGACAAAGGTATCGCCGTGAATGCACTGTGGCCACGCACGACCATTGCGACCTCGGCAATCAAGAACCTGCTCGGCGGCGAGCGGGTGATGCGGATGTCGCGCACACCCGAAATCCTCGCGGATGCGGCCTATCTCGTGTTCCAGAAACCGGCACGCAGCTTCACCGGTCATTTTCTGATCGACGACACCTTTCTCGCCGCCGAGGGCGTCACCGACTTCGAGAAATATCGCGTGGACGCCGGCGAGCCGCTCGCGCCAACCTTCTTCGTGCCCGACAAGGCGGGGCCGCCGCCAGGGGTGAGCGTTGCAGGCGAAAGGTAAACATGGATCCGTTTCCCGGATAAGCGTTATGCCGACCCTTCTCATCACCCATCCCGCCTGTCTCAAGCACCTCACCCCTGCAGGATATCCCGAGCGCCCCGATCGGCTGCGCGCGATCGAGCGCGCGCTTGCGCACGAGCGGTTCCGGGACCTTGTGCGCATCGAGGCGCCGGCAGCGGCGCTCGAAACGATCGCGCTCTGCCACCCCATGGACTATGTCACCGCGGTGCGCGACGCGACGCCAAAAGAGGGCGTGATCGGGCTCGATGCCGATACCACCATGTCGCCCGGAAGCTTTGAGGCTGCTTTGCGCGCGGCCGGCGGCGCCGTGCACGCGGTCGATGAAGTGATGGCGGGCAAGGTGGCGAACGCATTCGTCGCCACGCGCCCACCGGGCCACCACACCGAGACCGCGCGTCCCATGGGATTTTGCCTTTTCAACAACGCGGCCATCGCTGCCCGCTACGCGCAAAAAGAGCATGGCATCGAACGCGCGGCCGTCGTCGACTTCGACGTGCACCATGGCAACGGCTCACAAGACATTTTTTGGTCGGACCGCAGCGTGATGTACGGCTCGACCCATCAGATGCCGCTCTATCCAGGAACCGGCGCGACGAGCGAGCGCGGCGAGCACAACACGATCGTCAACGCGCCGCTGCGCCCGGGGGATGGCGGAGAAGCATTTCGTGCTGCCTTCGAGACGGTCATTCTGCCACGTTTGCGAGATTTCCGGCCGGACTTGCTCGTGATCTCCGCTGGCTTCGACGCGCACATGCGCGATCCGCTCGCCAACCTCAATCTGCTCGAGGCCGATTTCAATTGGGCGACGCGCAAGCTCATGGAGGTCGCGCATGCGAGCGCCAACGGACGCGTCGTCTCGGTGCTCGAGGGCGGCTACGACCTCGAAGGGTTGGCGAATTCGGTCGCCGCGCACGTCACCGCGCTGATGCAGGGCTAACAAGCCCCCCGCTCTAGGCGATTTTCGCTGTTCACCCGAGGCCGTCATTGCCGGGCTTGACCCGGCAATCCATCATCTTCGCGAAGAGTGGTCCACTCTCTCAGACTACACTATATAGTGTGCGACTCAGCGGGACCCGCTCATGGCCGACAAAGTGCATTCCGACGTCAACCGCCTGCCCTTCGAACGGGCCATCGAGGAGCTCGAATCCATCGTCAAGCGGCTCGAGGAGGGCAAGGTGCCGCTCGAGGAGTCGGTCGCGATCTATGAGCGCGGCGAGGCGCTCAAGCGCCGCTGCGAGGAGTTGTTGCGGCAGGCCGAGGCCCGCGTGGAGAAGATCACGCTCGATGCCGCCGGCAAGCCGACCGGAACCGAGCCCCTCGACGTCAGCTCAAGCTGATTTCACTCCCTCTCCGTTCGTCCCCGCGAGGGGCACCCCGCGACGCTTGCGTCGCGGGGACCCCGTTGCGGGAACCCAGAGCTACGGTCCGCAGCTTGGATCCCCGCTTGCGCGGGGAGACCATCCTGCAAATGAGATTGGAAGCGCGGCTGTTCCAGCCTCACCGCCCTCGCAGCGTCCGCAGATCGGGCAAGCGCTGCTTCAGCCGCCCGACGTCCTTCCACGGGTCTTGCTTGAGCCCGCTCAGGCGGCGACCCAGGTTGAGCAGCGTGTATTGATTGCCGCTCTTGGTGCGGCCCAGCTCTTCCCACGTCACCGGTGCGGAGACAGCCGCGCCCGCGCGGGCGCGCGTCGAGTACGCCGCAACGGCCGTCTGCTCCAATGAGTTGCGCAGATAGTCGACGAAGATTTTTCCCTTGCGCAGCGATTTCGTGATTTTGGCAACGTATCGCTTGGGATCGTCGGCCGTCATTGCCATCGCCACCGCCTGCGCGAAGTTCTTGGTGGTGCGCCAATCGGCCCCGTCGATGGGCAGGACGACGTGGAGGCCCTTGCCGCCGGAAAGCTTGACAAAGCTCTGCAGATCGAGTGCGGCAAGCCGTTCGCGCACGTCGCGCGCCGCCGCCACGATGCCGGCCCATGCAACGCCCTCGCCGGGATCGATGTCAAAGACGATGCGGTTGCAAATATCGAGCCGATCGATCGTCGATCCGCGCACGTGCAGTTCGAGAACGCCCGCCTGTACGAGGGAGAGCACGCCATCGAGGTCTTCGACCGCGATCACCTGCCGCCGGTTGCGATCGATGACCGTGCGGAGATTTTTCTCGGTGAGACCGGCCGAGGCATGCTTTTGGAAGAAGCACTGGCCGCTCGTCCCGTCGGGACAGCGCACGAGCGCAAGCGGCCGGTTGATGAAATGCGGCGCCATCCAATCCCAGACCGAAGGATAGTAGTCCGCCAAATCCTGCTTGGTGATGCCCTCATCGGGCCAATAAACGCGGTCGGGATGGGTGAAGCGCACCTCCCCACCGCTCAGCTCGCGGCTTGCAGCCTTGGTAGCGCTCGCTCGCGCCCTCGTTTTTGACGTTCTCGTCATCGCCTTCGCCGTCTCCGCTGCGACCTTTGGTGCGGCCCCTGCGCCCTTGCCCGCTGTCTTCGCCGGCTTCTCCCGCACGACCTCCTGCGGCGGCTTATCCTCGCGCACGCCTTTGAACGCCGCCTGGCGCACGAACCCATCCGCGGTCCAGCCGCGCAAATTCGCCTCGATCACCGTCTTGGGTTCGACCCAGCGGATATCGGAGCGGCGCGCCTCGTCGCGGGGGATTTGGTCGAAGGGCGGCGCCGCCCGCTCCAGCGGATACAGCCGCTTCCACAAATCGCGCGCCAGCGCTCGCGTGTAGCCAGTGCCGACGCGGCCCGCATAGACGAGGCGGCCATCATCGTAATGACCCACCGCCAATGCGCCAATCGCTCGCGGCAGGACGGTCGAGGGTGAATAGCCGCCGACCACCAACTCCTGAGCATTGGAGCATTTCGTCTTGATGAAGCTCTCCGAGCGTCCGCTGCGATAAGGCGCATCGACCCGCTTTGAGACGATGCCTTCAAGTCCCATCTGGCAAGCGTGTCGCAGCACCGCCGGGCCTTCGTCCTCAAAGTGTTCGCTGTATTTGACGGGTCCGCCTTTCCCCCTTGTGAGCAGCCGCGCGAGTTCCGACTTGCGCTCGATCAGCGGCAGGTTCATCAAATCGCGGCCGTCGAGATGCAGAAGATCAAAGACGTAATAGACGAAGCGTTCCCGCTCGCGTGACTTGAGCGCCGCCTGCAGCTCGGAAAAACTCGAAACGCCGTTTTCGTCCTCGACCACGACCTCGCCGTCGATCAGCGCGATACGCGCAGGAAGCTTGGCAACCGCGGCGGCGATGTTGGGGAATTTTTCCTTCCAATCGAGGCCTTTGCGGGTCAGCAAGCGGACCTTGCCGTGATCGAGCCGAGCCTGGATGCGATAGCCGTCGAACTTGATCTCGTGCGCCCACCCGCCGCCGCTTGGTGCAATGTCGTGCAAAGTGGCGAGCGACGGCGGTACGAACTCGGGCAAGCGCGCGCCGTGCGGCGGCCGATCCTTCTGCTCGCTCCCGTTGGCGTTGCTCTTGCCCGTTCGCTTCGCTGCGCGGCGATCGCGCGGACCGCGCGCACGCTCTTGCGAAGTTTTCTGCGCGTTCGCGCGCGGCAAGACGGCATGACCCTTCGTTGCGCCAGCCTTGACGTTCTCCTTCACGCTTTTATCGGAGTGCCAAACCCGCTTGCGCCCCTTGCCTTCGGCGATTTCGGACATCGGGCGGCCGCTGACCACCGACAGCGGCGCCTCCTCGAGAATATCCGGATCGCTCGCGCTGCGCGCGTCCTCGTCCTTGGATTTGATCAGAAGCCACGGCTCCTTTTTCTCTCCTGCTCTGCCGTGCATGCGCACGAGATGCCAGCGTCCGTGCAGCTTCTTGCCATCGAGGCTGAAATCCAGGTGGCCTTTCTTGTATCCAGCGTAAGGATCGCCCTCCGGATACCAGCGCCCGCGATCCCAAATCATCACCGTGCCGGCGCCGTATTCCCCCTCCGGGATGGTCCCCTCGAATGCGTTGTATTCGATCGGATGATCTTCGACGTGGACCGCAAGGCGTTTTTCGCCCGGAACGAGGCTTGGGCCACGCGTCACGGCCCAGCTCTTCATCACACCGCCGAGCTCCAGCCGCAGGTCGTAATGCAACCGCCGCGCCGCATGCTTCTGGATGACGAACTGATGTTTTTCCGCGCGGTGCACGCGTCCCCGCGGCTCCGGCGTGACGTCGAACTTGCGTTTCCGGCGATAGACCTGAAGGCTCACTGCTCAACTCGTACGCTTGCATTGTGCCGCAGCGGGCCTGAAACGGATGCAATCCCGCGCGGCAGCGGCCGCTAGCGCGGCGGCGGCAGAGAAGATCGACGACGCTTGCCGGCGACAACCGCGCCAATTCGCACGTAATGTCATCGCGCACGCGCTCCCTGTGAGCGATTGACGCAACGCCCCAGCGGCTTGCGGGGTTCCCGAGCATCGCAGAAAAGCCTAAACGGGTTAAGCACTTCGCACGTTCTGGGTTTGCATTCGCCGCCCTGTCTGGTTAAACCCTGGCCAAACCATTAGGTTAATGTCTCAATTGTCGGTGGAGCCATCCTTTGTCCCAGCCCTCCAAGACCCCGCTTCTTGACCTCATCAGCACGCCCGCCGACCTGCGGCGCCTCGAGGCGAGCCAATTGCGCCAGCTCGCCGACGAGTTGCGCCAGGAGACGATCGACGCCGTCGCCGTCACGGGAGGACATCTCGGCGCCGGACTTGGAGTCATCGAGCTCACGGTTGCGCTCCACTACGTCTTCAACACCCCTGAGGACCGCCTCGTCTGGGACGTGGGGCATCAGGCCTATCCGCACAAGATTTTGACTGAACGACGCGATCGCATCCGGACATTGCGGCAGGGCGGCGGACTTTCCGGTTTCACCAAGCGCGCCGAGAGCGAATATGATGCGTTCGGCGCGGCGCACTCGTCCACGTCGATCTCGGCAAGTCTGGGCATGGCGGTCGCCCGCGATCTAGCGGGCAAGTCCAACAACGTGATCGCCGTGATCGGCGACGGCGCCATGTCGGCGGGGATGGCCTATGAGGCCATGAACAACGCAGGCGCCATGAACTCGCGCATGATCGTCATCCTCAATGACAACGACATGTCGATTGCCCCGCCGGTCGGCGCGCTGTCGGGCTATCTCGCACGTTTGGTCTCCGGACGGGCCTACCGATCGGTCCATCATACCGTCAAGAAAGTGGCCAAGCTGCTGCCTCCTTTCCTCGAACAGCGGGCAGTGGCCATCGAGGAATACGCCCGCGGTCTCGTCACCGGCGGCACTTTGTTCGACGAGCTCGGATTCTTCTATGTCGGCCCGATCGATGGCCACAACATCGATCATCTCTTGCCGGTGCTCAGAAACGTGCGCGACGCCAAGAACGGCCCGTTCCTCGTTCACGTCGTCACCAAGAAGGGCAAAGGTTATGAGCCCGCCGAAAAATCGGCCGATAAGTATCATGGCGTCGTCAAGTTCGACGTGGCGACAGGCGCGCAAGCGAAGTCGAAGGCGGCCGCGCCCGCCTACACGAAGGTCTATGCCGAAGCGCTGATCAAGGAAGCAAAAAAGGACGACAAGATCATCGCCATTACCGCCGCGATGCCGTCGGGCACCGGGCTTGATCTCTTTGCCAAGCAATTTCCGGATCGCTGCTTCGACGTCGGCATCGCCGAGCAGCACGGCGTGACCTTCGCCGCAGGGCTTGCGACCGAAGGTTTCAAGCCGTTTGCCACGATCTACTCGACCTTTCTGCAGCGCGCCTACGATCAAGTAGTGCACGACGTCGCGATCCAGCGACTGCCGGTGCGATTTGCCATGGATCGCGCCGGACTGGTCGGTGCCGATGGCCCGACCCATGCCGGCGCCTTCGACATCGCCTATCTCGGCTGCCTGCCCGGCTTCGTGGTCATGGCGGCCGCCGACGAAGCCGATCTCGTGCACATGGTGGCGACCGCCGCCGCCATTGACGACCGCCCGTCCGCACTGCGCTATCCCCGCGGCGAGGGCATGGGCGTGCCGATGCCGGCGGAAGGCATCCCACTTGAGATCGGCAAGGGGCGCGTGCTGCGCGAGGGCACCAAAGTGGCGCTGTTCTCGTTCGGAGCGCGACTTGCCGAATGCTTCAAAGCGGCGGACGAGCTTGCCACGCTCGGACTTTCGACCACGGTCGCCGATGCCCGCTTCGCCAAGCCCCTCGACACCGAGCTCCTTCTTCGGCTCGCGCGCGAGCACGAGGTACTCATCACCATCGAGGAAGGGGCTATCGGCGGCTTTGCCGCCCATGTGTTGCAAGCGCTCGCCGCCAACGGGGTGCTCGACGGTGGCCTCAAGGTGCGCTCGATGATGCTGCCCGATCTCTTCATTGATCAGGATTCGCCCGCGGCGATGTACGCCCAAGCCGGGCTCGATGCCAAAGGCATCGTCACCACGGCCTTCGAGGCGCTCGGGCAGAACCTGCGTGGTGAGGCGGTGAAGATGGGGCGCGGATAAGCCAACGCGTCCGGCTATTTGCCTCTGCGCGGGACCTTCTTCCCCTTCCGGCGGGCTTCAGAGAGGCCAATGGCGATGGCCTGTTTGCGGCTTTTCACCTTTCTCCCGCTTTTACCGCTCTTGAGCTTTCCGCGTTTGCGCTTGCGCATCGCCCGCTCCACATCTTTCGACGCACTGCGCGAATATCTACGTGCCATTCTTCGACTCCCTATCAATCCGAGCTGGTTTGGCACCCGCTCTGTAGCTCGCCGCATGGCGAGTCGTTTGGAACAACAGACACGTGTCGTTATTTGTTCCACCGCGCACCTCACTTGTGGCGCTAAGTGGCACGCCGCTCATCATTTCGTCCGTTGAGCAAAGGGCATGGCCGGCCGCCTTCGCATTGACCGGCTTCTCGTCGAGCGCGGCCTGTTTGCGAGCCGCACGCAGGCACAGAGTGCCATCGCCGCGGGTCGCGTGAGTGCCGACGAGATTGTCGTCGCACGGCCATCGGAGGAGATTTCCGCTGACGCCGTGCTTCGCGCGGAGCCTGCGCACCCTTACGTGTCGCGCGGCGGCGTAAAGCTCGCGGCCGCACTCGATCATTTCCGCTCCGATCCGCTGTTCGACCCTCGCGACCGAATTTGTCTCGACGTCGGCGCCTCGACCGGCGGCTTTACCGAGGTCCTGCTGGCATGCGGCGCCCGGCGGGTCTATGCCGTCGACGTGGGCCGCGACCAGCTGCATCGAAGCCTGCGTGGCCGAGCTGAGGTCGTTTCGCTCGAGGCAACGGACATTCGCGCCCTCAATCCGGCGCGGCTGAGCGAACAGCCGGACTTCGCCGTCGTCGATGTGAGCTTCATCTCGCTCAAGTTCGCCCTGCCTGCCGCCTTCGCGCTGCTGCGCATCCCCGCCACTTTGCTTGCGCTCATCAAACCGCAATTCGAGGCGGGCCCCCGGCGCGCGAAACGCGGCGTCGTGCGCGACCCGCGTCTTCATGCCTGGGTATGCCAAGACATCGCCGGCTTCGTCACCTCATGCGGCTGGCAGGTCGCCGGCATCGAGCCTTCGGTCATTCCAGGCGGCGAGGGCAATTGCGAGTTCTTCATCGCCGCGCATTCCCGCTGACGTTCTGGACCTATTCGCGATAGCTGGCTATCGGAAGCCATGGTTGAGCGGCTCCGGATTGCCCGGTTGGGCGCGCGCGGCGAAGGTGTTGCGGACAGCGCCGCGGCGCCGTCTACGTGCCCTACGCGCTGCCGGGCGAGATCGTCGAGGTCGAGCCCTGGCCCGCCCATGCCGACCGGCGCCGGTCGAGGTCCCAAGCGCGGAGCGCATCGCGCCAGTTTGCGAGCATTTCGGGGTTTGCGGCGGCTGCGCACTTCAGCATGTGGCGGGCGCGCGCTACCGCGACTGGAAACGCGGTTTGGTGGTCGCAGCTCTGGCGCGTGCCGGCATCGATGCACCGGTCGACGATTTGATCGACGCCCACGGCGAGGGACGCCGCCGCGCCGTATTCCACGCTAGGCGGAGCGCGCGTGACGTGCTCGAGGTCGGGTTTGCCGCGCTCAAGGCTCACCACGTGGTGCCCATCGACCGCTGCCCGGTTCTTGCGCCGGCGCTTAGCAGCGCGCTCCCAACGGCGCGGGACATAGCCGAGGTGCTCGCGTCAACGCGCAAGCCGCTGGATATCCAGGTGACCGCGACCGACGCCGGCCTCGATGTGGACGTGCGCGGATCGGGCCCGTTGACGGCCGCACAGACAACGGCGCTGGCGCAGGTCGCGGAGCGCCGCAATCTTGTCCGCCTCACACGCCACGGCGAAATCGTCGCGCAGCGCATGCCGCCCGTGCTTACCATCGGCAGTGCCGAAGTCGTGCTTCCGCCGGGTGCATTCCTGCAGGCGACTACCGCCGGCGAAGCCGTATTAGCGCGGCTGATGGCGTTGCACTGTCGAGGTGCGAAGGCCGCGGCCGACCTGTTCTGCGGCGTCGGACCATTCGCGCTGCGCCTTGCCGAGCGCGCCCGCGTCAGCGCACTCGACAGCGACGCGGACGCGCTTGCGGCCGCGACTCGCCGCGGCAGGAACAGCCGGGCTCAAGCCCGTTACGGCGCAGCAGCGTGATCTGTTTCGCTATCCGTTGGGGCGCAGCGAACTCAAAGCGTTCGAGGCAGTCGTGTTCGATCCGCCGCGGCAGGGCGCGCAGGCGCAGGCGCGCGAGCTTGCAGCATCCGGCGTTCCCAGCGTGGCCGTCGTCTCCTGCGATCCGGCTAGCTTTGCGCGCGACGCGCGCATCCTCCTCGAGGGCGATTATCGCCTCGTGCGGGTCATACCCGTTGATCAATTCCTTTTCTCGGCGCACGTCGAATTGGTCGCGCATTTCGAAAAGTAATTTTGCGGCAGCGGTTTCCGCGCGCCGGGAAACACTTGCCAGCGCGACCTCCCCAGATGCAGATTACCGGCCTTGAAAACGCGACAATCGGTGTCATTCCGAACCGTCATGCGACTGAAACTCAAGGGGGGTCTTGGTGAGCGAGCTGGTCGAATTTCTCTGCAAAGGTGAGCATCCGGTGGAAGCAAGCGTGCGCAAGAAAACGCGTGAGGCTTTGAAGGATGCCGTTAAGCTCGGTTATGTTCCGGTCCGGTTTACCGACACGCGAGGAGGCACCGAACTCGTCGTGCCGCTCGATCGAAGCCGCTGTGATCTAAGCGCCATTGAGACCGACAGCAATGGGTCTGGCGAGATCAGACTGGTCGGAGACCTGAAGCTCGATTACGTGTCGATAACCTGTGTCGCCCGTATCGATATTGCAACGCTGCAGGGCGAGGGACATCTCGAGGTCCGCTCATAGGCCCGCGACAGAGCTGGCGCTTTAATTTCAATCAGCCCGGCTATCTATACTAATTCCCCCAGCGATCCCGCCACATCTGCTCACCGATCGTGCAAGAGATGCGCGGCGCCTGTCCTTGCACCGGGAGCAGGCGCTGCGGCGGCATGCGCTGCGCGATCTCCAACACCAGTTTCGTGCGGATCGCCTCCTTGAATTGTTCGCGCTCGCGGATCGGCACGACAAACGCGCCAGGGCCACCGATCACGCAATCCTCGTAATAGATATCGAGGTTGTCGATATCCATGGTGAAAGCGTTCGGCCGCTTTAGCATGATCGGCAGGCCATTGATGGTGATGCCGGCCGCAAGCACATCGTCGCGTGCGAGCGTGACGAAGGTGCCGCTGTTGTTGGCGCCGTCGCCGGAGACGTCGGTAACGCGGCGGAAGCCGCTGTAGCCGCTGCCGTCGAATAGCGGCTTGGCAAAACTCAGCGCGCCCGAAATCGAGGTGCGCGAGGCGCGCCGGTAAGGTGCGCGCCCGATCTCGCTGGCGAACGCGTCGGCCGCCTCCGGCCCGTCGATCAGCCGCCAGGGCACGACGATCTTCTGGTCATAGGGTCCCGCCCACTCGAAATACGTGACCGCGACCTTGCCATGATGGCCGCTGCGTAGCGCCTGCATGAAGTCGCGCGAGGTGATGCCGGCCATATAGCCCTCGCGCTGCAGCGCCTGCTCTTCCGGGTCCATCGAATAGGAAACATCGACCGCCAACACGAGTTCGACGTCAACGGGGAGCGCGCTCGGGCTCTTGTCGGCAAACAGTAACGCCGATCTCGGCGCCGCGATGGCGGCGGCCGCGAGCAGCGCGATAGCGCCGGCGGTGACGGCCGAGATCAGCGGTGCAAGCATCAGCTCTCCATGCGTGAGTAACGGCGCCGTGCCGCTGGGACGGACGAGCGCGTGGCACTCCTAGTGTCGCGGCTTTCTATCATCGATTCGTTCGGTCGACACGATCTCGATGCCGAACCCCGCAAGGCCGACATAGGTGAACTTGGCTGAAGTGAGCAAGCGGATCGACGTGATGCCGAGATCCTTGAGAATCTGCGCGCCCAGGCCGACCTCACGCCATTGCTGCGAGCGCGCCACTTCGGACCCGGTCGAGCCCGCCTGCGGGATGGCATGCGTGGGCACACCCGCCGCACCGTCGCGCAGGAAGACGATAACGCCACGGCCTTCCTGCTTGAAGCGCTGCAATGAGGACTGGATCGGACGCGCGCCGCCGAAGACATCGCGGATGATGTCGGCGCGATGCAGACGCGCCAGTATGCCCTTGCCGTCGCCGATGCGGCCGTAGACGAAGGCCATGTGCTGGATGGCGTCGAAGGGGGTGACATAGGCGTAACCTGCGAGCGTGCCGATCTCGCTTTGCACCGGGAATTCGCCGATGCGCTTGACCAGCTTGTCGCGTATCTGTCGGTAGGCGATGAGGTCGGCGATGGAGATCTGCTTGAGCTGATGGCGCTCGGCAAAGGCCGTGACCGCCGGCCCCCGCATCACCGTGCCGTCGTCATTCATCAGCTCGGCGAGGACGCCGACCGGCGCCAAGCCCGCGAGCCGGCACAGATCGACGCAGGCCTCGGTATGTCCCGAGCGCATCAGCACGCCGCCGTCCTTGGCAACCAGCGGGAAGACATGGCCCGGCCGCACGAAATCCGACGCGCCGGCATTGCCGTTGGCAAGCGCGCGTACCGTGTTACAGCGCTCCTCCGCCGAAATGCCGGTGGTGAAGCCGTGCCGTACATCGACCGAAACCGTGAAAGCGGTGCCGAGCGGCGCGTCGTTCGCCGCGACCATGGGATCGAGATGCAAACGCTTAGCCTCCTCGGGCGAAAGCGGCGCGCACACAATGCCCGACGTGTGGCGGATGATGAAGGCCATCTTCTCCGGCGTGCACATCGACGCCGCGACGAAGAGATCGCCTTCGTTCTCGCGGTCGTCGTCATCCGTGACCACGACGATTCCTCCGGCGGCGAATGCCGCGAGCACCGCTTCCACCCGCTGGTGGTTCCCGACCACGTTTGGCCCACTCCATTCAGGCACGGGCGAACGGCCATGCCGGCGTCTCGCCCATCTGCCCGCGCTGACGCAGATAGTGGTCGGCGATGACGCATGCCACCATGGCCTCGCCGATCGGCACCGCGCGAATGCCGACACAGGGGTCGTGCCGCCCCTTGGTGCTGATATTGGTCTCGGCACCATACCGGTCAACCGTGCGGCGCGGAGTGAGTATCGAGGATGTCGGCTTGACTGCGAAACGGCAGACGATCGGTTGGCCGGTCGAGATGCCGCCCAAAACGCCGCCCGCATGGTTGGAAAGAAACACCGGTCTACCATCGTTGCCCATGCGGATCTCGTCGGCGTTCTCTTCGCCGCTCAGCGTCGCCGCGGCAAATCCCGCACCGATCTCGACGCCCTTGACGGCATTGATGCCCATCAAAGCTGCGGCGAGATCGCCGTCGAGCTTGCCGTAAATCGGGGCGCCAAGCCCAACGGGTACGCCTTCAGCAATGATCTCGATAACGGCGCCTACGGACGAGCCGCGCTTGCGGATATCGTCGAGATAGCTTTCGAGGAATTTTGCCTTCTCCGCATCCGGACAGAAGAACGGATTGCGCTCGACCTCGTCCCAGTTCCACCGCGCGCGATCGACGATGTGCTTGCCCATCTGGATCAACGCACCCCGCACCGTAAGCCCCGGCACGATTTTGCGCGCGATCGCGCCCGCGGCGACCCGCATGGCGGTCTCGCGCGCGGATTGACGGCCGCCGCCGCGATAATCGCGAATGCCGTATTTGGCGTCGTAGGTGTAATCGGCGTGCCCGGGCCGGTACTTGTCCTTGATGTCGGAATAATCCTTCGCGCGCTGGTCGACATTCTCGATGACGAGCGCAATCGGCGTTCCCGTGGTGACCTGCTGGCCGGTCGTTTCGTCGGCGAAAACCCCGGAGAGGATTTTCACCTGGTCCGGCTCGCGGCGCTGCGTCGTGAAGCGCGACTGGCCGGGCCGCCGCTTGTCGAGGTAGGGCTGGATGTCCGCCTCGGTCAGCGGGATGCGCGGCGGGCAACCGTCGACCACGCAACCGATCGCAGGCCCATGGCTTTCGCCGAAGGTCGTGACCCTGAAGAGGTGGCCGAAAGTGTTGAACGACATAGAGTTCCGCTCGACGCCGTGTGGTAGCCCGCGTGGCTGTCGCGGTCAAATCCCAGCGCCGGAATACGTAAACGACGCTCGAGCGGCCTTTAACGAAGATGCCCGGTCTGGATCACGCGTACCGCGTGAGCCCCTTCTCCGCGAAGAGATAGACCACGCCCTGATCGATGGAATAATGCGCGGCATCCTGCGGCGGAGCGAATCCGAGATGCGCGATCAACGCGCGCGCAGTGCCGCCATGGGCAGCAACGACCGTATCCCGCTCAAGGCGCTCGTACCAATCGCGGATCCGAACGGCCACCTGCGCATAGCTTTCGCCGCCAGGCGGCGCGAAACTCCATTTGTCGGACTCGCGCGCGGCGATGACGTGCTTGTCACGCGCCGTGACTTCCTCGAAGGTGAGCCCTTCCCATTCTCCGAATGCGATCTCGGCAAGCTTGCCTTCAACGACGTAGTCGGCAGAATTAAGCCCGAGCGTTGCGCGAAGGATCTCCATGGTCCTGCGCGCACGCACGAGCGGACTCGACACGTAGATGAAGCTCTCCGGCGAGCGGCCTTCGCGGCGGAACAGGTCATGCAGGATCCCCGCGCAGCAGGCGGCCTGCGCACAGCCCGCGGCGTTGAGCGGCACGTCGTGGCGACCCTGCAGCCGCTGCACGAGATTCCAATCGGTGAGCCCGTGCCGAATATAATAGATGACGGGTCGCGGCACGCTCCGCCTCTCAGGCCGCATCCGGTGGGCGGCGCCGAGGTGGCGCGCTGCGCTCACACGCGGAGCGCACTGCGTAGCGCGGCGCAACGCGTCCCGGCCTATCCTGAGCAGTCACCATCGTCATTCCCTGCCGACGACGATGTCGGGTGCATCAGGATGTTTCATTCCGACGATGTGGTAGCCGGCATCGACGTGCTGAATCTCGCCCGTCACCCCGCGAGAAAGATCGCAGAGGAAATAAACCGCGGTATCGCCAACCTCCTCGATCGTGACGCTGCGGCGCAGCGGCGCGTTATGCTCGTTCCATTTGAGGATGTAGCGGAAGTCGCCAATGCCCGAGGCCGCCAGCGTCTTGATCGGGCCGGAGGAGATTGCGTTGACGCGAATGTTCTTGTCGCCCAAATCGGCGGCGAGGTAACGCACGGAGGCCTCGAGCGCCGCCTTGGCGACGCCCATCACGTTGTAGTGGGGCATCCATTTCTCGGCGCCGTAGTAGGTGAGCGTGAGCAACGCACCGCCGGCCGGCATCAGCTTCTCCGCGCGCTGCGCCATCGCCGTGAACGAATAGCAACTCACCAGCAGCGTCTTTGCAAAATTATCCGCCGTCGTATCGACGTAGCGCCCGGACAGCTCATCCTTGTCGGAGAAGGCGATGGCGTGCACGAGAAAATCGAGCGCGCCCCATTTCGCCTCGACGGTCGCGAAAGCCGTATCGATGGTATCGGGCTGGCTCACGTCGCAATGCCCGATCACCATTCCATCGACCTCTTGCGCGAGCGGCTCGACGCGCTTCTTGAACGCTTCACCTTGGTAAGTAAAAGCGAGCTCGGCGCCCTGTCCATGGCAGGCTTTTGCGATACCCCACGCGAGCGACCGGTTGTTGGCCACACCCACGATCAGGCCCCGTTTGCCGCGCAAGAGGCCCGACGTTTCCGGCATGATTCTCCTCGCTCGCCACCGAACGCGAGTTTCCCTATGACATAGGGGCAGAGGGCCCACAAGCAGCCGTCACGCGCCGGCATTCTCGCGCCGTCAAGCCGCGGGAATATCGCTTGCGGCAAAGTGTTTGTCCGGGTGATATCGGCGACTCGTCACGACTGTCGAGCTGTCGACGCATCGGTGGCCACGGTCGTCGTCTGCGGGAAGTGGGAGGCAAGGCGGTTGGGCGGATTCCGGCAAGCGATCGAGGCCGCGATACCGGCACTGCGCCGTTATGCGCGTGCGCTCACGCGTAATGGCGAGCTTGCCGACGATCTCTTGCAGGACACGCTGGTGCGGGCGTTGAGGTCGGAGCATCTGTTTCACGGTGGCGACATTCGCAGCTGGCTCTATACGATTCTGACCAATCTCAATCGCAACCGGCTGCGCGCGTTGGCGCGGCGTCCGGCGCTGCAGGCGATCGACGACAATGACGCCCCGGAGCTCGCTGGACCCGAGGCGGGAGCGCGCGACATCGAGCGGGCGCTCGCCTCCCTCGTCGAGGATCAGCGCTCGGCCCTGCTTCTGGTCGTGCTTGAAGGCCTCACTTACCGCGAGGTCGCTGAAGTGCAGGGCGTGCCCATCGGAACCGTGATGTCGCGGTTAGCGCGAGCGCGCATGCAGATTAAGGCTTATCTCGACGGCGAGCGCCCGGCGCTCCGCCGCATCAAATAAACCGAGGGGAAGACAATGATCGACCGAAACCCACCCGTGACGGAGGAAGAGCTGCACGCCTATGTCGATGGCGAGCTTGCGCCCGACCGCCGCGGCGCCGTCGAGGCATGGCTTGCCTCGCATCCGGAAGATGCCGCCCGCGTCGCCCAGTGGCGCGCGCAGGCCGAAGCAATTCGCGCGCGCTTCGGCATGCCCGCCTCCGAGCCGGTCCCCGCGCGCTTCGATCTTGACAAACTGGCCCGCAGTGCACGGTCCTGGCGTGCGATTGCCGCCGCCGCGGTGGTCGTAGCATTTCTCGCGGGCGGAGCGGTCGGCTGGATGGCACACGGAGCATCGGCCGCAGCACCGAGCCGCTTCGACACCTTCACCGCACAAGCGCTCGATGCCCACCGCATCTACGTGGTCGAGGTGCGCCATCCCGTCGAGGTCACCGGAAGCGAGCGGCCGCATCTGATCCAGTGGCTGTCGAGACGTCTCGACTACGAGCTCAAAATACCGGATCTCGAACCGATCGGATTGAAGCTCGTCGGCGGGCGCCTGCTGCCCGGTCCATTCGGCCCGGCGGCGTTGTGCATGTATGAAGGTCACTCGGGCGAGCGCTTTACCATCTACTATGCGCGCACGGATGCGCCGCAGACGGCCATGCGCTACCGTTCGGCAGATCGCTTCGCCGCCGCCTATTGGGTCGAGCGCGGCTTGGCGTACATTGTGAGCGGCCCAATCGAGCGCGAGCGCCTGCTTGGTGTCGCGCAGGCGGCGTATGACCAGATCGACAAGGCCGCGCCGCAGCCGAAGTAACGCATCGCGGCAGGCGCAAGATGCGCGCGCTTACCCCATGCCCTGTCGCGGATCATGCGGCTTGAGTTTGCGCCACTTGCGCATCAGCTCTTCGAGCTCCGCGTCGCCGGCTTCGGGCAATACGATGCGCACGGTGGCGAGCAAATCGCCTTTGCCCTGCTTGGCAGGAAAGCCCTTGCCTTTCAGGCGGAAGATGCGCCCGGAGCTGGTGCGCGGAGGAATCGCCAGCTCGACTGCGCCGTCGAGCGTCGGCACCCGCACCTTGGCACCGAGCACCGCCTCGTCGAGCGTGATCGGAAGCTCGAGACGCAGATCGGTACCGCTGCGCGTAAACAGCGCATGCGGAGCGACCGACACCGTGATCAGAAGGTCGCCGGCACGGCCGCCGGAACCGGCAAGCCCCTGCCCTTTCAGGCGGATGACTTGCCCGTCGTTTAATCCGGCCGGGATCCTCACGTCGACCTCGCGGCCGGTCGGCAGTTGCACGCGCTTGTCGATTCCCTTGGCCGCTTCCGCAAGCGTGATCGTGAGCGCAGCACTGATGTCCTGCCCGGGGCGATCCCCCTGCTCGAAGCGGAAGCCGGCCTGCCCCGAACGGCCGGCGCCTCCGAACGCTTCCTTCAAAATGTCCTCGAAGCCGCCGAAACCGCCAGCGCGGCCGCGGGTGTGTTGAAACCCGTCTCGCCCCCAGCTGAAGGTTTCGAACACGTCCTCTGGCTTGAAGCCGCCCTGCCGACGGCCACGGCCAAAACCTTCAAAGCCCTGGAAGCGCGGCTTTCCCTCCGCATCGATCTGGCCACGATCGAAGGCCTTGCGCTTGCTGTCCTCGCCCAGGATTTCGTAAGCCGCATTGAGCTCGGCAAAGCGCGCGGCCGCTCGCGGGTCGGACTTGTTGGCGTCCGGATGCAGCTTCTTCGCCTGCCGGCGGAAGGCGCTCTTGATCTCCGCGGCACTCGCAGTCTTCGCTACCCCGAGGACCTCATAGGGGTCACGCATCCGCAGTCTCTCCCAGGCAGGTCGCCATCTATCGTGTCGGGCATCGCCCCAATTCGCATCGATTCAATGTGGTGGGCGCGGAGGCGGACCGCAACGAGCGCTCGGCTACAATGGCGGCCGCGATGCCGGTCGATTTCACGTCGCTAGGCCGCCTCGCCAGCGCTGCAAGCAGATTTTTTGCCCCCTTCGCGGCGTCTGCGCATTGCCGAGCCTGCGCGCCATCATCCAAACCGCTAGGTGTTACTCCAGGGCCGCAGATTGCGCACTTCCCACCTCCCGCGTTTGGCGCGGCACGCGGCTCCCTGCAACCACGATTCGCTGCCGTTTCTGACGAAGCTCGCCAGAAAATCGCGGCAGGCAATTCCGGCCTGATCATAGACGGAGGCGAGCGGCGTGACCGTGCCGCGAGCGCCGGTCTTGGGGTTTTCCCAAGGCATGCTGCTCGCGCCCTTGCTCAGGACTTCGCTCACGGCGGCACGGGCGATGGCGAGATCGCCTTCGGCCGGCAATTCCGCCGCCGTGCGCGGCAGCTCCGAGCCAAGCGGGTCGCCCTGATCGGCGCCCTCCTTTTTCGCGAGCGTGGTATCGAGTTGGTAGGCAAGACTAAAGCCGGCGCTTGCGAGCGCCAGCACGATGAGACAGGTCCCCGCCCGCAGACATCGCACGTGCGGGGGCCCGGACGTTCCTCTATAACAGGGGTGCCGGAACAGCGGCGGCGACGCCACCACTCGAGTACTCCGCAGAATGTCAGAATCGGCGCCAATAGAACACCTCGCCGGGTTAACAAGCGGTGATCTCATCGACGCCGAGGAACCTTTGCGGCTGTTTGCCGCGTGGTTCGAGCAAGCGGCCCGCAGCGAGCCGCGCGATCCGACTGCGATGTCGCTGGCCACCGTCGATGCGGACGGTCTGCCCAACGTGCGAATGGTGCTGATGAAGGGCTTCGGCGAGGACGGGTTCGTGTTCTACACCAACATCGAGAGCCAAAAGGGAGAAGAGCTCGATCGCGATCACAAGGCCGCGCTGCTGTTTCATTGGAAGTCGGTCAATCGGCAGGTGCGGCTTCGCGGCCCGGTGGAGCGAATCGAAGATGCGGAAGCTGATGCTTATTTCGCGACGCGGCCGCGGCTCACCCAGATCGGCGCCTGGGCGAGCAAACAGTCGGCGCCGCTCGAGAGTCCGCACGCCTTCGAGAAGGCGATCGCGCTTTACGCCGCGAAATTCGCAATCGGCACGATTCCACGACCGCCATACTGGACCGGCTACCGCCTGCGACCACTCCTGATCGAGTTCTGGCAAGAGCGGCCGTTCCGCCTGCATGACCGGCTCGAGTTCCGGCGTGAAACGTTCGACGGGCCCTGGCGCAAGACGCGTCTCTATCCCTGATGCATTCTCCGGGTAAGCGCACGCCGGCGAGCGGCGAGGACGGCAGCAAGGCCGGAGCGCCCGTTTCACCGGACGGCAAACCCCTCTAGCATTACGACGTTTTCGGATTGATCTTCATGGCCACGCCACCCTCGAACCATCCGCGCCGCGCGCTCCTCCTCACCGGAGCGAGCCGGGGCATCGGTCACGCCACGGTCAAGCGATTTTCGGCGGCCGGGTGGCGCGTCATCACCTGCTCGCGCCACGCCTTTCCTGAGAATTGCCCCTGGGAAATGGGACCGGAGGATCATATTCAGGTCGATCTTGCCAGTCCCGAGCATACGTTGCGCGCGATTTCCGAGGTCAAGCAGCGGCTCGAAAACGGCGAGCTGCACGCCCTTGTCAATAACGCCGCCATCTCGCCGAAAGCTGACGGGGGCAAGCGCCTCTCCTCGATCGAGACCACGCTCGATGTGTGGGATCACGTCTTCCGAGTGAACTTCTTCGCACCGATCATGCTCGCGCGAGGGCTAGTGGAAGAACTCAAGTCCGCGAAAGGCTCAGTCGTCAACGTCACCTCCATTGCGGGATCGCGCGTGCATCCTTTCGCCGGCGCGGCATACGCCACGTCGAAGGCGGCGCTTGCCGCGCTCACCCGCGAGATGGCAGCCGACTTCGGTCCGCTCGGCATCCGCGTCAATGCCATCGCTCCGGGCGAGATCGACACGGCGATTCTGTCGCCCGGGACCTCCGATATCGTGGCCCACCAGATTCCAATGCATCGCCTCGGCACGCCCGATGAAGTCGCCAAGATCATCTATGTGCTGTGCACCGACACGTCGTCCTACGTGAACGGCGCCGAGATTCACATCAACGGCGGCCAACACGTCTAGACACCAGTGTCCGAACGGGAGTTTGCCCTTGTCTGTATTCGCTCAGCTCAGAGCCATTTCTTCCACTTGAAGAAGAAGTAGGGCAGCGCGGCTGCAAGCAGCATCAACACGATGGCGACAGGATAGCCGAGCATCCAGTCGAGCTCAGGCATGTGTTTGAAATTCATGCCGTAAATTGATGCGATCAGCGTTGGCGGCATCAGCGCCACGGCTGCGACCGAAAAAATCTTGATCACGTTGTTCTGCTCGATGGTAACGACCCCCAACATGGCGTCGAGCAGGAACTGAATCTTGTTCGTCAGATAGGCGGCGTGATCGGATAGCGAATGCACGTCGCGCTGCATGCCGCGAAGCTGAGCGCGCGGCTCTTTCGCCCAGCGCATGCTGTCGGCTTCGTTGGCGAGGTAAAGCAGCAGGCGCCCGATCGAGACCAAGCTCTCGCGCACCTTGGAGGCAAGGTCGCCTTTTTTGCCGATCGCCTTCAAAATCTCGTTGTAGCTTCTGGTGCGATCGGCACCGCCGACCTCTGGCTCGAAAATGTCGTGCGAGATCTGATCGACCTCCGAACCGATGCGCTCCAAAATGTCGGCCGCGCGATCGATCACCGCATCCAGCAGATCCATCAATACCGATTCGCCGGTCACCGACGGCGGGCAAGTGCGCGCGAGCTTGTTGCCGACGATCATGAAAGGGCGCGGCTCATCGTAGCGCACGGTGATGAGGCGATGGCCGGACAGAATGAAGGTCACCGGTGTGGTCTTTGGCGCGGCGGTGTCGGACTGGCACATCAGCGTCGCAGTCATGTAACGCGCGCCGTTTTCGGAGTAGAGGCGGCTCGTGACCTCGATCTCCTGCATTTCTTCGCGGGTGGGAACCGCCGTGCCGGCTTGACGCTCGACGAGCTTGTCCTCCTCGTGGTTAGGATTGACGAGGTCGAACCAGACCGCACTCTCAGGTACGGCGACATCCGGCGTGACCGGCACGCGGTCGAGCGATGTGCCGCGCGGAACGTAGACCCACAGCATGACCCCTCCGCCGACGCCGGCGCATACCGAACTCGCAAGGCGAGCGCGCCGCGCTTAAAGCCCCTGCACGGGCCAGTGATGGCCCAATCAACCCTCATCTTGCAAGGATAATGCGCAGGGCAGGGACAACGCGCAGGCGGGGGTGACGCCGCCGTGAGGAGGCCCGCGGACGGCTCTATGGATGCGATGGAATGCGTGCGGCCGCTGGCGAGGGCGGCGGCAAGCGATCAGGCCATCTTTTCAGGCACCCGCGTGTCCAACCGGTGCACGGCCGGGGCATAAGCGGGATTCTTGACCTCGCTCTGGTAGGGCAGCGCCGCAGCGACTGCCGATATTCCGATTTCGCCGTAACGGCTGTCGAGATTTGACTCGTCGCGGCGACCCTTGTCGTTGAATTGCGCCGCATTCTTCTGGGTCATTTTCTACTCCGTGGGACTTTGCACTTCCGCCCGCTGGGCGCGTTTTGCGGCCCACGAAATGGCGAGCGACTGCGGCCGAAATGCGCAACAAATCGTGTCCTATCGTGACATTGATCAACTAACGTTGATTTTCAATGAACTTTCGGAACTTTTGGCAAACCCATCTGCCGGTTTGCAAATAGATGTTCCAGTTTTGGACACGGCGGCTTTGCAATGCAGCTATAACTCATTGAAATATCAAGATAGAGCACCCGACATAGAATCAGGAAGTCCTGAGAAAATCAGCTTTTCAGAACAGGGGAAGATCAGCAAAAAGCCAAACCGCCAGCGCCAGCAGCACGGCGAAAAGCACGCCCAGCATGATCGGCACAATGCGGTTCATTGTGTGGTGCGCGAGCGAGCGAGCGTGATCAGCACCGAACTCGCCACTGTTCCGCTCAGCACTGCAAGCTCAGCCCAAGAACCAGCTCATAAGCGATGACAGCAAGAGGCCGAGCACAATGCCTGCGACGA
>Ga0126372_10000070_pt1 | contig 26600 bp, 24 predicted proteins | sample PanSoiMetaPlot_6_FD_92762 | JGI IMG/M metagenome (GOLD analysis project Ga0126372, IMG submission 92762) | Tropical forest soil microbial communities from Panama - MetaG Plot_6 | ecosystem: Environmental > Terrestrial > Soil > Tropical forest > Bulk soil | place: Panama | collected 2016-02-17
GTCGCCTGCGTGTTCTCGTCGAAATCCGGAAAGTCGTAGTCGGCGGAGGCGGCTGCGAGGAGCTCCTCATATTCGCCCGCGAACTCGATGTCACCCTTCGCGGGCTCGGGCCGGTCGGTTAGGACCACGAATGTCCGCACCTTGTCGAGCTGCGATTTGATGCCTTGAACGAGCCCGACGAACTCGTCGTTGACCAGAAGCACCGATGCACCGGCGTGCTTGATCGTGTACGTAATCTGTTCCGGCGACAGCCTGACGTTCACAGTCTGTAGGATGGCGCCCATCATCGGAACGGCGAAGAATGCTTCCAGAAATCGATTGCTGTCCCAGTCCATCACGCCGACGGTGTCGCCGGGGCGAACGCCCAGCATCTTGAGGAAGTTGGCCAGACGGCCGATCCGGTCGCGAAGGTTGGTATACGTGAGCCGTCTGAGATCCCGATAGACGATCTGCTGATATGGCGCTTGCACCATAGGCGCATGCAGCAGCTGCTTGATCAGCAAAGGATATTGATACGCCGCCCGCGCGACGTCGATCAGCCTGCCGGCCATGACTTCCTCCCTCGCATTCCCCGGCGCATCGAGGTGCGCGTGTCTGTTGTGGCCGCCAAGACCGCCGCCACACAATCGCAGCCGACGGTGTGAATGGCGGAAGTAAGTCCAAATCTATCATTGAATTTCAGGTCTTCCCAGCACATCGCCCTCGCGAAGGTGTCAAACGGCCGCGCGGCGGCTTTATTTCGGTCAAGCCATGTGCGCCGACGGTTCGACCCACTCCCGGTCGATGCCGCTCGGGAATCGTTTCGCCAACAGTTTGACGGAGCTAAGTATCAGGCGAGCTTCGACAGGATCTCGGCCGTGTAGATCGCAAGCCCTGCGAGACCTCCGATTATCGCGCCGTTGAAGCGGATGAACTGCAGATCTTTTCCGACGTTGATCTCAATCAGTCGGACCAGCTGATCCATGTCCCAGGCTTTGATCTGCTCGGCGATGAATGTGGCTGCACCGCCTTTATGGTCCTCAACAAAATTCTCCAGGGCCGCCACCATACCGCGGTTGATGTGTGCACGCAGTCGCGGATCGTCGGCAAACTTGCGGCCTGCTTCGATCAGGAGCCCACTCAGATGCGTGTGAAGCACCGAATTCGAGCCCCGAACGTTCTGTTCGAGAAAGCGGCGAAAGCTTGTCCACATGCCCTCCGCGAGGTCAGCGACGCGTGGGTCGGAAATGAGATCGCGCTTGAACGTCTCAAGCCTTGCGGCGTACTCGGGCGAGCTCGCAATTTTATCGATGAATGACGCAACGAAGCGGTCGAATTCTCTGCGCAGCGGATGGTTCTCGTCCGCCCTTACTTCTTCGAGAAACGTGAACGCCGACGTCGCGATTTTCTTCAGCAGAAACCAGTCGGCGCGATAGAGATTGAGTAGCGTCGGAAGCTCGGCGCGGATCTTCTGGCGGATCGCGTTGAGGGTCACCGGATCGGTCATCAACCGGTTGAGGGCAAGGAGTACTTCATCGAGCAGGTGCTGGTGACGGCGGTCTTGCGTGAACGTGGTCATCAGCTCCGCTGTGAGCGGCGCGACTTGCACCGCATCGATCTGATCAACAAGCTGCCTTGCTAGGAAGCCGCGCAGGCCTGAATGCTCGGCCGCCGTCAACGCCTGCGGGAGCAGCCGTAGGATCAAGCGTGCGAGCCCGTCGCTGCGCTCCGGATCGCGCAGCCATTCCGCCGCCGCCGCCGCAAAATCGACTAGCCTCAGCTTCGCTCCGATCGGTTCGGGCGCGAGAAGATGTGTCTCAATGAAGCCCCCGAGCCGGTCCGCGATCTCGCGATGGTTGGCCGGGATGATGGCGGTATGCGGGATCGGCAGTCCCAGCGGCCGTCTGAACAGCACAACGACGGCATACCAATCCGCGAGGCCGCCGATCGTTGCCGCCTCCGCGAAGGCGGCGAGAAATCCGAAGCCCGGGTTGTGGCGCTCGAGGAGCTTCGCGACGACAAGAACCGCGAGGCTCGCGACCAGAACCCCACCAGCCAGCCATTTGGTTCGCTTGAGCTCGCGCAATCGCGCGCGATCGTGCGGGTCGGAACCCGCTGCGGTCAGCGCTTTTCGGCCTTGGCTCGAATCGGGGTTGCCCATTGCACCATCTCCTGCCCGCACGTCGGTCCGCCCGCTACTTTAGGTACCGGCTGGCATTGCGAAAGTGCCGCCGCCATCGACTGCTTGGCGTTGGCACCATTAACTGCCTGCGGCTAAATGAGTTTTTTGCCTGGATCACGATTTTGTGCAATGCACAAATGCATGTTGCAATGCAGCAATACATTGTGCAAAAGTGGGTCATTCCTCGGGCCCAATACGGGACGAGGTCACCATTAGCTCTCAATGAGGATGGAGAAGTGAGATGACGAAGCAGCAGAAATGGACGCCTGAGTCTCCGATCGAGGCCTGCGCCACGACCTATGAGTCGCTTGCGAAGGCGCTTGGCGGGCTTCAGAACAAGTTTGAAATCCCGGACGCCGCACGTGAGTTCGTCAAGCGCAGCGCCGCCGCCGCGAAGGATCGCAGCTCCGATCTGCACGCGGGCGCTAACAAGGTCACCGGCGCGGTCGAGGAGGCCCTCGTCGGGGCGGTGAACGGACTGGCCGACCTCAATCGCAAGATCGTTGACGCGACGTATCAAGACCTCGAGGCAGCGTTCGCGGCGATCGACAAGCTGGCCAGCGCCGAGTCACTCACCGACGGTTTTGAGACCTACGTCGACTATCTGCGTCAGCAGAGCAAGGTCGGTGTCGCTCGTGCGAAGGATGTGACGAGCTTGGTGAGCACGAAGGCGTCAGAAGGATTTGATGCCCTACGTGACGGTATCGCTAAGTTCATGACGGTGCGCTCGCAGGCTGCCTGATCCGCCGCCCTTCAGGCGTGCAATTTGCCGAGGGCCCGCGTGAGCGGGCCCTCCAATTTGTTTTGGGCCGCGAGGACGCCATGTCCCGCCTCGGTTCGCGTGACCGAGCTGGCTTTTTATGAGGATAAGTCAATGGAAAAATTAAATGAGCCGAGCGATGCCGTGTTGAGCAACGCGCCTAATCCATGGTCGAAGAAGTACTGGCACTTGACCAATCATGCGCGGATCATGTTGCGTGATCGAGGCGCCGATCGCCTGGCGCGCGCGGCCGGGCACAAGGATGCGCCAAGCGCGAGTCTCGCGCGCGCCAGTCGCAGCGATTGCGCGGCAGCCGATCGTATCCAACCGGCGTCGCCGTATGTCGTCTCTTTCTAAATGTACTCCTGGCCCGGCGCGCGCGCGCCTCCCCCCGCACAAAAACGCTGCGGGTCCATGAACTCCGCCACAGGTTCCTCGAAGCTGCTTGCTGCTTACTACCGGCCACGTCAGGACCGATTACCCAATTAGGTCGATAGCCTAATGGATAGGTGCTGATGCGCTGTTCGATGTCGGGGCTTGGCATCGGCACCTTGCGCAGTTTGGCCAACTTATCCTCCGTGTCCTTAGTCCGCTCGCGCATCTCGTCGAGATCGCTTTCGCGGACTCTCAGATGTGGGCATCGACGAGCGCTCGATTTGCTTGGTGAGTCACGGTAAAAAACCTGCGGCGCGGCTAGGGTCTGCAGCCCGAAAAGCTGGATCGCACCTTCGGTTGCCGCGTCCCTTCTGATGCGGTGCGAGGTGGGCGCATGGCAAACAAGCGATCTCGGTGTGGACGGCATGTTAAGTCGCCTTCTAACAAGCGAAGGCAGCGGACTTGGCTTGTCGCAAGTGCATGGATTTGCGCATCAGTCCGGGGGCACCGTCACAATCAGGAGCGAACTGGGACACGGAACCTGCGTGACGATGTACCTGCCGCGCGTGGAGACTGCCTCGAAGCAAGGCGACCTCGAGGGAGCTCTCGAACGGTTGGACGGCGGACCGGCGCTCCTGGTCGAGGACAATCCGGACGTCGCCGAGATCAGCGCGCAAATGCTCGAGGAGCTCGGCTATCAGGTGCACGCTGTCGATAGTGGAAGCGCTGCTTTGGATCTTTTCGACCGCATGCCGTTCCAGCTCGTCGTCAGCGACATCGTCATGGCGGGTGCAATGGACGGAATCGCCCTGGCGCGAGCGCTGCGGCAGCGCCGCCCTGATCTGCCCATTGTGTTGGTCACGGGCTACAGCGGCAGTGCCGCGGCGGCGGAAACGGAATTCACCGTCCTTCGAAAGCCGTACCAACTCTCCGATCTGAGCCGTGCAACGGCCAAGGCGATTACAGAAACTCGCTCGTCTGTCGCAAGCAACATCGTGCGTCTTCAAGATGCACGACAGAGCGGTCACCGCCAGACCGATTCGGCCGGAGACTCGTAAATCGGTGCGAACCTTTCCCGATTAAGCGTTGCAATGTTGGATAACTCTGCTGCCTGGCCGCAGTGACGCGCAAATCACGCATTAGTCAAGACTGCGAAAGGTAACGCGGTATCTCCCGCTCGAACTCGGGGAAATACCGCGAGATCACCGTGACGTCGAAGCGCCGCAGGATTGACTCCTTCGGCTCCCGGTCGAGCAAGAACTGGAAGGCCGCCTCGAGACAACGCTCTGGCGTATGCTTGCCTGAGGTCAGCCTTTCGCACGTCTCTCGCGCCATGGTGACCTGGTGACGAGTCTCGCCGTTTCCTTCGCGGACCACCACCTCAAACACGAGAGGATCCTGTTCGGCGGTCCGGCGAACCTGGATCATGTCGATCTCCTTGGGCGTGCACACGCCCTCGCGGCCGCAGACTGTTCAGTCGGCCGCGATGCCGAACGGCGCAACGCGCACCCCCGCTGCTCTCGCCTTAGTAATATCCGTAGCCGTAGTCGTAGTCACAGCCCCAGACTCGCTGCCAGCCCCACGGCGTCGGCTGCCAACTCCAGCACGAGCCCCCATAGAGACCAACGCCGAATGGCACCGCGGCGAAGGCGAAGCGGCGATGGCCGAAGCGATGGACGCGAGCGAATGCAACCCGATTGACGCGTGGTGCAACTGATAGTCGGACTGCGAAGCTGCGGGACCCGACGAACCCACGAGCGTTGTGCAAGCCTCCACCTATCGCCGCACCACGGAAGCCTCCACCTATCGCCGCACTTCGGAAGCCTCCGCCTATCGCCGCACTTCGGAAGCCTCCGCCGATCGCCGCGCCACGGGCGCCTCCACCCATTCCGCCGTGAAAGCCTCCACCAAAGCCGTGTCCGCCACCCATACCGTGTCCACCGGCCATAGCACCGCCATGTCCGCCTCCACCGTGTCCGCCCCCGCCATGTCCGCCTCCGCCTCCACCTCCACCACCAGCACGAGCCGATGCGACAGCTGGGGCAAGCGCGACCGCGGCAGCGATTGCGGCGCTGGCGGCCATGGCAACAAACGTTTTCCGACGCATGGTACCGTCTCCTCCTAAGATTGATGTTCTTGAGCGGGGCGATACTAGCGAGGGAAGCTGACACGGGACTGAATGCTCGATCACGTGCGCGTGTGCTGCGGGACGGACGAAATCGCGTGATACGTGCGGAGTTGGCGGGGCATCGTCATCGCCAGACGGAACTTCGCGGCGGCGGACTTCAGCGAGGTCGATGACAGCGATTCTCGAACGCAGCGCCCGATTTTTCGGAAAAGACACGATGAACTGACGGCGCGCCTGCGCTCCATCAATAGGCCGACGTCGTCGGCATGATCACGAGGTCGCGGATGCGGATCGCCTGCGGCTGCTTGTAGCAGAACAGGATGATGTCGGCGATCCGTTCGGGTGCGATGAAATCCGGATTTCCGGTCAAACGGCAATACTCATCGAACGAGATGCCCATTCCGACATGGATGTTCGTTTTTACGAATCCCGGCGCGACATTAATGATGCGCACATTGTTTTTTGCCTCCGCCTGCTGGAGCGACTCGGTCAGCGAGCGGACTGCGGCCTTCGCGGCGTGGTACGTCGCGCCCGAAGGGCCGGGCTTGCGATCCCCAATCGAGCTCACGTTGATGATCGTACCGCGCTTGCGTGCGCTCATGCCAGGCAGCACTGCCCGGATGCCGTGGATCACGCCCTTGAGCAACACATCGACATCGTGATCGAGGTCGTCGACTGGCCGGTTTCGGAAGTCGCCGACATGGAGAAACCCGGCATTGTTGACGAGGCAATCGGCCTGGCCGAAAGTGACCTCAGCCTCTTCCACCGCCGCCTTGAGGCAAGCAAAGTCGGCAACGTCCCCCTCGACGAAGCGATACGGTGCATCCTCCAGCCCATCGATCGCCGCTGCACGACGCGCGATCAGGAGAAGCGCGTGACCCTCGCGCGCAAAAGCCTGGGCCAGTGCCCGCCCGATCCCGTGGCTTGCGCCGGTAATGATGACAAGAGGCGCCGCTATGGCCGTTCTCCCCGATTGATTCATACGATCTCCGGCAGAGAACAGCCGAGATTGTAGAGCGTGATGCCTCGATGATCACGCGGACGGATAAGTTAGCGTCTTCTTCATGTGCGGCAAAGGATGACCGACCGCGTCGACAGCGGGGCGAGGGGAGAAGACCGAGCATCGCGCACGCGCCCGCCCTCATACTGAGGAGCTCCCGCGGCGCATTTTTTGCGCCCGGGTTTTACCTTTTGCTTCGCGCACCCGAAATGAGGGGTGGCGGAGCGCCGAGATAACGTGCGGGTGCTGCGGCACCCGCGGAGCGCGCCTTGCGGCGCGCCCTGGGCGCGTGTGAGGCGCCCGCGTCTCTCGGGAGATGCTCGGCTCTCGGCGCTCCACCGTGGCGATTTTGGGCCGGGCGGGCGCTTTTCCCTCACCGGACTGAACATCCGGATCGGTCCCAGCGCACTCCTCGCACCCCGGCCGTAGTGGCCGGAGGGCGGGTGCCGAGCCCCAGCGGTGAGCGGTTGCGAGCCGCCGCCGCGGGATGCCACTCCTCGCTCCATCTGCGGGATCGCCTCCGGAGACGCCCCTCATGAGCGAGGATGAGAACATATGTAGAACGCTCGCAGGATGCAGTCAAGTACAAAATGTGAGAATGCCCTCCCTCAATATGCATTTAACCGTTTTAGCAAAAAAGGCCGTTAGCTGCAGTCACTTAGCAGCAGCGCCGCCTTGTGGCGCGATCGTCGCGCTAAATTGCTGGTGGCAACAAGAGCCGCCTAGCGCCGTCCGGTCGTCTCAATTTCGTCGCGGCGGGCTTGTGCCAAGCACGGAGCAAACAGATTCTCGACCGATCGGCCGGATGGAGTTGGGCAATCTCGGGCCGTCCTGTCGAATGCCAGATGAAAAGTCGCGACGCCGATCAGAACAGCCGTTGCTTGCTACCAGCGTGAGCGCTAACAGAGCTCGCACGGGCGGCGTGCTCCTAAAGCTCGCCCCTCACGGATTAGAACTTTTATTTCGCTTCACCGTTCCCGGGCCGGCCCGGATGATTGGAGCTGCGTCAGCGTCTTTCGTAAAAAGCTTCTTGCGAAAACGATGGATGCCGGGGCACCAGCGCGTTTACTCGCGTCTTCGACGCGCTTCTGCCCGGGCATGACGGTCACGTGAGCTACGCGCTGGCGACCAGCTGCACGAGTTTTCTGCGCGCGTAGAACGCGCGCGATTTCACCGTGGCTTCGTTGATGCCGACGATCTGGGCGATCTCCTTGATCGATTTGCCATGGTAATAGGCGAGGTCGATGACCTCGCTGTGCTCCGGCGAGAGCCGCGCCAATCCGTGGCGCAGCCGTTGTTCGCGATCTTTCTTCTCGAGGACAAGCTCCGGGCCGTCCGTGGGATCGACGAGCGCGGATGCAAGTTTGCCATCAAGCTCCACGTCGGTGCGGCGGCGGCGCGCGGACAGCGCCTTGTGGCGGGCAATCGCCAAGAGCCAAGTCGAGACCGAGGAGCGCCCCGCAAACGAAGACGCCTTGCGCCAGACGTCGAGGAAGACATCGCTCAAGAGCTCTTCGGCACTCGCAGGCTCGCCCACTAGCCGCAGCAGCCAGCGATAGATCGCCAGGCGATAGCGCGCAAAGAGCGTGCGCATGGCGAGCTGATCGCCTGTTGCAATGCGTCGCATTAACGTTTCGTCGGAGCAGGTTTCGGTCGCCGCGGCCCGAGCCGGCGATGCGGCGGCCCATCCCGTCTGGGAACAGGCCAGCGTCATTTTGGTATCCCCTACAATCACATGCCGCCCAACAAGCCCGCGCAGCAGACGAGCGCGTCGGCCGAGTGGCCGATCAGTTGGCTGTGCGTGTTACCCCCGAGCGGATGGCCAGTATGGTTACTCAGAATGGTTAAGAAGCAGCTAAGGAGCATGGTTAAGAAGGAGCTAAGGCGTTTTCATTCGTGCCGAGATGCATGATCGCGCCGCGCACTCGGTGTGATCCCCTCCCCCTTGTGGGGAGGCGTTGGGGGTGGAGGTCGTCGTTGTGGCGCGAGGCGCGTTCCACAACCACTACCCCCACCCCGGCGCTTCGCGCCGACCCTCCCCACAAGGGGGAGGGTAAAGACCCAGTTTGCGGCGCGCGATTCCACCTCAGCGGAGCACAGCTCACCCCGTGTGATCGAACTGATGGAAGATCGCGGCGAAGGCGTAGGGCTGCTGGGCGATGCCGCTGCTGTCGGGCGAAGCGTAGGACGCGCCGGCGCTGTTGCCGTTGTCGCGCGCCACCGACCACATGGAAAGCCGCGCCACGTTGGCGTCCAGCTGCGCGTAATTGACGAGTGTTTGCGCGTCGGCGAGCGTGAACACCTCGGAGGCGATGTCGTTGACGCTGATCATCGACGTGATCCCGATTTTGGACGACAAGCCTAAGCTTGCGAGCTGCTTCTCGGTCGCGATCGTCGCGTTGATAGCGTCAACGCCCATCACCCCGCCGTTGTCGACGGATGCGCCGTAATCCATGGTCATGATATTGACGAGGTCGACGTTGAGCCCGTCGTGCTTGGCGCTCGCCAGCACGTTGATGCCGTCGGCGGTCAAGCCGGTCGGCAGCACTGGCAGCGTGAAGGAAATATTCAGCCCGGGGTTCGCGGCTTTGAGCCCCACCAGCGCCTGATCGCGCAGCGTGATGGAGCGCTGATCCGCGACCGCGGCGCCTCGATGTCGAAGTCGAGCGAGTGCACGTGATAGCGGTCGATCACCGACTGATACCCCGCCTGCAGGTTTGCCGCCGTCATCGCGGTCAGCGCCGCTTCCTGCCCCGCGGCGCCGCCGAACGAGATGGTCACATCGCCGCCGGCGGCCTGGATCGCCTTCACCTGCGAGAGAATCGTCGTGCCGTTGGCGAGCGCGTCGTCACTGATCGTGCCGGCGCCTTGCCAACCGATGCCGCTCGGCGAGCTGAGCACGAAGGCAAGCCTGAAATTGAGGATGCCGGAGGCGGCGGAGATGGCGGAGAGGTTGGCGTCCTGCGGCATCGCCATGTCGATGTACGGCGTGAACTCGCGCGACGCACTCGCGCCAGTCGAGGGCGCCGGTGGCGCGGGCGGGCTTGGCGGCGTGGTTGACGGCGCCGGAGCGGGAGGCGGCGCACTCGCCGTGGCGACGATGGTCCAGGGCTGGCCGGTGCCGGTGCCGGTGCCGCCGTTGTTGTGCGCGGGATCGGCGCCTTGCGTCCACCAATTGGCTTTGTAGGTGACGCCGTTCTCGGTAGCGGTCATGCCGGCGGTGTAGATGCTGCTCGCGGACCAGGTCGTGTCGCTGCTCGGCGGTGGGGCGACGCTCGGCGCTGGCGGAGGGGGTGGCGCGGGCGAGGGTGCGGGCGAGGGATTGGTCGACGCCACGATCGTCCAGGGCTGTCCGGTGCCGAGGCCACCGTTGTTGTGCGCGGGGTCGGCGCCCTGCGTCCACCAATTGGCTTTGTAGGTGACGCCGTTCTCCGTGACCGTCATGCCGGCGGTGTAGACGCTGCTCGCGGACCATGTCGTTGGGCCGCTCGCCGATGGAGCGGCGGGCGGTGGCGGCGCGGGCGGCGGCGGTGCGGGGACCGGCGTCGGCGCCACCGGCGCGCTCGCGAGCGCGCTCTGCCAAGCGTCGATCGCGGACGAATCTTTCGCGACGATGTTGGAGAGATGCAGCTGGCTCAGCGTCGTATGTTGGAGCGTGTAGGTCTGATGATTGGACGGAATCGCGATGACGACCGTCCCATTCACCTCGCTGACGGCGAACTGGCCGGCTGCAACCAGCCGAAATCGAGAATGTCGGTTGCGGGATTGAAATCGATATTGGAATTGGTGCCCCAATTCCAAATGATATTGAACGTGGCCACGGGGCGCCTCCGTGCTCGACTCGAAGTACGCCCCACTTAAGTCGCGCCGACCTTGATTCATTTGTGCCGGCGAGTCAACGACCCGCGCCGACGCGAATCGGGGGCTAATGGTGCAGTTTTAGTTTGTGATGGATGCATACTCACGCCGCGCACTCGGTTTGCTCCGCTCCCCTTGTGGGGAGGGGTTGGGGGTGGGGGTCGAAGTCGGTGACACATTTCGTGCAACAACAACGACCCCCACCCCGCCTTCGCTGCGCTTCGGCGGGCGACCCTCCCCATAAGGGGGAGGGTAAAGACCGAGTTCGCGGCTCGCGGTGATTCCACACGCGCTAATCCTTACCTACTCGTAGGATTGCATCGGATGATCAGGCATCTCGATTTCACCGCTGGGCCAGCCGTCCTGGTGGCGCTGATCGCGGCGGCGCTGTTTCCCGCGCTGCTCGCCGCGGTGTCGCGGTTGCCGCGCCTGCGCGCCCGCAACGCGCTGCAGTTTCTCGCACAGCGTGATCGTCGTCGCGTTGTGGGTGATCGCCCTGTGCTTTTCCGCCCTGCGCGCCTCGAGCGCAGCGGAGCTCGCGACCTCGTTCATGATTCTCGCGAGCGCGCTCATCATCTATCTCGAAATTTGGGCGCTGCTGTCGCGCGGCTACACGCTCGGGCTGTTGCTGACGCTTTTTCGCGGCAAGGCGCCGATGAGCGACGCGCAGCTTGCCGCGAGCTATCGGCGAGGCGAGGGCGTAGGATGGATCATGCGTCACCGGCTCGGCGGGCTCCTCTCCGCGCGGCTGGTGCGCCGGCAAGGCGATCGCGTCGTTCTCACGGGAGCCGGCGCGCTCATCGGCATACTCTACCGCGCCGCGGTCGCCACGCTCGGCTTAAAGGTCACGGGATGAGCGGCGCCTTCCTCCTCGGTGCGGCCGGCGCGCTCGTTTGGCTCGCAGCCATCATCGTTCTGCTGCGCGTCTCGAAACGCTCGCCGGCGCTGATCGTCGTTCTCTCGGCGGCGCTGGTTTATCTGGCCGTTCTCGTCGTCGCGCTGGCGGCCGGGCAGCCGCTAGCGTTTTGGCCGCTTTCCGCGGCGTACGGCTTTTTGACCTTGTGTGTGCTGATGGCCTTCGGCGCGCTCTACAAATCGGTGTCGTTGCGGATGCTGGGCGATTTGTCCAAGGCGGCGGGCTGGGCGCTGCCGGAGCAGGAGCTCTTGGCGCGCTACATCGAAGAGGACAGTTTTGGCCGCCGCGTGGCGATCTTGCTCAAACCGGGACACGCCGAACGCACGGCGGAAGGGCTCACGCTCTCGCGCAAGGGTCACCGCATCGCCGCCGCCATCTCTCGGCTGCAGCAGGCGTTCGCCATTCGCGCGAGCGGGTGAGTGGACTGCACTCCCCGCCCTCATGCTGAGGAGCATCGCAGCGCGGGGCGAGCACAAACCTTTCCGTTGGCTCGGCGGCGCTGCGATGCGTCTCGAAGCATGAGGGCCGTCCTCATCCTTCGAGACGCGCGCACGCCGGTCGCGTTTGCGGTGCCGCTGCGGCATCGCGCTCCTCAGGATGAGGACGGGGAATGCCCTTGTGCGAAGGCGCGGAGGCCGCGTACTTTGCCTCGCACATTCACAAACGGCCGCAGCAGGGGGCGTTGCCCCCCAAAAAGAACCGGAGAGAAGCGTCATGAGGCTCAGCGTGAGTTCCGTCCGTCTTTTCGCCGTCTGCCTTGCCACGCTCACGCTGGGCGAGATCGGCAGCGCCGCGGCGCTCGACTATCCGACCCGGCCGGTACGCTGGGTGGTTCCCTACACCCCCGGCGGCGGCACCGACATCACTGCGCGCATTATTGCGCAATGGCTCTCGGAGCGGCTGGGCCAGCAGTTCGTGATCGAGAACAAGCCGGGCGCGGGCAACAATATCGGCACCGAGACGGTCGTGAATTCGCCGCCCGACGGCTACACGCTGCTCCTGGTCAACCCGGCGAATGCGATCAACACGACGCTCTATCCAAAACTGTCCTTCAATTTCCTCCGCGATATCGCGCCGGTCGGCGGCGTCATGCGGGTGCCGAACGTGATGGAGGTCAATCCCGCGGTGCTGGCGAAGACCGTGGCCGAGTTCATCGCTTACGCGAAAGCTAATCCCGGCAAAATCAACTGGGCAACCTCGGGCAACGGCACGTCGGTCCATCTCTCGGGCGAGCTGTTCAAGCTCATGACCGGCGTCGAGATGGCCAACATTCCCTACAAAGGCTCGGCGCCCGCGCTCACCGATCTGATCGCCGGCACGGTGCAAGTGATCTTCGACAATATGCCGCCCTCGCTGCCGCATATCCGCTCCGGCAAGCTCCGCGCGCTCGCGGTGACCACCGCGATACGCTCCGAGGCGCTGCCAGAGGTTCCAACCGTGGCCGAGACCGTGCCCGGCTACGAGGCGAGCGCGTTCTACGGGATGGGCGTGCCGAAAGGGACGCCGCCCGAAATCGTCGACAAGCTCAACAAGGAGATCAACGCCGCGCTCGCCGATCCCAACATCAAAGCGCGCTTGGCGGATCTCGGCGGCATGCTGACTCCGGGGACGCCTGCGGATTTCGGCAAGCTCGTTGCCGCGGAAACCGAGAAGTGGGCCAAGGTCATCAAGGACGGCCACGTCGCGCTGGAATAGGCGTGTTCAGGTGAATGAGGCGTATTCAGGTGAGTGGCATCAGCGCGAGCGGCGAACTCGGTCTTTACCCTCCCCCTTGTGGGGAGGGTCGCCCGCCGAAGCGCAGCGAAGGCGGGCGGGGTGGGGGTCGTTGTTGTGGCGCGAGACGCGTGGCTCACAACGACCCCCACCCCCAACTCCTCCCCACAAGGGGGAGGGGAGCCCACCGAGTGCGCGGCTCAATATGAATCCAGCACAAACTGCTCTAATCACGCCCGTGTCCGGATCACCGCCATGACTCGCAAGCGTCCTGAAGATCTGCGCAGCCATCGCTGGCTCGGCGTCAACGATTTGCGCGCGTTCGGACACCGCTCGCGGCTGCGCCAGTTCGGCTACGACGCCGACGATTGGGCGGGCCGGCCGGTCATCGGCATCATCAACACCTGGAGCGAGATCAACGCGTGTCACGCGCATCTGCGTTCGCGGGCGGGCGACGTCAAGCGCGGCGTGTTGCAAGCGGGCGGCTTTCCCATCGAGCTGCCGGCGATGTCGCTCGCCGAGCCGTTCGTAAAGCCCTCGACCATGCTCTATCGCAATTTCCTCGCCATGGAGGCGGAAGAACTGCTGCGCAGCCATCCGCTCGACGGCGCCGTGCTGCTCGGCGGCTGCGACAAGACCACGCCGGGGCTGATCATGGGCGCGATCAGCATGGGCATACCGGCGATCTACGTGCCGGCCGGCCCGATGCTGCGCGGCAATTGGCGCGGCCAGTATCTCGGCTCGGGCTCCGATGTCTGGAAGTACTGGACCGAGAAGCGCGCGGGCACCATCAGCGAAGAGCAATGGAACGAGATGGAAAGCGGCATCGCCCGCTCGTTCGGCACCTGCATGGTGATGGGCACGGCGGCGACCATGATGGCGATCGCGGAAGCGCTGGGCTTGACGCTGCCGGGTGCATCATCGATTCCGGCGGCCGATTCCAGCCATCCGCGCATGTGCGCCGCGGCCGGCCGACGCATCGTCGACATGGTGTGGGAGGAGCTCACGCCCGAGCGGATTCTTACCCCTCCCGCCTTCGACAATGCGATCAAGGTGCACATGGCGATGGGCGGCTCGACCAATGCCATCATTCACGTCATCGCGATGGCGCGGCGCGCCGGCGTTGCGCTCGACATCGAGCGCTTCGACCGGCTCTCGCGCGAAGTTCCCGTGCTCGCCAACGTTCGCCCTTCGGGAAAATACCTGATGGAGGATTTCTTCTATGCCGGCGGCTTGCGCGCGCTGATGCTGGAGCTCAAGGACCGGCTCGATCTCTCCTGCGTGACGGTCACTGGCAAGACGGTGAGCGAAAACATCGCCGGCACGGAAGTGTATTTGCGCGACGTCATCCATTCGCTCGCCGAACCGGTTTACGTGGAAGGCGCAACGGCCGTGCTCAGCGGCAATCTCGCTCCGCGCGGCTGCGTGATGAAGCCGGCGGCGGCGGATCAGCGCTTCCTCAAGCATCGCGGGCCCGCGCTCGCTTTCGAGGATTACAACCACATGGCGCGCGAGATCGAGCGCGACGATCTCGCCGCGACCCCCGACCACGTGATCGTGCTCAAGAACGCCGGCCCCAAGGGCGGGCCCGGCATGCCGGAATGGGGCATGCTGCCGATCCCGAAGAAATTGGTGCAAGCGGGGGTGCGCGACATGGTGCGCATCTCCGACGGACGCATGAGCGGGACGAGCTACGGCGCCTGCATCCTGCATGTCTCGCCGGAGAGCTTCGTCGGCGGGCCGCTGGCCTTCGTCAAGACCGGCGACGCGATCGAGGTGGACGTGCCGGCGCGGCGGATTCATCTCGACGTCGCCGAGGAAGAACTCAATCGCCGCCGCGCGGCCTGGAAACAGCCGGCGCCGCGCTACGCGCGCGGCTATGGCGCCATGTTCTCCGCCCATATCGGACAAGCCGATGAAGGCTGCGACTTCGATTTCCTCGCCGGCAAGGGGCAAATTCCCGAGCCGGAAATCCATTGAGGTTTCGGTGAACTGGAATCAGCGCGAGCGGCGAACTCGGTCTGCTCCCTCCCCCGTTTACGGGGAGGGGTGGGGAGGGGGCGAGCACGCACGAACCTTGTCGCATGCCCCCTCCCTAGCCCTCCAGCCGAAGTCGGATTTATCCGACTTCGGCCAGCTAATACGTGGCCGACTCGGGTAAACCCGACTTCGGCTGCAAGCGGGGGAGGGGACGCACCGAGCGCCCGGCACCGCAAATGAAAATGCGCTAGCTGCGCTCATTCGCATGGCGAGGCTTTGATGCAAGTCGGAATTTTCGACCATGTCGAGCACGGCCAGCGCCCGCTCGCGACCTTGTTCGACGAGCGGATCGCCTTCGCCAAGGCCGCCGACGCGGCGGGGATCTACTGCCTGCACGTGGCGGAGCACCACGCCACACCGCTCAACATGGTGCCCGTGCCCGGCGTCTATCTCGGCGCGGTGGCGCGCGAAACCAAGCGCCTACGGCTCGGTCCGCTCGTTTATCTCCTGCCGCTCTATTCGCCGCTGCGTCTGATCGAGGAGATTTCCATCCTCGATCATTTGAGCCATGGGCGGCTCGAAGTGGGCATCGGGCGCGGCGTCTCTCCGTTCGAGCTCAAGTATCACAAGATCGATCACGACGAGTCGCGCGCGATCTTCATCGACGCGTTCGAGGCCATCAGTGCGGGCTTGACGACCGACACGCTCAACTATTCCGGCAAATATTACCAATTCGAAGACGTGCCGATCGCATTGCGGCCGCTGCAGACGCCGCACCCCGCGTTCTGGTACGGCTCCTCCAACACCACCGGCGCCACCTGGGCGGGCGAGCACGGAATGCACTTCGTCAGTCTGGGACCGACGCCGTTCGCCAAGACCAATATCGACGCGTTCAAGGCGGCGCTCGCCAAGCGCGGCGGGCCGGCGCAGCCGAAGGCGGAGTTTCCCGGCGGCACGGCGATCGGCGTGCTGCGCCACATCTTCGTCGCGGAGACCGACGCGGAGGCAAAGCGCTTCGGCAAACCGGCGATGGAGCTGCACCTCGCGCATTTGAATTGGCTGCGCGACAAGCACGGCGTGAGCGGCCCGGCCGCGCGGATCAACGTGCCGCGCGGCGCAACATTCGAGGACTGCGTGGCCGACGGGTCGGTGATCTCGGGGACGCCTGCACGCGTGTGCGAGGAGATCGAGAGGCAGGTGCGCGAGCTCGGCGTGAACTACCTACTCACGTATCCGTTCATGAGCACCATGACGCTTAAGGAGGCGCTGCGCTCGCTCGAGCTGTTCTCGACGGAGGTGATGCCGAAGCTCGCGCGGCTCTAGCTTGGTACAGAGCGGAAGCGTACGGAGGATACCGTAACACCAATCGGACGGGAGGAGCCATTGCGTGCCGTTACGCTTGGGTTGATTCTGATCGCTGCCCTTGCAACCGCGCCGTTACATCCGGCGTTTGGCCAAGCCCCCGTGAAGATCCGCGCCGGCTGGATCAGCGCGCCGGCATCGTTGGTTCCACTCCTGTTTCTCAAGTCCGGCGTGGCCAAACATAACGGCAAGTCCTATCTGTTCGAGCCGATCTATTTTTCTTCTTCGACCTTGCAGATCACCGCCATCAGCCAGAACGAACTCGACATCGCCGCATTCGGCTACACCAGCTTTCCGCTCGCGATCCAGAACGCAGGGCTTTCCGATCTGCGCATCATCGCCGACGAGATCCAGGATGGCGCGCCCGGTTACTATTCAACGCCGTACTTCGTGCGCAAGGATTCCGGGATCGACAGAATCGAGGACATGAAGGGCAAAATCGCCGTGACCAACGGTCTCGGCAGCGGGGTCGACATCATCATGCGCACCGCGCTGCGCCGGCACGGCCTCGAGGCGCAGCGCGATTACACGATGATCGAAGCGCCATTCCCGACCCACAAGGCGATGCTCAAGGAGCACAAAGGCGATCTGGTCGTGGGCGTCCTCCCTTTCTCCTACGATCCCGAGCTCAACGAATTCGCTAAGCCGCTGTTCACGACGCAATCGAGCCTCGGACGCATCGCGCTATCTTTCTGGGCGGCACGCAAGCCGTTCATGGACAGGAACGCCGCTGCATTGCTTGATCTGCTTGAGGATTATGGGGCGATGCTGCATTGGTTTTATGATCCGGCCAATCACAAGGAGGCGGTGGAGATCACGGCTCGCTTCGTCAAGCAACCGCCGGCGCTGTTTGAGAACTGGCTGTTCACCAAACGGGACTTTCACCGCGACCCAGACGGCAAACCCGATCTTCGCGTCGTTCAGGACAGCATCGATAAGGTCAAGGAATTGGGTTTCATCAAGGAAACGATCGACGCCGCGAAGTACGCCGATCTGAGCTTGGTTGAAGAGGCAAGCAGGCGTCGCCGTAGCGGCAATCCATAGGACGATGTCAACGCCGCGCCTCGCGCAGCGCTGATCGGCGCTGCAGTCAAGGCTAGCGGCACGGCTCTAGCCCTTTGCGGCAGACTGTGCGAAATTCATGGGGCCAGGCGATGGCAAGAGGCACCACCCATGACAAATAGCAGAGTTACCGGAGTTCGCAGCGTCGAGCTCGGCGTGCGCGACCTTCACCAATCGGCGGAGTTCTACACCAAGGTTTGGGCGCTCGAAGAGATTTACTCGGAGGGCGAGTGCATGCATTTCCGCGCCACCGGCGGCGAGCATCACGTGCTGACCATCCGCGAGCGGCCGAAGCCCGCGCTGCTCGGCGTGCATTTCGCCGCCAACGACCGCGCCGCGGTCGATGTGCTCTGCGCCAAGGCAAAGAGCTATGGCGTCGACATCGAGGGCGATCCGGCCGCGCTCGATCGCAGCGCCGGCGGCGGCTACGGCTTTCGCTTTCGCACCCCCGACGGCCTGCCCATGAGCATATCCTCCGATCTGGTGCAGCATCCGAGCGCGGTTTTGGACCGTTCGCGGCCGACCAAGATCAGTCACGTCGTCCTCAACAGCGCGCGCACCGACGATCAGGTTCCGTTTTTCATCGACGTTCTCGGCTTCAAGCTCTCCGACACCACGCATATGATGGAGTTCCTGCGCTGCAGTGCGGACCACCACAGCGTCGCGATCTTCCGCAACAACGGGCCTTCGCTCAATCATGTGGCCTACGAGTTGCCGAATATCGACGGGCTGATGCGTGGCACCGGCCGGGTCAAGCAGAACGGATTCGATATTGCATGGGGCGTTGGACGGCACGGCCCGGGAAGCAACGTGTTCACCTATTTCATCGAGCCCAACGGTTTCGTCGCGGAATACACGACCGAGCTCGATCAGCTCGATGACGCCACCCACGTTCCGCAGGGGCCCGACTATTGGGACAAAGTGGTGCCGCTGCCGGATCGCTGGGGAACGGCGGGTGCGCCGTCGAACCGCATGCGCGCCGCCATGTCGGGTGCGCTCTATATGGGCGAGGAAACCGGCGACGTGCGCTGCGAAGACATCATTGGGCGCAAGCTCGGCTAGGGCGTGTTTCTTCCTCCTTGATCGTCGAACGGCACCGCGCACGCGGTGTTCCCCTCCCCCGCTTGCAGCCGAACTCGGGTTTACCCGAGTTCGGCCATGTATGAACTGGCCGAAGTCGGATAGATCCGACTTCGGCTGGCGGGACAGGGAGGGGGCAGACAAGATCCTATGTGCAAGCTAACCCCCTCCCCAACCCTCCCCCGCAAGCGGGGAAGGGAGCAGACCGAGCTCGTCGCACGCGCTCATTCCACTCCAATCGGTCACCGCACCACTTGGCTTGCGATCGTGATCTGCGGCGAGGACACGCGATTCACATGAGCGCCGACATTCCCTTCGATAAAAGATTCGATCTTGCGCCAGAAACGGTGGAGGAGGTGGCGCCCGGCGTGCGGCGCCTGCTCGCCAACAATCCCGGGCCATTCACGTTCAAGGGGACCGTCTCCTATATCGTCGGCCGCGGGCAGGTGGCCGTCATCGATCCTGGGCCGCTTGACGAGACGCACATCGCCGCGCTTCTCGATGCCGTGCGCGGGGAAACCGTCACGCATATCTTCGTGACCCACACGCATCGCGATCATTCCCCCGCCGTGCCGCGGATCAAAGCCGCAACCGGCGCCGTAGTCCTTGCCGAAGGCGCCCATCGCCCCGCGCGTGCGCTCAATATCGGCGAGGCCCCCCGACTGGACGCGAGCAACGACACCGAGTTCCGTCCCGACCGAACGCTCGCCGACGGCGAGGTCACTGCCGGCACGGGGTGGACGATCGAGGCGGTCGCCACGCCCGGCCATACCGCCAACCACATGGCCTTCGCGTTGAAGGAGGCCGATCTGTTGTTTTCGGGCGATCACGTCATGGCCTGGTCGACGCCGGTGGTGGCGCCGCCCGACGGAGCGATGAGCGACTACCTGGCCTCGCTGCAAAAGCTCGCGCGCCGATCCGAGCCCGTCTACCTACCGGGCCACGGCGGCGCCGTGCGCAACGCGCCGGGATTCGTGCAAGCCTACATTCGTCATCGCGAACGCCGCGAGGCGGCGATCCTGCGCGCGCTTGCCGCGGGCGAAACCGATATCCCCGCCCTCGTGCGCGCCATCTATGTCGGGCTCGACCCGCGGCTCGTGAAGGCGGCGGGGCTGTCGGTCTTCGCGCATCTCGAGGATTTGGCCGCGCGCAGGCGCGTCGCGACCGACGGAGAGCTGTCCATCGAAGGCCGCTATCGCTTGGCGTGACCTTCTACCGAATCCGACTCATTAGTTCATATACTGTCGTCCCCGCGAAAGCGGGGACCCATAACCACCGGCCTGGGGTTATGGGTCCCGGCTCTCCGCTTCGCTCCGGCCGGGACGACAGGGAAGAGGGCGACCACCTTTACCGCTTGCGGTGACTATCGGCTTTGCTGCGGTCTTTCTTGACGATCGGAGTCTTCTTTTTTCCGAACGCTTGCGGCGTCGGCGGCCGCTCCGGCCTCTGGGCCCGCAGTGTGTCTTCGATGTCGTTCATCAGGCCGCGCACTCGCGCGGCATTGGTGCCGAAATCGAAAGCGCCGTACCGCGAGGAGGAGCGCGCGTCGATGCGCGTGCCGTCGGGCTCGGCACGCACGCGGATCATTACGTCGTCGCGAAATCCCATGATAGGCGTGCGCGCGACCGCCTCGATGCGTCCCTCGCGCCGTCCGGCTTGAGGTGCGCGCGCGTCGACGATGCGCCACTTGCGCTTGTTGGCCACGGCGAGCGCAGCATCGTAGGCGATCTGCGGAGTCACGTTGGTCCCCAGCGGCCCCACGTCGGGATAGGCCGCGCGTTGCTGATCGGCGGCATAGAGCCCCGGATAGGTGGTTGGATTGGCCTCGCGCACGCGCAGCCGCGCCAGCGCCTCGTAGCGCGGCGGATCGATGGGATCGGTGGTGATGTCGTAGAGCCAAGGCAGTCGATAGGCCTTGAGCGCGAAATAAGCCGGATAGGCGAGCAGCACGAGCGAGACCGCGACCGCGGCGAAGGCAGCGCCTATGCCGGCCAAACCTTCCCTCCAGATCACGACAAGCGCGGCAAACGCGAGGAAGAGCGCAACCGCCGCCATGCCGAGCGCGCCGCCGAAGGTGGCAAGGGCAGGCCGGATTTCGAGCATATCCGAGCGCACGATGATCACCGCGAGGCAGGTGGCGACGAAAGCGAAGGCCGCCACGCGGCGCGCCCAAATGGCGAGCCGGGATGTGGCTTCCGGCTGAAGATGCAGGCGCGTCATCGCTCTCATGAGGGCGCTCAGATGATGCCGGTGTGCGCCGCGTAGACGGTCGCATCGAAGATGGTCATGCGCTCGCTCGCTAGCCCAACTTTACACAACCCATGCCCGGCAGCGCAGACAAGTTTACGCAGTCTGCGCAAGCTTGGCTGCGTTGCCGGGCATGACGACTGTTAGTATTAGCCAATTGAGGCGAGACAATGCGAGGGCAGACCTATAGCTTTCACTGTGCGGCGGCGGCGGTCGGCAGCACGAAATCCTTGAAGCGTTCGCGCAGCACCGTCTTTTGGATCTTGCCGGTCGCGGTATGCGGGATCTCGTCGACGAAAACGACCTCGTCGGGCATCCACCATTTGGCGATCTTGCCGCGCATGAATTTGAGGATTTCGTCCTTAGTCGCCGACTGATCCTTCCTGAGAACGATCACGAGCAGAGGCCGCTCGTCCCATTTGGGGTGCTTGACGCCGATGACCGCAGCCTCGGCCACTTTCGGATGGCCGATGGCGAGATTCTCGAGATCGATCGAGGAAATCCACTCGCCGCCCGATTTGATCACGTCCTTGGCCCGGTCGGTGACCTGCATGTAGCCGTAGCGGTCGATGGTGGAGACATCGCCGGTGTCGAAGAAACCCTCCTCGTCGAGGACGTCGTTCCCCTCCTTGTAGTAGGCGCGCGACACGCATGGTCCCCGCACCTTGAGCCGCCCAAAGGTCTTGCCGTCCCAAGGCAGCCGCCTGCCCGTGTCGTCGGTGATTTTCATCTCCACCATGAACGGCGTCTGTCCCTGCTTCTGCTGAATGTCGAGCCGCGCCTCGCCGCCGAGCGAGGCATATTCGGGCTTGAAGGTGCAGCAAGTGCCGAGCGGACTCATTTCGGTCATGCCCCAGGCATGGATCACCTCAACGCCGTAGACGTCCTGGAATGTCTTCGCCATTGCGCGCGGGCAGGCCGAGCCGCCGATCACGACCTTCTTGAGATGCGGCAGCTTGCTCCCTGTCGCTTCCAGATGTTCCAGCAGCATGAGCCAGACTGTTGGCACCGCGGCGGTGCAAGTGACCTTGTACCGGTCGAGCAATTCGAAGACCGATGCGCCGTCGAGCTTGTTGCCGGGCAAAATCAAAGAGGCGCCTGCGATCGGCGCCGCGTACATCATCGCCCAGCAATTGGCGTGGAACATGGGCACGACCGGCATGACCACGTCGCGGGACGAATAACCCTTCATGTCGGCCATATTGGCCATCACCCCATGCAGGACATTGGAGCGGTGCGAGTAGAGGACGCCCTTCGGGTTTCCGGTCGTGCCGGAGGTGTAACACATGCCTGCCGCGGTGTTCTCGTCGAATGTCTTCCAGGAAAAATCGCCGTCGACCTCGCCGATCCACTCCTCGTAGGGCACCGCATTCTTGAGCGAGGTTTTTGGCATGTGCGCCTGATCGCACAGCAGCACGTAGCGTTCGATGCTCGGCAACTTGTCGGCGAGCTTTTCCAAGAGCGGAACGAAGGTCACATCGGCCAGCAGTAGGCGATCCTCGGCGTGATTTATGATCCAGGCGATCTGATCGGAAAACAACCGCGGATTGACCGTGTGATAGATCGCGCCGATTCCCATGATGCCGTACCAGGCCTCGACATGGCGCCACGTGTTCCAGGCAAGCGTCGCCACGCGGTCGCCGAACCGAATGCCGTCCTTCTCGAGCCGCTGCGCCAAGCGCAAGGCACGCGCGCGGATCTCGGCGTAAGTGTTGGTGTGAAGCGGGCCTTCGATCGAGCGCGTGACGATCGGCCGCGCGGCGTGGTTGGTCGCGGCATGGTCGAGGACGCGATGGCAAAGGAGCGGCCAGTCCTGCATCAGCCCAAGCATGGCGTTTTCCTGTGGTCCTTATCGCGGCGTCAATGCGGGTTCGTAGACGGCTTGGCCGCGCGCTTCAAGGGTAGCGGCATGCCGCGGCTGCGCAACCGGAGAATCTGCGTTCGCGTCACCCGAGTTTATCCAAAGCGCGCGAGCGAAAATCGTGCAATGTCGTGGGGAGTCGTGCCGGTGATTGCAAGATCAGCGAGAATCTCGCCGATCACGGGCGCGAATTTGAAGCCATGACCGGAGCAAAGCGAGGCAACGATGATGTTGGGAGCGCCGGGCAGGCGATCGATGAGGAAATGGCCGTCCGGCGTCACCGTGTAGAGGCAGGTCTTGGCTGCGATGAGCCGGCCGTTCGCCGTCGGAACATGCTCGGCCAGCGCGCCGCGGATCAGCGCCTCGTCGTCGCTACCCACCGTTTGATCGTAAGCGGCCGGATCGACCGTTTCATCGCGGTGGTGATGTTTGGCGACTTTGATGCCGCGTTGGACGCTGCCATCGCCTGGAATGCCGTAGTGCAAGCCGTGCCGGCTCTCAATCATGAACACCGGCAGGCGTCCGGGTCGAGAGAGCTGCGCGTCGATCGGCTCGAACCATGCCATCACTTCTCGCGTGATCCGCAGCGGCGCCGCGAGCGCCGGAAGCAGCGATTTCACCCACGCCCCCGCCGCAATGATCGCAGCGCCGGCTTCGATGCTTCCCCGATCGGTCACGATACGCACGCAGCCCGCGCGCGGCTCGACCGCGTGCACGCTTTCGCCGCTGTGAATGTCTGCCCCCGCCGCCGCTGCGAGCGCGAGCTGAGCCAAGACCGATGCCTCCGCTTTCAGGATCCCACCATCCGGTTGGACGACACCGACAAAGTCGCACGGCACCCTGAATGCGGGGAAGCGGCGCATCAGCTCCGGTGCCGGCAGCACCTCGTGGCGCAATGCGTGCATCTCGGCGCAGCGCAGCGACCCCGTGACCAAGGTGCTCTCGGGCGGGCCGATCTCGGCAATGCCGGTGATGTGGAGAAGTTTTTGCCCGCTCGCCGCTTCGAGCTCGCGCCAGAGCCGATAGGCGTGCCGCAGCAACGGGACATAGGAAGGATGCTCGAAATAGCCGAGCCGAATGATGCGCGTGAGCCCATGGGAGGAGCCGCGGTCGTGGCCGGGTTGATAGCGCTCGATCCCCAGCACACGCTTGCCTCCGCGCGCCAAGTGCTGAAGCGCCGCGCTACCCTCGCGCCCAGGCCGCAGACGACGACGTCGAAATGGCTCATGTGCCGTGCCTGCCGCGAAGCTCTCGTATCGTTGCGCACTGGCTATGCAGAAGAGAACGCTATTTGCGAGCGCTGGGCCAGTGGCGGTGCCGATTGGCCCCTATAACGTCGTAATTCGTGCCCATATCGAGACGGTGAAACTTCTTTCAGCGCTTCTTGCCCTTCTCGCTTTTTTCGGCTTCGCGACCTGCGGTTTTGCGGCCGCAAAGCGCGTCCCATTGCCCCGGCCGCGGCCGGCGGAGATTGCACGACCCGAACCTCCGGCGGAGGCGAGCGCCGAAGAGCCGGCACCGTCCTCGGCGTGCCGGCTGCGGCTCACGGCGGAATTGGCGGTCGCGCCGTCGCTGCCGGCGCTGATCGGACCCGGCGAATGCAACGTGGAGGATGTGGTGCGGCTCGAGGCGGTGTGGCTCGCCGACAGGACTCGGGTCGCGGTGACGCCGCCCGCGATTCTTCGCTGCAGTTTCGCCGAGGCCATCGTGCAGTGGGTGCGCGAGGACCTGGCGCCGGCGGTGCGCGCTTTCGGGAGACCGCTCAAGAGCGTCGACAACTACGCAGCCTATGATTGCCGCGGCCGCAACCGCATCATCGGTGCGAAACTCTCCGAGCACGGCAAAGCCAACGCGCTCGACGTACGCTCGGTCAAGCTCGCCAGCGGCAGCGTCATCGAGCTGACCGATCCGGCGGCTGACAAAGATTTTCGCGAGCGCGTGCGGAAAAGCACTTGCGCGCGCTTTACGACGGTGCTCGGCCCCGGCTCCGACGGCTATCACGAGAACCACGTTCATGTGGATTTGGCCGAGCGCGCGGGCGGCCACCGCATGTGCCAATGGGACGTGCGTGAACCAGGCGAGGAGGCCGTGCCATTGCCGCCGCCCCGCCCGGCTGCCGCGCCATGACGAGGAGTGCCATGCCCCCGCTCAGCAATCTCGCCGTCCGCGATGTTGAGACGCTCGTTCACCCGTACACCAACCTTGCGGTGCTGCGCGAAACCGGTCCGCTGATCATCGAGCGCGGGAAGGGCGTGTTCGTCTACGACACGCAAGGCAAGGCCTATATCGAAGGCATGGCCGGGCTGTGGTGCACGGCGCTGGGCTACGGCAACGAAGAGCTGGTCGAGGCCGCGGCGACGCAGATGCGCAAACTATCCTTCAGCCATCTGTTCACGGCCAAGAGCCACGATCCCGCAATCGAGCTCGCCGAACGGCTCAAGGAGATCGCGCCCGTTCCGACATCTAAGGTGTTCTTCTGCTCCTCGGGCTCGGAGGCGAACGACAGCCAGGTCAAGCTCGTCTGGTACATGAACAACGCGCTTGGCCGGCCGCGCAAAAAGAAGATCGTCAGCCGGCACAAGGCCTATCACGGGGTCACGGTGGCGGCGGCTTCGCTCACGGGCCTTTTGAACAATCACCGGGATTTCGATCTGCCGATCGCGGGAATTTTGCACACGGCCTGTCCGCACCATTATCGCTTCGCGCATATGGGTGAGACCGAAGCGGCATTCGCGCGGCGTATGGCAGGCGAACTCGACGATCTCATCTGCAAAGAGGACCCGGACACGGTCGCCGCCTTCATCGCCGAGCCCGTGATGGGCGCCGGCGGCGTGATCGTGCCGCCACAGGGCTACTTTCAAGAGGTGATGAAGGTCTGCCGGAAATACGACGTCTATATGATCTCGGACGAGGTGATTTGCGGCTTCGGCCGGCTCGGAACCATGTTCGGCTGCACCGCGCTCGAATTCGAGCCGCACTCGATCAGCGTCGCCAAGGCGTTGACCTCGGCCTATGTGCCCATGGCCGCGGTGACCGTGCCTGAGATGGCGTACCAAGCTCTTCTCGATGAAAGCCGCAAGATCGGCACCTTCGGCCACGGCTTCACCTATTCCGGCCATCCGGTTGCGGCGGCGGTGGCGCTCAAGGCGCTCGAGATTTATGGGCGCGAGCGCATCGCCGAGCAGGCCGTGCGCAAGGCGCCGCATTTCCAGGCTCGCCTTGCCGCGCTCGGCAAGCATCCGCTGGTCGGAGAGGCGCGGGGGCTCGGGCTGGTCGGCGGTCTCGAGCTGGTTGCGGACAAGAAGAGCAAACGCTCGTTCGAGCCTAAGTCGGGCATTGGGCCGCGGGCCGTGCGCTACGCCGAAGAGGAGGGACTGATCGTTCGCTTCCTTATGGGCGACATCCTCTCGATCTGTCCGCCGCTCATCATCACGCCCGGCGAGATCGACGAGCTGTTCGATCGGCTCGGCCGCGCGCTCGATCGGACGCTCGATTGGGTCAAGCACGAACGGCTCATGGAAGCCTAAGTCAAAAAAATGGAACGGCGCCGGGCTTTCACCCGACGCCGCTCCCAGCCCCCTCGAGCCCTCAGTAGCGGCCGACATCAGCCGCGGCGAACCGCGGCTCCCCCGATCTCGGCCCCAGCATCACTACGATCGCGCCCATTTTGACGCGATTGTAGAGATCGATCACATCCTCGTTGGTCATCCGGATGCAGCCGGATGAGATCGCGTGTCCGATCCATTCCGGCTGGTTGGTGCCGTGGATGCGGTACAGCGTGTCGTGTCCCCCCGAATAAAGGTAAATGCCGCGCGCCCCCATCGGATTGGCCGGACCGCCTTCGACATAGTTTGGCAGCGGGCCAAGGCGCCGCTTTTCGCCTTCGGTCGGGGTCCATCCCGGCCATTCCTCTTTGCGGCCGACCTTGGCGACGCCGGACCAATTTTGCGCCTCTTCGCCGACGATCACGCCGTAGCGGATCGCCTGGTTGTCCGGCAGCACGTAGTAGAGGTAGCGCGCGTCACTATCGACGACGATCGTGCCCGGGGCTTCCTTGCGGTGATACTTGACGATGGCGCGCTGGTATTGGGCTGGGA
>Ga0126372_10000072_pt1 | contig 26246 bp, 23 predicted proteins | sample PanSoiMetaPlot_6_FD_92762 | JGI IMG/M metagenome (GOLD analysis project Ga0126372, IMG submission 92762) | Tropical forest soil microbial communities from Panama - MetaG Plot_6 | ecosystem: Environmental > Terrestrial > Soil > Tropical forest > Bulk soil | place: Panama | collected 2016-02-17
GCACCTACCTTTCCCAGGTCGCGGAAGTCGAGGTGTCGAAGGAGGGCGAGGTGAAGGTCCTCCGCGTCGTTTGTGCAGTCGATTGCGGGCAGATCGTCAATCCCGATACGATCGTGGCGCAAATGGAGGGCGGCATCATCTTCGGCCTCGGCGCTGCGTTGTGGAGTGAGGTGACACTCAAGGGCGGTCGCGTCGAGCAGCACAATTTCAATGACTATCGTGTTTTGCGTATCAATGAAGCGCCGCAGATCGAAGTCCACCTTGTGAAGAATACCGAAGCACCAGGCGGGATCGGCGAGCCGGGAACAATCGGCATCGCACCGGCGGTGGCTAATGCGATCTTCGCGGTGACCGGCAAGCGCATCCGCAAGTTGCCCATCAAGGATCAGTTGCGCCCTGCATAGAGCTCTGAGCGAAGGCCGTCATGCCAGGACAACGCAATCCGGAGCGAAGTCGCTAAATGAACCGCACGAAGAAACTCGCTTTTCTGGCGATTGTCCTGGTGGCAATCGTTGCGGCCGGATGGTGGGCGCTGCGCTCAGGCGACCCCACGGCCTTTGCCAAAGGAAAACGGGTCGAGCTTGCAGATTTCAAGGGATCTGATCCGACCGGCGCCCCCGGTAATCTTGCCAATGCCGATTTGGTCGCACGCGGCGAGTATCTAACCCGAGCCGCCGATTGCGCGGCTTGCCACACCGTGCCGGGAGGCAAGCCTTTTGCCGGCGGCCTGCCGTTCAAGCTCCCGATGATTGGCACGATCTACTCGACCAACATCACGCCAGATCAGGAGACGGGCATCGGGGCGTGGAGCGACAAGGAATTCCTAAAGACGCTGCATCAGGGGATCGGGAAAGACGGCAAGCACCTTTATCCCGCGTTTCCTTATACCTCCTATGCCCTGATGACTGACAGCGACGTCCTTGCCATCAAGGCCTATCTGCTCACGCTGAAGCCGGTGAAATACACCCCGCCGCCGAACGACATCTCCTTTCCGTTCAATCAGCGCTATCTGATGATGTTCTGGAATGCGCTGTTCAAGCCGTCGCATCGCTTCCGGCCGAATGCTGACCAACCGGCGGAGTGGAATCGCGGCGCCTATCTCGTCGAAGCGCTTGGCCATTGCGGCGATTGCCACACGCCTCGCAACATCCTGTTTGGACTGAACAACAAACGAAAGTTCGCCGGCGCAATTGTCCAAGGCTGGAAGGCCTACAACATCACCCCCGATCTTGACTGGGGCATCGGCAGTTGGTCCGACGAACAGCTCGAGGGTTATTTGTCGGCGGGCCATGCCGAGAACAGGGGCTCGGCCGGCGGCCCAATGTCAGAGGTTGTCGACAACAGTCTGCGCTATATGACGGAGCCAGACATCAAGGCGATCGCAAGCTATTTGAAAAGCGTGCCGCCCAATGGCGATGGCACTGACGTCGCTGCAGCACCTACTCCCAAGGTGGCGCGGGAGGTCAGCAAGCAACCGGTCTCCCCTCAAGAGGGTGGACCCGGCTTGCACGTTTTCGAAGGCGCCTGCATAGGGTGTCACCAATTCGACGGCAAAGGGGCCGTCTCGAATTACGCCTCGCTTATCGGCAGCAGGACGGCCAACGATCCTGCGGGCACCAACGCTGCCCAGGCCCTCATCGGGGGCAGTCACCTTGGCTTCGTCAAGACAGCGGGTTTCATGCCCAACTTCGGTGACGGCTATTCGGACACAGAGATCGCTGGGGTCGTCAACTATGTGACTGGGCGGTTTGGAACAAGCGCCTCTATGCTCACTCCCGGTGATGTTTCAAAGCAACGCCGAGCAGATTGATCAGCGCAAAATCGCGGCGATAGGAAATGCTCGGATGCCGGGCCCGCGTCGCGAGCACTTGTGAGCCGCCATTTGCTTGGCCGCTGCGGTTCACAGGCTGACCCGAGCTTGGCGAGGTCGGGTGGCTCTGCAAGTTCGGCCTGATGACTAGAAAGGCCAGCCTGGGAAGCTCCGGTAGGTCCTCTGCGGCTGCTGGAAGGGGCGCGGATAGCTATAGCCGTAATTGTAGTTGTAACGCCGGACCTTCCTCTTTGGCTGATACCCGCTGTCGTCGCCGGCGCTGACCGTCTTGGGCGAGCTTCCCTTGGCGAGCACAACGAAGTCGCCGCCCTTGGGGAGCGTTGCCGCATTGATGCTGGTATCGCCGATGATCAGTGTCGAGCCGGGGGTCAGCCTCTCCGAGATGCGTTGACGTATGTCATCGGGGATCTCGATGCGGTCGAGAGCCGACTCGGCGGAACCGCCTTGCACGGTGACCGCCATCCAGCGCGTCTTGGTATCGCCGGGAGAAAACTTCAAAGCGGTATAGACATGGGTGCCGAGCGGCTCGTCGGGATTGCGCAAGCCGACCGGCGCATCGAACACGCGGGAGAATTCCTGCCTGACATAGATATGGCCGAGCGGAGGCTCGCCCTTGCCGGCGACCTCGTAAACCTTATTGACGAGCTCGTCGATAAAAGCGCCGGTCTCTTGCATCCCGTTAGCCTTCTGGAAGGCCTTGATCGCAGTTACCGTCGGCTTGCCGAAGGTGCCATCGAACTCCTGGCGATCGAGATAGCCGAGGTCAGCCAGGATGTTCTGCACGGCGATGATGCGGTCGCGCTGGGTGCGCCGCGTCACCAAGATGCGCAAGGGTGCGTTGGAACGAGGCTCTGCGGCCTGAATGGCGGCAGCGCTCGCCCCGGCCGTGAGCTTGGCCGCGACCATCGAGGGAGGCGCGTCCGGAGCAGGCTGTGCGCTCGGTGCAGAAGGCGCCGGGATCAGGGGGGTTACAGCAACAGGAACGAGCGGCGCGGTAGGCGTTATTGCTTCAACGCTTTGCGCCGGCGCTGGCGTCTGCGGCGGAGCGACGAGCGCGACTGAGGCGGCCGCCGATGCCGGTGTCCCCATTGAAGCAGCAGTTCCCGTTACGGTGATTCCGGCCGGCTTCTCCACAGGCGCGGGAGTCACTACCACAGCAGCCTCCTTGACGGCGTCCGTTGCAGGCTCGGGAGTGGGCGCCTTGGCGATATCAGATGCGTTGTCGTCATCCTCATCGGTAAGGGCATGGCGGCTGGTATCGCCGCTCGAGCCCTGGAGCCGCGCTTGGTCCTTGTGCGTACCGGGCGTATCGGAGGCGTGGGTCTCGCTGCCGGCGGCTGCGCTGCCGACATAAGGGTCGATTGCATGAGTGTGCGTGTCTTCCGCCGCGGCGCTCCCGGTGTTGAGATCGGCCGGGATGGGTGCCGACGGGGCATGGCCACCCTGATCGGCCGCCTCCGCCTCGATCGAGGAGGGAATGTCGGTGGTGACGCCGCTCACGTCAGCCTTGGCAAGCATGCCAGGATAAATCGAAGGCGCAACGACCGGCGCGATGTCGTTATTCGACTGGCGCTGCGGCAGCGGCTCCTGCTTCACCATGACCGGCGGAGCCGGCGGCGGCAGCGGCTGGAACAGGGCAGGGTGGTCGATCAGCTTGGGCACGGGTCGGTCGTGGGAGATCACCACGTTATCGCCGACGCGGGTGATCTGGTAGAGCTTCGGTGCGAAGGAATAGGGCAGCCTGATGCAGCCATGCGAAGCGGGGTAGCCAGGGACGACACCGGCATGCAGTGCCGTGCCGGACCAGGTGATTCGGTTCATCCACGGCATTGGCGCGCCGCTATAGATGTTCGAATGGTGCCAGCGCTGCTTCTCGATGATGCTGAAGGCGCCGAGGAAGGTGGGATGAGCAGGCATCCCGGTCGAGACCTGCGACGTGGTGAGGAGACTCGTTCCGTGATAGACGTCAACCTTCTGCGATCCGGTCGAGACCACGAGGAAAAGTGGCTCGCCACTGTCAATGTCGGCGATGCCGGAGTCGTCTGGTCGCGTCTGCTGATCCTTGGCCTGAACCGGCGCCGTAGCGACGGCAACAGCTATGGCCGCCACGCTAAGACCAGTGACAAACCTTGATGAAGCTCTCTTGGCCGCCAGCGCAGCCTTTCCCTTCTTACGCCCGTTACGCAACTCACTCGTCCCCGTGCTTAACCGGACCCATAGCGAGCATCCCCCCGGCGAGTCCCCCCAACGACTCACGAATCAGACTAAAAGAGGCGTCCCAATTTGACCAGCAAAGCCTTCTGATTGCCTAACGCGCAAACGGCATAATCGGTCCACCGCAACCGTCGCGGGGAGTGGAAAAAAACCGCAGAAGTGCGGGATATTAGGGTCGAATGGCGGGGCTTTATCCACCGCTGGCGGCCTTGAGCCGCGCACACGCCATCCCGCGAATAAACTTCGCCCTTGTTCCATTCTCGCAACACTCCAAATCGGCAGCCAATCCGCGCCGATTTTACTGGCTTACCAGCACGAAAGGCCGCGATCTGCATGGAAGGTGCGAAGGCGACTGCGCGGCATTGTGCTGTTGCACTTAAAGCTAGCCTAGGATGAAACGACGGCAGGAATAGGGTCCGACGCGGGCCATTCTCTGTTGCAAAAGCGCTTGCTTCCCGCTCGGGGCGCCAATACATCCCATCGGCGGTTTTCTTGACGCCGTTCCAGGGAGGAAAACATGCTGGCTTCGACGCATCCGCTGTCGCGCGGCATTCTGCGCGCCTTTGGCATTCTGCTCGCGGGCGCGATGCTCGCCGGCTGCGGCATCAACACCATTCCGACGCTGCAAGAGCGCGCGAAAGCCTCATGGAGCGAGGTGCTGAACCAATATCAGCGCCGCGCCGACCTCATCCCCAATCTCGTCGAGACGGTGAAGGGCTACGCCGCCCAGGAAAGCAAGGTGCTCACCGAAGTGACCGAAGCTCGCGCCAAAGCGACGCAGGTGCAGATTCCGCCGGACATTCTCACCAACCCCGAGGCCTTCCAGAAATTCCAGGAGGCCCAAGGCCAGCTCACCGGCGCGTTGAGCAAGCTGCTCGCCATCACCGAGAACTATCCCGACCTCAAGTCGAACCAGAATTTCCTGGCGCTGCAGTCGCAGCTCGAGGGCACCGAGAACCGCATTGCCATCGCACGGCGCGATTACATCACGGCGGTTCAGGACTACAACACAGAGATCAGGACCATCCCCGGCCGCTGGTGGCGCGCCGTGCTTTATCCTGATGCCCAGCCGATGCAGAACTTCACCGTGGCGGAGGACGTGACCAAGCCGCCGGAGGTGAAGTTCTAATCCGAATGAGGGCCACATGGCCTCAACGCTTCGGCGCAAGGGAGGCATGCTTGCTTGCCTCACCTTGTTGCTCTGGCTCACGCCCGCGAGTGCCGAGCCGACCTTCCCCCCGCTGACCGGCCGCGTGGTCGATGATGCGCAATTGCTCGGCGCCGGCGACAAAGAGCAGTTGACCGCAGACCTCAAGGCGCTCGAGGACAAGAGCTCCGACCAGCTCGTGGTTGTCACGCTGCCCTCGCTGCAAGGCTACTCGATCGAGGACTACGGCTATCGGCTTGGGCGCCATTGGGGCATCGGCACCAAGCAACTGAACAACGGCGTGCTGCTGATCGTTGCACCAAACGAGCACAAAGTGCGCATCGAGGTCGGGCGCGGGCTCGAGCCAACCCTCACCGACGCGCTGTCCAAGATCATCATCGAGAACTCGATCCTGCCGAAATTCCGCGCCGGCAACTTCGCCGGCGGCATAAAAGACGGCGTGCGCGACATCACCAAAGTGCTGACCGGCGACGCCGCGGAAGTTGAGGAGCGCGCAAAGGCCAAGGCGCGCCACGATGTCGACGAGCCTGCCATCAACTGGCTCATGGTGATCTTCTGGTTGCTCATCATCTCGTGGTTCATCTGGAACTTGACGCGCAGCGCGCAACAGATCGGCCGCACCAGCCGCGGCGGGCCCATTTTCATCCCTGGCGGCGGTTGGGGCGGCGAGTCTGACGGAGGCGGAGGAGGAGGAGGCTGGAGCAGCGGTGGCGGCGATTTCGGCGGCGGAGGGTTCTCCGGCGGCGGTGGCGACTTCGGCGGCGGCGGCGCCTCTGGCAGCTGGTAGGACGGAGCGATGGAGCCCTTCAGCCAAGAAGAACGCGCCACCATCGCCCGCGGCATAACCCACGCCGAGGCGAAGACGAGCGGCGAAATCGTGGTGATGGCTGCGGGCGCCTCCGACGGCTACCGGTCCTTTGTCATTCTGTGGGCTGCGCTGCTCGCTCTAGCCGTGCCGATCCCACCGATTCTCCTTACGAATTGGCCGGTCGAGTACATCTACCTGCTGCAGCTCGCCGTGTTCTTCCTCGCCTCGGTGCTGTTCCAGTGGCCGCCGCTCCGCTTCGCGCTAGTGCCGAAATCGGTCAAACACCTCCGCTCTCATCAGCGCGCAGTCGAGCAGTTCCTGGCGCAGAACCTGCACACCACCAAGAGCCGCACCGGCGTGCTCATTTACGTCTCCTTCGCTGAGCGCTACGCCGAGGTCATCGCCGACGAGGGCATCTACCGCAAGGTTGAGCCCTTGGTGTGGGAGGACGTGATCGCCGAGCTGACCAGCCATCTCGCGCGCGGCACCCGCACCCACGGCTTCGTCAAGGCGATCGAGATGTGCGGTAAGATTCTCGCCGAGCATTTCCCGCCGGGCCATTACGACAAGGATGAGCTGCCCAATCATCTCATCGTGCTCGATGTCTATGGCGCGCGTTGAGCAGCAGGGCGCGACGGGGCGCGCAGCCGCGGCACCAGCGGGAAAGCTCGCGCTGTTCGGCTGGGTCTTGTTCGATTGGGCGACACAGCCCTTCTACACCCTCGTCGTCACCTTTCTGTTCGCGCCATACTTCGTGAACGGCTTCATGGACGATCCGGCGCGCGGCTCATCGCTGTGGGCTTACGCCACTGGGATCGCCGAGCTGATCGCCGCAGCGCTCGCGCCAGTGCTCGGCGCGATTGCCGATGCAGGCACGCCGCGCAAGCCGTGGATCGCAGCCTTCTCGGTGCTGCTGTTCGTCGGGCTGTGCGGCCTGTGGTTCGCGATCCCCGGCGAGATCAAGCTAGCGCCGCGCGTGCTGCTTTCCTTCGGCCTCGCCACCATCGGTGCCGAGCTCGCCACCGTGTTCACCAACGCCATGATGCCGTCGCTCATCGGCAACCACAGGCTCGGCACTCTGTCCGGCATCGGCTGGGCCACAGGCTATGTCGGCGGCCTGGTGAGCCTCGCACTCATCGCCGGGCTTGTGGTCGCCGATCCGCATACCGGCAAGACGCTGCTCGGGCTTCCGCCTGTTCTGCCGCTCGATACGGCGACGCGCGAAGGCGACCGCCTGATCGGGCCATTCTCGGCGGTGTGGTTTCTCGTGTTCGTCCTGCCGCTCTTTCTGTTCACGCCGGATCGTCCAGGGAAGCCGCTCAAGACGGGCGCGGTGACTGCAGGACTTTCGCAGCTCGTCCGCTCGGTCAAGGAGCTCGTGCGGCATCATGTCGAGATTGCGAAGTTCCTCCTCGCGCGCATGCTTTATGCCGACGGGCTCGGCGCCGTGTTCGCCTTCGGCGGCATCTATGCTGGCACGGTATTCGGTTGGGGCGCCGCGGAGCTTGGCCTGTTCGGCGTCATCCTCACGATAACCGGCACGCTCGGCGCTGCGCTCGGCGGGCTGCTCGACGACCGCAAGGGCTCGAAGGCGGTGATCGTCGGCACGCTCCTTCTCTTTATCGCCGCCTCCATCGGCGTCTTGTCGGTCGACCACGATCATGTGTTGTTCGTGGTGCCGGTCGAGCCGAAGGCGCCTGGCGGCGCGCCGTTCTCATCTGTTGGCGAGCAGATCTATCTCGCCTTCGCCATGCTGATCGGCATCGCTTCGGGGCCGATCCAGTCGTCGAGCCGCACGCTGCTTGCGCGTATGTGCCCGGAGGACAAGGTGACGGAGTTCTTCGGCTTCTTCTCGTTCTCAGGGAAGATCACCGCGTTTGCAGCGCCGCTCGCCATCGGCGCCGTGACGCATGCCACTGGCAGCCAGCGCATCGGCATCGCCATGAGCCTCGTGTTCCTCATCGCCGGGCTACTGCTTCTGCTGCGCGTGAGATCGGATAGGCACGTGAGTTACACATGACGCCAAGCGAGCAAAGCGGGCGCATTGCTCCGATAATAACGGATTTCGTGCCGGCTCGCGTGGATCGGCCCTGAGACAGCTGAGTTCAAAATCTCGGCAAGTCTCACCACCAGGATAACTCTGAACTGACGAGCAGTACTACAGATCCATGAGGACTCCATGATTGGCAATCGCATGCGTGGCGGGCGCCTCCCGGCGCGCCACATGCGCTGGATGCGCGCCGTGGTCGGCGGCAAGGTAGTACCGCCGAAGTAGCAGAAAGAAATGGATGGAGCTTGTCTCGACCAAGACCGGCGAGCCGATCGAGGGGGTGTCGCAGGGCGACCCTGGGCGGCTTCTCTCAGCTTGGCGGAGCGGATTCTCGGGCCTCTCGGCGCGCAATGGTTCTACGAGGCCTCGGTTATCGGACGATCTATGTGGATCCCCGACCAGGATCTGATGATCAGGGTACAGACCAACGGCACGGACAATTTGGGCGACGCCGTCAATGCGATTTACGACATCGTCAAGAGACCGAAGGCAGATTGAGCAGTGGGGCTTTTGCGTGGCGGGTTAATGCCGGAAGTGGCGCAGGCCGGTGAAGACCATGGCGAGGCCTGCGCCGTCAGCGGCGGCGATGACCTCGTCATCGCGCATCGAGCCGCCAGGCTGAATCACGGCACTGGCGCCGGCTTGGGCGATCACCTGCAATCCATCGGGGAATGGGAAGAAGGCGTCCGACGCAGCGACCGAGCCTTCGGTCAGGCTCTTGACCCCTTGCGCCTTCGCAGCCTCGTCAGCTTTCCACGCCGCCATGCGCGCCGCATCGATACGCGACATCTGGCCCGCGCCGATGCCGACCGTGGCGCCGTCGCGTGCATAGACGATGGCGTTCGACTTCACGTGCTTCGCCACGGTGAAGGCAAAAATGAGATCGGCGAATTCCTCGTTGGTTGGCTTGCGCTTGGTCACGACCTTTAGGTCGAGGTCTGAGACAACGGCGTTGTCGAGCGCTTGCAGGAGAAACCCGCCGGACAGGGACCGGAACGACAGGCCTTGCGCCTTTGGGTTGGGGACCCCGCCGGCAAGCAGGAGCCTGAGGTTCTTCTTCTCGGCGATGATCGCCTTGGCCTCGTCGCTCGCATCCGGCGCGATGATGACCTCGGTAAAGATCTTGACGATCTCGTGCGCGGCATCCGCGTCGAGGGCGCAGTTCAGGGCGACGATGCCGCCGAAGGCACTGACCGGGTCGCAGGCGAACGCCTTCCTATAGGCCTCGGCTTGCGTGTTGCCGAGCGCGACGCCGCAAGGGTTGGCGTGCTTGATGATGGCGACCGCGGCGCTCGCCTTAGGATCGAACTCGGAGACGAGCTCATAGGCCGCGTCGGTGTCGTTGAGATTGTTGTAGGAGAGCTCCTTGCCCTGGACCCGCGTGGCGGCGGCGGCGCCGAAGTGCCTCTCGGCCGTGCGGTAGAACGCAGCCCATTGATGTGGGTTCTCGCCATAGCGCAGTGCCTCTGCGAGCGTTCCCGCGATCACCTTCGTCTTAGGCGTGCGCTCGCCGAGCGTCTCGACGAACCAGGAAGAGATCGCTGCGTCATAGGCTGCGGTGCGGGCATAAGCCTTAGCCGCGAGTGATTTGCGCAGCTCGAATGTCGTCGCGCCGCGGTTCTTCTCCATCTCGGCAAGCACGAGGGGGTAGTCGGCGGGTTCCACAACGACGGTAACGCTTGCGTGATTCTTGGCGCCAGCGCGGATCAGCGCGGGGCCGCCGATGTCGATATTCTCGATACAGTCGGCGAAATCGCTGTCCGCAGCTACCGTCGCCTCGAAGGGGTAGAGATTGACGGCAAGCAGGTCGATGACGGGGATCGCGTGGTCGGCGAGCGCCTTCTCGTGCGATTTGTCGCCACGCACCGCGAGCAGCCCGCCGTGGATCTTGGGATGCAGAGTCTTGACCCGCCCGTCCATCATCTCCGGGCTTTGCGTGATCTCGGCAACATCAGTGACTTTGAGTCCGGCGTCGCGCAGCAGCTTGGCGGTGCCGCCGGTCGAGACGATCTCGACGCCGTAGCCGGCAAGCCCCTTGGCAAAATCGACAAGACCGGTCTTGTCGCTGACCGAGAGCAGCGCGCGTTTGATCCTGGGTGCCACCATGACGGACGGTTCTAACACAGAGAGAAAGCCGTCATGGCCGGGCTTGTCCCGGCCATCCACGATTTTGACTGCTGCACCGCTGAAATTCGTGGATGCCAGTTACTTCGGCTGGGCATGACGGAATTTAAAGTGAGACTAGGCTGCCTGTGGTCCGGCGTCGTTCGGGTCAACTGCCTGTGGTCCGGAGTCGTTCGGATCGACGAGAATGCCGCTGCTGCCTGTCTCTCCCTTGCGCTCGATGTTCCACACGATCCTGACTTCGGCGGACTCGCCCATAACACCGCCAAGCACGACCTGAGAGGTCGGCTGCGGCCCGCGCGCATCGGCGAGGAAGAAGCTCTCCTCGATCATGGTCTCGGGCGCGTTTGAGGTGATGCGCCACACCTCGCCGTTCTTCAGCGTCAGCTCAACGCTTCGTCCGTCGGCAGCGGCCGCCGTGCGCACGCTCGGGTGCAGGTGGAAGCGAATGGCATAGTCGCCGGCAATTAAGCCTTCGGGGGGAGTCTTGAGCCCCTGCCGAGCGGAGAGCCTGTCCTCGGCCGAGATGAGGAGGCCGTTCGGCGCAATCAGGATCTGCCGCGCATGCGTCACGCCGAACCGCTCGAGATAGCCGTCATGCGAGCCTTTGATCCTGATACCGCCGGTATTATCGCCCTGATCGCTAAGCGAGGCTTGCGCGTTGGCTGGCCCGATCAGCGGCGCGTCGATTGCTGGCTGTGCGCCGTTGGTGCTGCCGGGTGTGCCGAATTCACCTGAGGACACATCCTCGAACGTCAGCGTCGAATGCGCAGGCGTCGAGCGGGCGAATGGCCGCCACTCGTCGTGATCGACCGGCGGCGTGCCGCAATTGACGATCATCGGCGAATTGCCGGAGCTCATCTCGAAGGAGAGGAAGCCTGCATGCGCCGTCATGCTGAGCGACGGCGCTGGCGTCGGGCCGATATCGCACATGAACATGGTCGAGCCGCATTCGAGGCGCGCATAGGCCGAGTTCGCTGCATAGCGCACCGGCGCGCCCTTCACATCATCGTAGGCGAGCACGGTGGCAAGCGCGTCGGTCGGCGTAGGCCCGGCGCCGTTGAAGCGCGTCATAGTACCGTCGCAGGTCCTGAAGAAGCGGAGCATCGGCATGATACGCTCGATCGCGTCGGTCAGCTCCTTGGGTGGCGGGCGGTCGCGCGCGACGAAACATTGCTTGAGGGGCAAGAGGTCGAGCAGGAGCTCGACCAGCGCCTCGGGGTTGCGTGAGATGTGGCCTCCGTCGGGCAGGATCTGCCGCTCCAGCTCCTTGCACAGAGGCCGCACGTAGCGCTCCACCACCGCTTGCTGCTCGGCAATGCAGAGTCCCGCATAGACAAGGGCCATCAGCGCGACGAGGCGGGGCGCGCCGTCGGGTGCATCGCGGTAGCTCGCCGAGAGGTAGCGGAGCTGCGATGTGAGCGCCCTGAGGAACGTCTCGTAGGCCTGCGGCTCACCGCTATCGAGCACGAGAACCGAGTTCGACAGCCAGGAGATCACCCTGCGGCCGACGATCTCGGGCTGCCAGGCGAGGCCAGGCAGCGAACGCTTGAGCGCGATGAAATCGTTGACCAGAACCTTGGCCTGCTCGCGCGACAGCTCGCTACCTGCGGCGCGGAGATGTCGGAGCCAGCCGAACCCGTAAAGCTCGCGTGCCCAACCCTCAGATGGTGGATCGATCTCGAAAGGAGACTCGGTGTCGACCTCGGCGAGCTTCCCGGCGAGGCCGAAATGGCCGTTGTAAAGCTCGGTGGCGAAGCTCGGGTCTGCGGTCCTGAGCTCCTGCGGGGCCAGCAGCAATTGCTCGGCGCGCGTGCCAGGGTAACTCAGGCTCGCCATGCCGGCGAGCATGAAGCGGCGGAGCGGACTAGGGCCGCTAAGGCGCCCCGCGTCTACGCGGGGCGCGCGCTCATAGGGCTGAGGATCAGCCGCCATTGTGGGTTATCTCCAAGCTGCCGCCCCGCACTTCTAGCAGATGCGAGGCCTCCCCGCGCGCATGCTCAAGGCCCCCACATTGTCGGGCGGCGGAGGTTTTGGATCAAGTGCGATGCTTGGCCGAGGCTTAACTGCCGCGGATGAGCCTTGCGGCAAAAAAGGCGTCCATGCCGCTGCATGCTGGGACATCGAGCTTGAGCTCGTAGGGGAAGGTCCTGAGGCAGCCTGAAGGCTCGATCCACTCCGCTTGGCCGTAAAGCTCATCGGGGGTGATGGGACCGAGGCTATATCCGTTATTGCGGGTCAGGAACGCCGCGATCTGCGCCTCGCCTTCCTCGGGCTCTAGCGAGCAGGTCGAATAGACGAGCTTGCCTCCAGGCCTGACCCGCTGCGCGGCATTGTCGAGGAGGCGCGCCTGGAGTTGGGCAAGAGCCTCGATATCCTTCGCCGACTTCACGTAGGGGATGTCGGGATGCCGCCGAATGGTGCCGGTCGATGAGCAGGGGGCATCGAGCAGGACGGCGTCGAACAGCACTCCGGGCTGCCACTTCGTGACATCGGCTTCGACGAACTCCGCCTCGAGGTGAAGCCGCTTGAGATTCTCGGCGAGCAACTTGAGCCGAGTCTTCGAGTCGTCGACGGCGATGACCAAAGCGCCGCCAAGGACAAGCTGCGCCGTCTTCCCGCCAGGCGCCGCACAAAGATCAGCCACGCGCTGCCCCGCCACATTGCCGAGGAGCTTAGCGGGAAGAGAGGCAGCGACGTCCTGCACCCACCACGCGCCATCGTCATAGCCGGGGAGCGACTCGATGCGTCCTTTGGGCAGCAGGCGCACGCTCCCGGTGGGAAGCACGCGGCCCGAGAGCCGCTCAGCCCACAGTTCCGGATTGCTCTTTACCGTAAGGTCGAGCGGCGGCTCGACGAGATTGGCTTCGGCGACGGCACGGGCACGCGCCTCGTCCCAATAAGCGACCCAGCGCGACCACAGCCAGTCGGGCGTGTTGACGCGCGCTGCGTCGAGGCGCGCGGCGATCGCCTCGCCGTCATTTGCCACACGCCGCAGCACGGCGTTGACGAGCTTGTCGTAGCGTTTGGCCTTCGGGTCGTATTGGGCGAGCGACACGGCAAGGTCGATGGCCGCGTGCGGCGGGGTTCTGAGAAAGATGAGCTGGGCCGCGCCGGAGAGCACGATTGGATAGAGCGTGCCAGATTTCTCGGGGAGCCCGCGCTCGAGGAAGGTGAAGAGCACGTGGTCAAGCTGACCCTTGCGCCTGAGGCTCGCGGCAATAATGGCGCGGGCGAGTGCACGGTCGCGCACTGGCAGATCGAACATCGCGCCTCGTTCGAGCGAGCGGCCGAGGACATCGTCGAGTGCCTGCTTCTTCTCCAGCACGGCGGCGAGCAACTCGACCGCGGCGCGTCGCGCCGGCAGGCCGACCTGCATATCGCGCGCGTGGGCTCGGTCCCGCGCCTTTTTGCCAGGGGGTTTCATAAGAGTGTGCCTAAGTTTTGCGAACTAAGGCCTAGCCCCAAGGACCGGGCCCGGCAACGCGCTGCGGCCGAGCCCACGGACCAGAGTCGCCGGAGTCGACAACCTGGCTCGGTGCCGCGGCAGTCTCGCCCATCTCGCGGGCTATCTCGTTCAGCCGCCCGATGCGGTTCTCGACGTTGGGATGGGTTGAGAACAGATTGTCCATGCGCGCGCCGGAGAGCGGGTTGACGATGAAGAGATGCGCCGAGGCGGGATTGCGCTCGGCCGGAATGTTGGGAATCTGTTCGGCGGCACCTGCGATCTTTCTCAGCGCCGAGGCGAGCGACAGGGGACGCCTAGAGATCTCGGCGCCCTCTCGGTCGGCCTCATATTCACGCGTGCGGCTGATCGCCATCTGCACGAGGCCTGCGGCAAGCGGGCCGAGGATAAGAAGCAACAGCGAGCCAACCAGGCCGACATTACCGTTATTGTTGCTGCGGCCGCCGAAATAGAAGCCGAAATTGGCAAGCATCGAGATGGCGCCGGCGATCGTCGCGGTCAGCGTCATCAGCAGCGTGTCGTGATGCTTGATGTGGCCGAGCTCATGCGACAGCACGCCGGCAAGCTCCTCGCGATTCACCATCTGCATCAGGCCTGTAGTCACGGCGACCGCGGCATGCTCGGGGTTACGCCCCGTGGCGAAGGCGTTCGGCTGCGGGTTCTCCATGATGTAGACGCGGGGCATCGGCAGGCCTGCGCTTGCGGCAAGTTGCCTGACCAGGACGTAAAGCTCTGGTGCGGAGCGCTCGTCCACGGCGCGCGCGCCGTACATCGACAACACCATCTTGTCCGCGTTCCAATAGGTGAACAGGTTCATCGCGCCGGCGATCAATAGGGCCACGACCATGCCGCTCTGGCCGCCGATCAAAAATCCGATCCCCATGAACAGCGCGGTCAAGGCCGCAAGCAGGATCGCGGTGCGGAAATAGCTCATTTAGGCCTCCACGCGGCGCGGCGCCCCGCCGCCCGCCTGTTTAGATATGGAGGCCGCAGCACTGGCGACAAGGTGGTGGGGCAGGACGGCCCTTTGCCTGGCGCGCGCCAGCAAATGGTTTCCGTCCCGGTTACCTTAACGCTTCGTCAAGAGCTGCCGCTTCATGCTCCTCGCCAGCGTTCTTTCAGTGGGGAGTGCTCGCCATGTCGGCCGTCATCCAACTTCGTCCAAGCAGAACCACAACGCGCCTGCGGATTAAGAGAGCGGCGGCTCCCGCCGAGATCCCGCTCACGACGATCCAGAAGCGGCGGATTCTCGAGAGCTTCCGCAGAGTGGAACCAGCGCTCGAGCTGGTCGGGCAGCTGTTCTACCTTAGGCTGTTCCGCATCGATCCTTCCTTACGCGCGCGGTTCGACGGCCCGGCCGGGGTGCAGGCACGCAAATTCGCCGCCGCGATCAAGCTCGCCATGCTCTCGCTCAAGCACGACGATGGTTTGGGCTCGGTGCTCAAGCTGCTCGGCGCGCGCCACCGCCAGCTCGGCATCAGGAGCCGCCATTACCGCTCGATGACGCGGGCGCTGATGTGGACGCTCGAGCAATCACTGGAGAAGAGCTTCACTCGCGAGACCAAGGACGCGTGGAACGCGTTCCTTGGTCAGGCCATGCGGAAGTTGTCAGCCTAGAGAGCTGCAGTCGGCTATTGCGAGGTTTGACCGGCGCTTCCCGCGTCCGACAGGAGCTTGATGTTGATAGCGCCCTTGTCGTCCACCGCGACCTCGATGTCCTGCCCGGCCTCGAGCACCTGGGTCTTGCCGTCGACGGAGAGCTGATCGGCGTTGATGGCGATCTCGTGGCCGTCGACTTTGATATCCATACCATCGGCCATCGATTCCTGCGTCAGGTTCTTATAGTTGCCCGTGACCGTGACGGTGTGATCGCCTACCTCGATCGACATGGCCTTGGCGACTTCCGGCTGCTCGCCTGGAGACCAATGGCCCACGACGAGCACGATGGCGACGATGAGGGCGAGGGCGATGCCGAGCCCGATCAGAACTTGTTTCAACGACATGATATTTCCCTTGCCCGTTTCCTTGCGCTAACGGCGCTCACCCGCCAGCGCGGTCAAGCCGTTTTTTTGTTCTGGCGGTGCTGAATGAGATCGTCGACCACGTTCGGATCGGCAAGCGTCGAGGTGTCGCCAAGATTGGAAAAGTCGTCCTCGGCGATCTTGCGCAGGATGCGGCGCATGATCTTCCCCGACCTCGTCTTGGGCAAACCATGCGCGAACTGAATGAGGTCAGGCGAGGCAATCGGGCCGATCTCCTTGCGGACCCAGTCGCGAAGCTCGACCCTCAGCCCGTCGGACCACTGCTCGCCGGCCATCAAGGTGACATAGCAATAGATGCCCTGGCCTTTGAGGTCGTGGGGATAGCCAACCACAGCGGCTTCGGAAACCTTGGGATGGGCGACGAGCGCGGATTCGACCTCGGCCGTTCCCATGCGGTGGCCGGCGACGTTGATCACGTCATCGACGCGGCCGGTGATCCAGTAATAGCCGTCCTCATCGCGCCGGGAGCCGTCGCCGGTGAAATACTTGCCCTTATAGGCGGAGAAGTAGGTGTCCACGAAGCGGCGATGGTCGCCGAAGACGGTGCGAGCAAGGCCAGGCCACGCGTCGAGGATGACCAGATTGCCGGAGCCCTCGCCCTCGACAATTTTTCCCTCGGTGTCGACGATCGCCGGCTGCACGCCAAAGAACGGCAGGGTCGCCGAGCCGGGCTTGAGCTTGGTCGCGCCAGGAAGGGGCGTAATCAGAATGCCGCCTGTCTCGGTCTGCCACCAGGTATCCACGATCGGGCAATGCTCATCTCCCACCACGCGGTAATACCATTCCCACGCTTCGGGATTGATCGGCTCGCCGACGGTGCCGAGCAGCTTGAGCGATTTCCGCCTGGTCTGCTTCACGAAGTCGTCGCCCGCGCCCATCAGCGCCCTGATCGCGGTCGGCGCGGTGTAGAAGATGTTCACCTTGTGCTTGTCGACCACCTGCCAGAAGCGCGCCGCGTCGGGATAGCTCGGTACGCCCTCGAACATCAGCGTGGTGGCGCCGTTGGCGAGCGGGCCGTACACGATATAGGAGTGCCCGGTGACCCAACCGACATCGGCCGTGCACCAATAGACGTCGCCGTCGTGGTAATCGAACACGTATTGGTGCGTCATGGCGGCGAACACGAGATAACCGCCCGAGGTGTGCACGACACCTTTGGGCTGCCCGGTCGAGCCAGAGGTGTAGAGGATGAAGAGGGGGTCCTCGGCGTTCATCTCCTCTGGAGGGCATTCGTCGCTTACCTTGGCAAGCTCCTCGTGCAGCCAGAGATCGCGGCCCGCCGTCCACGGCACTTCTGCGCCGGTGCGCCCGACCACGAGCACTTTCTCGACGCCGGAGACCTTCCTCAGCGCCTCATCGGCGTTGACCTTGAGCGGGACCTTGCGGCCGCCGCGCAGACCCTCGTCGGCGGTGATGACCACCTTCGATAGGGCGTCCTGAATGCGGCCGGCAAGCGAGTCCGGCGAGAAGCCGCCGAATACGACCGAGTGGATGGCGCCGATGCGGGCGCAGGCGAGCATGGCATAGGCAGTCTCGGGGATCATCGGCAGATAAATCGTGACGCGGTCTCCGCGCTTGACCCCTTGCGCCTTCAGCACATTGGCGAAACGGCACACCTCCTTGTGCAGCTCGCGATAGGTGATGTAGCGCGCTTGCGCGGAGGGGTCGTCGGGCTCCCAGATGATGGCGACCTGCTTACCGCGCTTCTTGAGATGCCGGTCGATGCAGTTGGCCGAGACGTTGAGCGTGCCGTCCTCGAACCACTTGATGAAGACGTCGGGATATTCGAAGGAGGTGTTCTTAACGATGGTGTACGGCTTGATCCAGTCGATGCGCTTGCCTTCTTTGCCCCAGAACTTGTCGGGCTTCTCGATGCTCTTCCGGTAGACCTTCTCGTATTCGTCCTTGTCGATGAACGCGCGGTCCTTCCACTTTTTCGGGACCTTGTAGGTTTTGACCTTTTGGACTTGCTCCAGCATCGATCTCCTCCTCCCAACGCAAGCGCAAGTGTTCTCGCGCCACTCTTCTTGTGTCCGATAGTATGACCGGAAGCGTTGCCGGGGAATGGCCTACGCGCTTCAGGCTAGGCTCCGAAAGCCCCGATGATGGCTCCCATGAGGACGAGCACGGCGAGCCAGTGGCCGGCGTCGATTGCGGTGACCAGCGGACGCAAGCCCTCGAAGGCATGGTTGGTGGCGACGGTGGTCAGCACGAAGCCGATCCATACGAAGATGGCGCTGACGACGCCGCCCTTGATGGTCACATCGGAAAGGTGGCCCATCAGCCCTGCGAGCATCCAGGCCATCAGGAAGCATGAGACGCCGGCGATGATTAAGGGCGTCGGCGAGTGCTGGGTCTTATCGCACTCCTCCTTGCTCTTGCCGAGGGCCGACATCCAGACCTTGCCGAAGAAGGTGTACCAGCCCCAGCCAAGAAGAAATGCCGCAACGGCCGCGACCACCACGGCAAGATAGTTGATGTGCATGGCGCTCCCTCCCTCGTTCAAGTCTGCGGCGGCTTGCGTAGACCGCCGAGCTTTGAGATCATACTCCATTCTTGCGGCGAAACGGGCTGCACGGAAAGGCGCGGCACTTTCGCGAGCACCATGTCCTTGAGCTTCGGGTTCGCCTTGATCTCGGCGAGGGTTACGGGTCTCGGCACGTCCGTCACCGCCGCGACGTCGACGGCGTCCCACTGGCCGGTGCCGTCGGTCGAGTCCGGGTGCGCCTCTTTCACCACCTCGACGATGCCGACGACCTGCTTCTCGTCGCCGGTGTGGTAGAAAAAGCCGAGATCGCCTTTCTTCATCTTCCGCAGATTGGCGCGGGCCTGGAAGTTGCGCACGCCGTCCCACTCGGCGCCCTTGCGGCCTGCCTTCTTCTGCTGGTCCCAAGACCATTCCTCGGGTTCCGATTTCAGCAACCAATAGGCCATGACGGGCGAGCGGCGTTGCGCTCACTCCTCCTCTTCTTCAGGATTGTTGATGGTCCTCTGCAACTCGGAAGATGACAGCTACCACCAGTACGGGCTGCCGGTGATGACGGCCTGACGCCGCAGCCACCAGCAGTCATACCCGTATGGCCACCCACCGCCAGCAAAAAAGAAGCGGTTACGTACGAACCGGCGGTGGTCAAAATGGTCGTGCTCATGGTCGAAGTGGCGGCCATGATCGAAATGGCTTAGATGGCCTTCGTTCAAAGCGAAGTGGTTGGCTCTCGGACCACCCCAGCCACCGCCCATATGGCCACCAGCCATATGACCGCCGCCGAAGCCGCTGCGTGTGTCTACTGCCCCGGTCCGCTGATTGAGATCGACCACTGCGCCGACCGGCTCGTCGGCTGCTTCGAGTGCAATCGGTGGAGCTGCCGCGGCAGCGAGCGCGTAACGGCGGAACGGGTTTTATCTCCTGCCGGTTGATATGGTGGTCATGATCGCACTGCTCCTGAGTTGAGTGCGGTTGTGTCAAGTGGAGGCGGTCGGCTCCATCCGGCTCTGCGCAATATCGGTGATCTGCGCGCGGCGACAACTGCTGAAGCTGAAGCCATCGTATATTTTTGCTAGAGGCGGGTGGGCCGCTCTGGAAGTTGAAGGATGCCGCTGCCATCTAATGTGGCACCAGCTTCGCAAATCCTACAAGTCAGAACATCACCTTTGGCGTTGTGGCCAACTGAGAGAATGGGCGCATGGAAATAGCGATCCATTTGTTCTTACGGACCCTATTGTGGGTTTTGATTATCCTGACGTGTTTGGCCCTGATCGCGGTCTTAGTGTTCGTGATCGGCTCGCTTGCCGATCAGACCGGTGAAGCATCACCCCTGAGTCCGCCAAAGTGGGCAGGACTACGTGGTATAACTGCACAATCACTGGCCGTAGATCGCCAGTCGACGCAGTGAAGAAGGGATGTCCTTGAAGGAGGGTAACGCCATGAAATCGATGCTTGCTTCGACGGCTGTCGCACTTACGTTTTGCGCGGCTCCTGCATTATCTGCGGAGTTTCCGAAGACTGGCGAGGCGGAATACGACACGTACTATGTCGATAACACTGTGGCAAAAATCGATGGCGGAGCCGGTACAGGTGCAATCATTGACGAAACTGGAATCACTCGGAACGTCAAAGGAGAAGGCCCGTTCCATGACATGTCTGTTCGCTGCCTCTATCACACCAGCTCGGTGGGAGAGACAGTTCACTACAACGGGAGCTGCGTTGAAACCGACAAAGATGGTGACAACGTATTCACGACCTTCGATGACAACAATCACTACATGATGGGTGGTACGGGGAAATATAAAGGTATCACGGGAACGGTTCCCTACACTGTGGTGGAACTTCACGAGACGGTCGGCGGCCGCGAGGCCATTATCGTCAACCACAAGGCCAAGTGGGAGATCAAATAACTGAAGCAGAGCGGCCGCTGAATACGTGCCCTGTTGGGGGCAAACCGCGCAGCCACTCAACTGAGGCCCCTCCCAAGCTTGCTCCGCTAGGGTGGAGACAGAGAGGGGCCTCGCCGAGTCCGCTGCAACTACAACCTAACATGTACGACATATTGTCGCAACTTAGTGCAGCGTGTGTCCGTGCGTGATCGGCTAAAGTGGCGCCAAAAAGCCTAGGAAAAATGCTGCTAAGTTCCTGTTATCACTCTTCTTCTTCATCAGGGTTATTAATGGTCCACAGCCACGGGCGGATGTCGATGGTGGCGAACACGCCGGCCTTGGCAAAGGGATCTCCTGCCGCGATCTTGCGCGCGGCGTCGAGCGTGGCGGCCTCGACCACGACCAGGCTGCCGTTCATGGTCACGCCGTCTTCCGCGGTGAACGGGCCAGCCAAGACGAGCGTTTCGCCGAGGCTCTGCAGATAAGCGAGATGCTCCGGCCGGTTCGCCATGCGCAAGGGCAGGCTGTTCGGCTTGTCGGTACAGATCACCGCATACAGCATCGCTTTCCCCTGCCCGAAGCTATTGCGCGTCTGCGTGACTGTCCACGGTCAAACCTCAGCGCGGAGGGGGCGGGCGAGCAGCGCCTCGATGGCCTCGTCAACGGTGGCGAGCCCCGAGATCACCGCATGCACGGCTTGCGCGATCGGCATGTCGATGCCGCGCGCCGCCGCCAGTCCCACGACGGCGCTTGCGGTATAGACGCCCTCGGTGACGGTCAGGCGCTTGTCGAGCACTTCCTTGACGCTTCGTCCCTTGCCGAGCTCGATGCCGAGCGACATGTTGCGCGATTGTGGGCTGCCGCAGGTGAGCACGAGATCGCCGAGCCCAGAGAGGCCGATCAGGGTCTCGCGCCGCGCGCCGAGCGCAGTGCCGAAGCGCGTCATCTCGGCAAAGCCGCGCGTGACGAGCGCCGCGTGCGCGCTCGAGCCGAGTTTCTTGCCGGCGACGATGCCTGCGGCGATGGCATAGACGTTCTTCACCGCGCCGCCGATCTCGGCGCCGACCACGTCGTCGCTCCAATAGCAGCGGAAGGGCGGGTGGCTCAGGGCATGTGCAAGCGCGCGGCCCTGCGGCTCTTCTGCCGTGGCCAGAGTCACCGCTGCGGGAAACTTCTTGGCGATCTCTGCGGCGAAGCTCGGGCCTGAGAGGACTGCGACCACGACATCCGGCATGAGCTCGGCAACGATCTCCGAGGGAAGCTTGCCGGTTGCCTGCTCGATGCCCTTGGAGCAGATCACCACGGGCTTCCCGACGTGGGGCGCAAGCTCGCTTGCAATCTCGCGGAGGTTTTGCGTCGGCGTCACCAGCAGGACCATGTCGCGAGCGGCAACCTCGGCAAGCCGCGTGGTTGCCTTGATCGCCGGGTCGAGCTTGATCCCGGGCAGGTAGACTTCGTTCAGGTGCTTCTCGTTGATGTCGGCGGCGGTCTTGGGCTCATACGCCCAGATCAGCACGTCGCGGCGGGCGCGGTGCGCGGTGACGGCGAGCGCGGTTCCCCATGCGCCCGCTCCCACGATGCCGACCGATTGGAGTGCCATGCCCGCCTCGTCGCTCTCCATATGCCAGATTTCTTGTCCGAGCGCGAAGCGAGAGAATTCAAGCCTTAACGCCGGCACCGAGCGCCGGCGGCGCATCTGGATCGAGCGGCCAGCGGGCACGAGCGGGCGCCGAAAGATCGTCGGCAAGACCGCGCGCAAGACGCTCCGCGCCTGCCCAGGCGATCATGACTGCATTGTCGGTGCAAAGCGCAGGCGGCGGCACGATGAGGCGGAAGCTGTGTTTCTGCGCGACCGCTTCGAGCGCGGCTGCAAGTCTCTTGTTGGCCGCGACACCGCCTGCGACGACGAGTGCGCGCTGCGTCTGCGCGCCGAGGCGCTCGACATAGAGTTCCATGGCGCGCGCCGTCCGGTCCCTGACGATGTCAGCGACGGCCTCCTGGAAGCTCGCGGCGAGATCGGCGATGTGCTTGTCGCTGAGCGGCGCGCGGGCGAGAGCCTCATGTCTGAGCGCGGTCTTGAGGCCTGCAAGGGAGAAATGCGGCTCGGTCCGCCCGAACATGGGGCGCGGCAGAGCGATGGCGGGACGGCCTCGCGCCGCGCAAGCCTCGACTGCTGGACCGCCGGGATAGCCAAGGCCGAGCAACTTGGCGGCCTTGTCGAACGCCTCACCCAGCGCATCGTCGAGCGTCGTGCCGAGCCGTTCATACGAACCGATATCCTCGACGATAAGCGTCTGGGTGTGGCCGCCAGAGACCAGCAGCAGCAAATACGGAAAAGCCAACTTGTCGGTGAGGCGCGCCGTCAGCGCATGCGCCTCGAGGTGGTTGATCGCGATGAACGGCAGACCGCGCCCCAGCGCGATTGCCTTTCCGGTGACCACACCCACGATCAGCCCGCCGATCAGCCCTGGGCCGGAGGCTGCTGCGACTCCATCGAGCGCATCGAAATCGAGGTCTGCCTCCGCGAGCGCCTGCTTTATTGCCACATCGAGCAGCTCGACATGAGCGCGGGCGGCGATCTCGGGCACCACGCCGCCATAGGCCGCGTGCAGATCGAGCTGCGAGCGGACGACGCTGGAAAGGATCTCGCCGCTTCCATCGGAGGCGCGGCGCACGACGGCGGCCGCGGTCTCGTCGCAGCTCGTCTCGATGCCGAGCAGGGTTAGAGGCTTGTCTTTAGTCGGCGGCGCCATGCTGCTTCTTAAGGCGCGGAGAGGATCGATTGAAGGGGGAGGCGAAAGGGGCCATTAATGCGTTGAACCGGCTCCGTCAAACCGAGGCAACTCAAGGAGTTAGCATTTGCCAGCCCGCCCCCTCCTAATCGGGACAAGAGGCAGTCCGCTCGCACTTTGGCAGGCGCGCCACGTCTGGGCACGCCTGACCGAGACGCATGGGCTTGCCGAGGGCGACGTTGATCTCAGCGTCATCACCACGTCAGGGGACCGCATCAAGGACAAGCCGCTGCGTGAGTTCGGCGGCAAGGGGCTGTTCACCAAAGAGATCGACGAGGCGCTGCTCCGCGGCGATGTCGCCATGGCGGTGCATTCGATGAAGGATCTGGAGACCGAGTTGCCCGCTGAGCTTTGCATCACCGCGGTTCTGCCGCGCGCCGATGTGCGTGATGCGTTCATCAGCAACAAAGCGCCTTCGCTTGCCGAACTGCCGCAAGGTGCGGCGGTCGGCACCTCGTCGTTGCGGCGGCAAGCGCAAGTGAAGCGATCGCGTCCCGACCTGCGCGTCGTCGATTTTCGTGGCAATGTCGAGACGCGACTGCGCAAGCTCGATGAAGGCAAGGCCGACGCCACGCTTCTTGCTCTTGCCGGGCTCGAACGCTTAGGCCTCGAGTCGCATGCGACATGCATTCTCTCGACCGGCGAGATGCTGCCGGCAGTGGCGCAAGGCGCCATCTGCGTCACCTGCCGCAGCGACGATGTGAAGACGCGCGAGCTGCTTCAGACGCTCAATGACGAGCGCGCGGCAACGACCGTAGCTTGTGAGCGCGCATTCCTTGGTCGCCTCGACGGCTCGTGCAAGACGCCGATTGCGGGGCTCGCCGAGATCGAGGACGGCATCTTGCGCCTGCGCGGATTGATGCTCACGCCCGATGGCACGGAATCCTACGGCATCGAGGTGACCGGCCCGGCGGAGCACGCGACAAAGCTCGGCGCCGACGCAGGCGAGGAGCTTGCGGCCCGGGCGGGGCCAGAGTTCCTCGCGAAGCTCGCCTGATGCGCCTTCTCGTCACGAGGCCAGAGCCTGACGCGAGCCGCGAGGCCGAGGCGCTCGCCGCGCGCGGACATGAGGCGGTGCTCGCGCCGCTGCTCAAGATCGAGTTTGCCCCTGACGTGCCGCTCGATCTTGCCGGCGCGCAAGCGCTCATCGTCACGAGCCGCAACGCGCTGCGCGCACTCGCCACTCGCCGCGAGCTTGAAGATGCCCGCAAGCTTCCTGTGTTTGCCGTGGGCGAGGCAACCGCCCGCGCTGCGCGCGAGCTTGGCTTTGCCATCCTAGTGAGAGCCCCCGGAACTGCGGCAGACCTGCCTGAATTGATCGGCGGCAAGCTCGATCCGAAGCGCGGATCGCTGCTGCAGCTTGCCGGCGAAAACCTCGCCTTCGACCTGAAAACGGCCCTTGAAGCCAAGGGGTTCACCCTGCACCAGCCTGTGCTATATCGGGCCGTCCCGGCCGAGCAGCTTCCGGCGCGAGTCTTGAGTCTGCTTAAGGCCGGCGAGCTCGACGGCGCGATCTTGTTATCGCCGCGCACGGCAAGAACTTTCGCCGCGCTCATCGACAAGCACGGCGCGGTAACGCAAGGGAGGCGTCTCGTTTGTTATTGCTTGTCCCAAGCGGTAGCAGAGGTCCTGGCTCCGCTTGGGTTTAGGGTGCGGGTCGCTTCCAAACCGCGCGAGGAAGATGTCCTTGCGCTCGTGGACTCCGAGGCGGCATCCTCTTAAGGCAATCTGCTGGAGATTGAAGGTTAAGCGTGATGGCAGATCCCTTCGGCGACCAGGACCAAGATTTTAGCGGCAAGGGCAAGCGCCCGGCGCAGACCATTGAGGGGACTGCGACGGAGATTTCGCTTGAGCCTGCTAACGAAGAGGCGGCACGAGCTGAGACAAAAGGCGAGGGCGAGAACGAGCGCGAACCCTTAGACGAGACTGAGGCGAGAGAGCACAACGATGCTCCGCCGGCACGCGCGAGCCTGCCAGAGATCAAGAGTTTCGTGACCCACCTCGCGGCGGGCGTGCTCGGCGGGCTGGTCGGCGTCATCGCCCTGGCGCTTGCCTGGGGTGTGCCGTCGGGCAAGCCGGGCAACAACGCCGCCGAACTTGCCAAGCTCGATCAGCGCATCGCCAAGCTCGAGTCCGTGCCCACTGCGCAGGAAAGTACTGAAGCGGAGGCTGAGATCGACACGAGGGTTAAGGCGCTCGAACAGCGCCCAGAGAAGCCAGCCCCGGACCTCTCCGATTTGACCAGCAGGGTCGCTCAACTCGAGACGTCGATGAAGACTCTGGCCGATGCCGCCAAGCAAGGCGGCTCGGTCGCCGATGCCGCGGCCGTGAGCCAGCAGATCAACCAGGCCGAGCAAAGGCTGCAAGGCAAGATCGACACTGCGCTCGCGAGCGAAAGCAGCAATGCCTCGACCATTCAGGAGATGCAGAACTCGATTTCCGAGCTCAAAGCCAAGATCGCCGCTCTCGCGGATGCCGAGCTTGGCACAGGCGACAGCAACGAGCTCTCCGAGCTGTCGGCACGGGTGAGCAAGATCGAAAAAGCGTTGCCTGAGCTCGCCACTGCGGCAAGCAGGGGTGCAGCAGACACAAAATCGGCAGCCGTCACCATCGCTTTCGCCAATCTGAGGGCTGCGGTCAGCGAAGGACGCCCGTTCGCAACCGAACTCGATACCATCGGCACGCTCTCGCCGTCAGCGACAGATTTGGGGGCGCTTCCGGCCTATGCCGAGAAGGGCATCCCCACCGTGCCCGAGCTTGCGCGCTCGTTCGACGCTGCCAAGGATTCCGCGCTTGCCGCCACAGCTCCTCCGAGCTCCGGCGGCTCACTGCTCGACAGCCTGATGGCGAGCGCGGAGTCCCTTGTTAAGGTCCGCAGGGTCGATGCTACGGCGACGGGCGACACGCCGAGCGCCGTGCTGGCGCGAGCCGAAGCTGCGCTCGACAAAGGCGATCTAGCCACGGCAATAAAGGAAGTCGGGACGCTGCAGGGCGCGCCGCGCGATGCGTTCTCCGGCTGGCTCGATCAGGCGCGCGCCCGCCTCGACGCGGATGAGATCTTGAAGCGGCTGGAAAGCCTTCTGCTCGTCTCGGTAAGCGGGGGCAGCGAGCCTGCGCAACCATAGTCGCCATGATCCGCGTCCTCATCTTTACCCTGTGTGTTGCGGCGGCGGCGCTCGGAGTCGCCTGGCTCGTCGACCGCCCCGGCACGATCACCGTCGAGTGGCTAGGCTATCAGGTTGAGACCAGCGCGTTGGTCGGCGCGCTCGCCATTGTTGCCCTCGTCGTGCTGCTCATTCTGCTATGGGGCCTGCTGCGCTATCTCTTCACGCGTCCCGCCGCTATTACGGCTTACGCCAGTGAGCGGCGCAAGCGGC
>Ga0126372_10000073_pt1 | contig 26083 bp, 24 predicted proteins | sample PanSoiMetaPlot_6_FD_92762 | JGI IMG/M metagenome (GOLD analysis project Ga0126372, IMG submission 92762) | Tropical forest soil microbial communities from Panama - MetaG Plot_6 | ecosystem: Environmental > Terrestrial > Soil > Tropical forest > Bulk soil | place: Panama | collected 2016-02-17
CGATGAGATGAATTCCCTGCCCGCGGTTCCCGGGGTGACGCAGACTGGAGGGTACGCACACGCAGCTATCCCGGCGCGCTACACCGTGGAATTGGGGCAATGGGAAAAGGCGAGCGAGCTAGAGCCGGTGGAAAGCAGCGTTCTGTGGGCGCAGGCTATCACCTGGGCGGCGGTTGGCGTTGGCGGAGCGCGTTCCCAGCACGCGGATCGCGCGTCTCAGGCGGAACACAAGCTGGCCGAACTGCGCGATGGCCTGGCGCAGCAGCAAGACACGTACTGGTCGAACCAGGTTGAGGTCCAGCGCCGCGAAGTGGCAGCGTGGATGGCGCAAGCCAGCGGCCACAATGACGAAGCGCTGGGCAAGTTGCGGTCCGCCGCCGAACTGGAAGAGAGCATGGACAAGCACGCAGTCACGCCGGGCGCGGTAACTCCAGCGCGCGAGATGCTGGCGGAGTTGTTGTTGCTGGAAAAACATCCTACTGAATCCCTGGCGGAGTACGAAGCAGTTCTTAAGACGGCGCCGAACCGCTTCAACGCTCTGTACGGCGCGGCCAGCGCGGCGGAAGCAGCGAATAACGCGGTCGCTGCGCATCGCTATTTCGAGCGTCTGACCCAGGTCGCGGTCGGAGACGAGCGACCTGAACTGGTCACGGCGCGCAAAAAAATTGCGCTTACTGCGCAAAGCCGTGCAGCTTCGAACTGAGGGCCCATCACGGTAAAAAATCGGAAGTACATCGTTTGCGGAGAAAGGATTTCATAGCGCGCGCAAATCGTGCACGGCTGTTCGCGGCGCTCCACTCGATATCAGCAGGTTATGAGCAAAATCGCTGGCATTTGATTTGCATTTAGGGAGGTCGAGGAGATCTCCCCATGCTAGAGGATGCACCTTCGACTAAGCCAATACGGCCCCGTGGAACGCTAATCGCGTTACTTCTGGTGCTGGTGGCCGCAGCTGGCTATGCCTTTCACGAGCGCAGCGTCGCCACCCAGCTCGAGGCGCAGAACGCGCAGATTGCCGCCAGCCTGAACGCAACCAAATCTCAGGTGGATGGGCTGACCGCGCAGATCGGAAACATGTCGACTTTGCAAGCCGAACCGGCCGCGAAGCCGCAGGCCGAGCGCAGCGAAGTTACGACCAGCAAGCCCGCGGTCCGGCACCGCCGTGACGATCCCCGCTGGAAGAAGCTGCAGGGACAAATTGACGAGCAGGGACGCCAGATCGAAGCCACGCGCCAGGACTTGGCCGGCACGCGCACCGAGTTGCAGGGCTCGATTGCCACTACCCACGACGAGCTAGTGCAACTTCAGAAGAAGGGTGAGCGCAATTATTTCGAATTCGATGTGGACAAGAGCGGGCAGTTTGAGAAGAACGGTCCCGTGGGCATTCGGCTGCGCAAGGCCAGCACGAAACATGAATTCGCTGATCTCGAACTGATGGTCGATGACTTCAAGTTGTCGAAGAAGCACGTGAACATTTACGAGCCGGTGGTTTTCCATTCCTCCGATACGCGTCAACCGGTGGAACTGGTGATCAATGCCATCAGCCGCAATCATATTCACGGTTACGTAAGCGAGCCGAAGTACAAGGCGTCAGAGCTGCAGGCCAACGCGGCGGACAGCGCGACGACGAACGCGAGCAGCGTGACCACTCCGGCCGCTGAGCGGCAGACGCTGCCCAAACCGACTCCGGCCAAGCCGGAGTGAAGTAACTAGTTTTTCGGCTGGGAACAGGGCGGAGAGTCTATCCCCCGGGCTGGCTCAGGCTCTGTTCCCGGCGTATGGCTTACAGTTCGAAGACGGCGTGAGGGTGCAAGAGTAGGGACTTCGGGCAAGAACCCGGCGTCGAAAGAGAATCCCGGCTCAAGCAAAACCTGGGGTCCATGCACGAAGGTTTTGATTTCATGTGATAGTGCCACAGTCTGTGTCTTTCCATGGCCCGATGATGGTCCAATCATGAATCGCTGGAAAGAAAAGGGAGAGCCGAGACACGGACTCTCGAATCTGTACAAAAGCAGGGCCAAAGCCCGGCGCATGGCCGACGTGTTGAGCGGGCTGTACGCCTCGCGAGGTTGGAAATACGCGGTGCTGCAGTTCCAAAGCAACCCGGCCCGATGGATCGTCATGCGGGATTGCGACGCGGGCGACGGCATGCTGGGCTGCCCGGTCCACGGCTGAACTCCCGTTTTCTTGTTTTTCTATCGCAAAAACAATTTGAAATCTCGCCGTCGATTTTTCCGGACGACTTTAAAGATTGCGACGCAGGTGATTGGTGTTTAAAGACTTGCGTCGTAACCCCCGCCGCATCTCGCATCAAAAACGGCGCGGCCAGTCTTGCGGATCTCACTCTTGACTCGCGACGAATTTCGCGTAAGATTCCCCGAGCCGTCAGGACGTCAATCCCCCAGCCGGAGAAAACGTCTCCATCACTGTTTCCCCCCGTCCTCGACGCGTTAGTCCCAGTGACGATCCCAGGCGTACCCTGAGAGGCGCCGCAGGCGGATCGGCAAAGCGGCAGTTTGGTGTGCTCGGGTGAGATGCCGCCGCCACCGCCAAAGCAACCTTCGTTCAGTTGCAGAAATCGCCTCCTGAAAACTCGTGGTGCAGGTTGTGGGGCCTCCACTTACGATACGGGTCCATATGCTGTCCTGAGGATTGCCCTGGTTCCACTCGGGTGCATCTATTTCGGGCGCACTAGTTCAGCCTTTGGGCGGAAGTGTGAACTAGCGGAGACACTTTCAGGAGCGAGGTGGGGTGATGAAGCTGGTCCGTAGATTGTGGATCGAAGAAGGCGGGCAGGACATCGCGGAATATGCGGTCATGCTGGCAGTTATTTTAGTCATTGTTATCGGCACGGTGAGATTGATCGGCTCACACGCCAATACTGTCTTTTCCCAGGTTGCAAGCTCGATCCACTAAGCCTCGAAGCGAAACTGGTTGTCACGTTACGTGACTCCCGTCCTCGGACCTCCCGAGGCGGACGGTTTGCTGCCCGTGCGTTTCGAGACACTCCGGCGTAGAAACAGTCCCGCGAAATGCAGAAGAGTCCGGGTAGGGATGAGACGCGTGTGTCGCGCTACGCCACCTCCCGGCCACGCGCCGCTACTTCTTCTGAGACACCTGGCCGACCATTGCGGCCGTGTCACGCCGAATGTAGGCCGGCAGCGAGAGAACCACCCTCGGAGGAAGATTGGCCGCCGGGGTGGCGGTCAGTCCGCCAGGCGGTGTGGGCCCTATGCTACCCGAGGAGCCGCTGGCTCCCCCTGCGGCGGGAGGCGCCACGACTTCTGCCACCAAAGGAATTTCCCACAAGTTATCGCCCACGTTGAGCTGCTGCGTTAGATCGTAATCCTGGTATCCCTTGAGCTGAATCCTGAGCTGGCCCACGACTGGGGCCTGCTTGGGGTGAATGATGAACAGATAGCGGCCCTGAGAGTCAGTCTCCTGCTCAGTGGCATCGTCTTCGGCTCTAAACTTGACATGGGCCCCGTGGAGGAATTTGCTGGACGAGTTGTCCACTACTCTTCCCTCCAACGTGATGGTCGGAGCCGCAGGTGGCTCTGGCGCCGACTTGGTCAAGTGGAAGACGAGAACAGGGACCAGTACTCCAGCGGCGATCCCTCCAATCCATCCCATCACACTCTTGAATGTGCCTGCCATAAAAGCCTCCGGAAATGTCGAGCTGAGGAAGGCTTCGTCACGCGTCAGACGAGGAGCCAGGGAAGAACTCAATGCTGCCTCTTCGGGGAGAGATTGTCAATCGGACGCGTGGCGCGTTTTGGCGCATGGGAGGGCTGTCTCGTCGAAATTTCACAAGACTTTCCTCGTGCAGTGAAACGTTATAATGGGTCCACTCTTCCCTACAGGACACACTTGAGCCCGGTACACGCCAGCGTCCGCGATGTGGCGGTTCTGCAGCAGGCTACGCAGATGATTCTTTCCAGCCTGGATGCCGACACCGTCCTGCATCACATGCTGCTGGTGGTGCGCAACTACTTTGGGGCGTCGCGCTGCGCGGTCTACCTGGTGGATGAAGCTGCCAAACAACTTTATTGCCGCGCACAAAATGGCTACGACGCCGATGTGCTGCAGCGGCGGCTCACTATCGGCAAGGAGAGCACGGCAGGCTGGACAGCCTTCACTGGAACGCCTCTGCACATTCCTGACCTGAGCAAGGAGCCACGGCACGAAAACCCGGGTGGAACGGTAAAGAGCATTCTCGATCTGCCCATGCTGGTGCGGGACCGCACGCTGGGAGTGCTCGAAGTATGCAGCGATTCGGCGGATGCGTTCGATAACGAAGCCATTAGCATGCTGTCCGTGCTGGCCGACCAGGCAGCGATTGCGCTGGAAAATTCGCGCCTCTACTCGAACGACCTGCGGCGCACGCGGCAGATCGAGACCATCAACCTGATCGCGCGCTCGGCAGCCGGAGCGCATGACTTAAAGCAGTTTTTTTCCATGCTTGCGGATTTGGCGTCGGATACGTTCGAAGGCACGCAAATCGCAATCGTGATGTTTCAGGCCAACGGCGCAATGTCCGTCACCGCGCACGCGGGAGATTGGCCGGTAGACGAGGAACGGTTTCAGGTTTCGCGGCAGCGTGGACTGCTTGCGGATGCGGTGTCGAAGCGTGGCATGGTGGTGGCGAACGACGTGCCGGCGCGTGGCCGCTGGCCGGCTTGTTTTGAAGGCAGCGGCTCGGAGTTGTGCGCGCCCATGGTGTCGATGGGAGAAGTGATGGGAGTGCTGGTGCTGACGCACGAGAAGGTAGGTTACTTTACGGTCGATGACCGAACCATTGCGCAGGCGGCGGCGGACGTTTGTGCCACTGCAGCCCGCAATGTTCAGCTTGCCGAAGAACTACGCCGCGTGGCCAATCACGATCCGCTGACCGGGATCTATAACCAGCGCTATTTTCTCTCCGCGCTGGGGCAGGAGATTCCTCGTTCGCGACGTCACAAAAAGGAATTTGGCCTGATTATGCTGGATGTGCGCGGGTTGCGAGACATCAACCAGGCATTGGGCGTGGATGCCGGGGATCAGGTGTTGCGTTCAGTGGCCGATGTCTTGAAGGCCGGTCTGCGCAGTAATGACCTGGTATGCCGCTATCTCGGCGACCGCTTTGCCTTGATGCTGACCGAGGTAAACGCGGACGGGTTGGTGGTTGTGCTGGGCAAGCTTCGACAATCGTTGAATGCCCTGGAAATTCCTGTGCTTCCTGTCGGAGTGACCGCAACGTGGGCGGCAGCGCATTTTCCCGAAGATGGGGGCGGAGAAATCGAACTGATGAAGCTTCTGCAAACACGGCTCGCGTCAGCGAAACGACAATCGTCGGGAGCGGGAGCGTAGCTACTTTCGGCTTTGGTTTTGATGGCGGCACACAGAAAATTCGCTTCGGCTACTTCCTGCTACGTTGTGATCGAGATGCACGAGCAGTTCATGCCACGCGTCCTCGCGACGCTATCGTGCCTGCTGGTTGGGGAAACGTCCATGCGTGAGCCGCAGCCGGGTACGCCGGGCGGTGACGGTTTTCAGTCTGACGACAGTCATCTTTCTGATGTCATTCTGAGCCGCTTGGAGTCGCGCCTGTCGCGACGTGAGCGTGCGAAGAATCCACGCACTTCAACGCCATGCCTGTCATAGAGCGAGAATTGTCCTCGATCGCTGCCACAGAGCCCCGGCGCATCTATGCGAACGCATCTCCGGCGACGTGTGGCCGAATGGCCTACGTTCCTCATCTTGGCGGTGTAATTTAGGCAGGCGCTGGCGGGCGCGATTAAGTTCGGCTTTGGCGACGACGGGTGGCGCGGAAGTGCAGAGGTTCTTCGCACGCTCTCGTCGCGCAAGCGCGACTGCGAGCGGCCCACAATGACAACTTAGATTGATTCACACACAAAAAAACCGGTAGTCGAAGCTGCCGGTTTCTTCTTATAGGAACGTTTCAGCTAAAGAAATCTACCGCTTAATTCTGGTCTTCGCGGCGTTTCAGGGTCGGACGATCGTCGTCGTTCTTGGTGTCCTTGCCGGTCTTGTCGGCACTGGAAGTGCGGCGCAGACTGGGCTTGGAACCTTCCTTTTCGTCGACTACTTTACGCCGGTTTTCGAGCGCGGCCAGACGTGATTTCACGTTGTCGAACTCGGACGTGGTCACGACATACTGCGCTCGTGCGGGAAGAATCTTCGCAATCTCCTCCTGCGACTTGGCTATGCGATCTGGCGTCTGGGGATGCGTGGAGAATGCCTTGGCCAAGGTCCCCGGCCTCTTCTTCTCTTTGGCCTGAACTTTTTCGAAGAAGCTGATGAAGGCATTGGGATCGTAGCCGCTCTTGTACATGTACTGCAGGCCGAGGTAGTCGGCCTCCGCCTCAAAGCCGCGCGAGAAGCTCAGGAAAGTCAGCGGCAGGCCGAGACCAGCGGCCGAACGCACAGCATAGCCGATGCCTCCGCCCACGAAGATGAGAGGAATGGTCGCGATATTCGCCATGTTTCCGCGAGTCATCTGGCGCGTAGCGTGGCGGGCAGCGACGTGCGCGATCTCGTGCGCCATCACGCCGGCGAGTTCTGCCTCCTCATCCGCGGCAAGAATTAGGCCGGAGTTTACGTAGAAGAAACCGCCAGGCAACGCGAAGGCGTTGACATCGTCGGAGTCAACGACCTTGATGGTAAAGGGTACCTGGGCGTCGGAATTGCGCACCAGGTTCTGGCCGATGCGGTTCACGTACTCATTCACGACGGGGTCCTGCACCATCTTCATGCTGGCTTCGATCTGCTGAGCGTACTGCTTGCCCATGCGGATCTCACCTTCGATCGAATACCAGTTGCCCATGCCGCGGCCGCCGACCTTGCGGTTGCCGATGGCATCGACGTCCTTTTTGCTGCCGTCGTGCTTGACCTTGGAGTCATCGGGTTCCTGGATTAAGTCGGGTGTGTTTTTATCGGACGGGGAGGTCGCCGGGGAATTTTGATCCTGCGGCGGCACGGTCTGGGTTGAATTCGGACCAGCGCCGGGATCCTGCTGCGGAGGCGCATTCTGGGGTGCGGATTGCGGCGGTGCGGTTGGGGTTCCAACCGGCGCAGGGGTTTGTTGCGGATATCCCTGAGCGACTGCCAAGGGCACGCCGGACGTAATCAGCGACAACGCAACCAGAAGCGCGATCTGCCGTAGCTTCATAAAAAATACCTCTCTTCGATGGTCCCGAGCCGACAAAGCAATTATAGACCTGGCGGGACACTCATCCTTTGTATAGTTTGACGCAGACCAGGGCCGGAAAGTTGCTGAAAAGTCTTGGCTATTCGCCTCGACGCACGTTGTGTGGGAATCGTAGGCAGAGACAGCTTTAGCCGTAACGCGTGGCGGAATCCGGGTACCCAGGCTCAGCCCGTAAAGCCCTAGTTGCCCCAGATATCGAACTGAATCCTCACCTCGTTCTTGACCTTAACGCTGCCGCCTCCGGCCGCGACTGGCGTAATCCCGAAATCCTTTTGTTTGACTTCGGCGGAACCACGATAGTGACCATTCTGCCCCTCGATGTCCGCCTTGACTGGCCGCGTTTGGCCGTGCAGCGTGAGCTCGCCGTGAAGAACCCACTTACCGTCGCCAAGCCGCTCGAGGGAGGTTGATTTGAACGTGATGGCCGGATACTTCTCGCTGTCGAGGACTTGAGGGCCTAGCATGGTTTCCTGGATCTTGTCCCGATCTTTTTCGGAGACGTCGCGATCGACGACGCGCATCTGGCGTGCGTCCACACGCAGGTTGACAGAGGGACTGTCTTCGTTGAAGGTACCTTCCGCGATGGGCGCTTTGATGTCGTGCTCGTGGCCGAAGGCCGAAAAGACGCCGGACTTGAACACATGCACGGTCATGGAGGATTTCTCAGTGTTGATGGCGTGACTGTCGGCGGCAGAGGCGGAAGAAATGCGAGCACAAAGAGCGATGAGCAGAAGGCTAAGAAGTTTGACGAACGATTTCAGCACTAAACCTCCGAAGTGATGTTGCGCAACTCGTACCGCCGCGGGAGGTGCACATACTCGAGCTACTCTGGTTCAGATGCGCAGCCTCGACCGGGAATTGTAACGCTTATGTTAAATCGCCTTCTTAGGTGCGGGAAGATCGCGCAAGAGTCCCTCCAGAGCTGCGGTGGAATCGTCGGAGGTTTGAATTTATTTATGGAAAGGCTGGAACTTCAAGCGTACGCCGGCGAGCATTTCCTTGTCGGCGAGCAGCTTGTCAAGCAGCTTCTCCCAGTTCTGAACCTGGCGGTGGTCGAGCACGAGCTTGGGCGTGATGTTTTCCAGGAACTGGTACTCGGTGGCTCGGGCCAGGGCCGTTATTCGCTTCTTCTCTTCGCTGGTCATGGCAACCTTCTTACTCGCCAGCTTGGAGATCCTGTTCGGCTTGGCTCAGGGCAGGCTTTCGACTCCGCTCAGGACGACGTAAGGGCTGATGGATGTCATCGAGGAAGTGCATGGATCAGTTGGTTGGTCATGGCAACCTTCTTAGTTAGGGCAAGTCCTTGGACGTGAATATGGCTGACTTGTCACCGCGGGTGCGTAGTCGTAACATCACGTCCCTTAATTGGAGGTGTGATTTGCTTGATCGACGCAGCTTTCTCTGGGCTGCCGGAGTTGCAGGCGCGGCTGCTCTGCCCGGACGACTCTCGGCGCAGTTGGTGGAGACTCCGCGGCCGCTTCCCGACGCGAGTTTGTTCGAGAAGAACGAAGAGGCCTACTGGGCGGAACTGCGCCGGCAATTCCTCATCCCTGCGGACGAAGTGTACCTGAATAACGGAACCGTTGGCTCGAGCCCGTTGCCGGTGTTGCGCGCCGTGTTTGATAGCTACAACGACACGGAGAAGATGGCGCAGGCAGATCCGGAAGACTATCCCATCTGGGGGTACGCGGGGTGGAACGAATTCCGCGATCCGCTCGCTGCGTTTGTCGACTGCTCGCGCGATGAGATTGCGCTGGTGCGCAACGCGACAGAAGCCAACAGCTACATCGCCAACGGAGTGGACCTCAAGGCGGGCGACGAGGTGCTGATGACCGATCAGGAACATCCCGGTGGAGAGCAGCCCTGGCAACTACGCGCCAAGCGCTACGGAATCGTGGTGAAGAAGGTCGCGTTGCCCAAGCCGGTCCAGAACGCAGCGCAGGTGCTGAATCTCTTCAGCGACGCGATCACGACGCGGACGCGGGTGATGTTCTTCAGCCATATCACGACCGTCACGGGCGTGGTTCTGCCGGCGAAGGAGTTGTGCGCGCTGGCGAGTTCGAAGGGCATCTTGTCGGCGGTGGACGGCGCGCACGTGACAGGCATGATGCGGCTGGACGTGCGCGATGTGGGCTGCGATATGTATTCCTCAAGCCCGCATAAGTGGCTGCAGGCCCCGAAGGGATCCGGCTTCCTGTACGTGCGTGATGAGGTGATCGACCGGCTCTGGAACACGATCGCCACCGAGGGTTGGGACGAGCCAAAACTGCGCGCGGAACGCTTCCAGCGCATCGGGAGCTCGAACGTCCCGGGGCTGGCGGGGTTGCGGGCGGCCATTGAGCTGGCGAACAAGATTGGGATCGATCGCATCGAGCGACGGCACCGGCGGCAGGCAGATTATCTGCTGGGCGAGATGACGAAGCGCGGCGCCGAATCGTGGACTTCCCCGGACCCGGCGCTCCGCTGCGCGATCGTGACGGTGAATGTGCCTCCGCTGAGCCGCGTGGATCTGGAGAACTGGCTGTGGAAGCAGCATAAGATCCGCATCCGCGGAGGAGAGCCGTCGAAGCTGCGGCTGTCGACGCCGTACTATGTGCAGCGCGGCGACCTTGACCGGTTCCTGGCAAAGTTCGACGAGTACCGGAAAGCGAAGGGCACGGCCGCTTAACGAGACACGCATGAACACGAGAGTCGCTGCCATCCTGAAAACACTTCTCTTCACCGTGCTCGTGCCTGGCTTTGTGGCGGGGATAGCGCCCAGTTGGGTGGCGCCAGGACGGCGAGCCGCGTCGGATGCGTTGGGCGTGGCCGGAGCTCTGATTTTATGCGCCGGCTTGTTGGTGTATCTGCGCTGTGCCTGGGACTTCGCCTATCACGGGCTGGGGACGCCAGCGCCGATCGACCCGCCGAAGGTGCTAGTGTCCCGCGGCCTGCACCGCTTCGTGCGCAATCCCATGTACGTGGGCGTGCTCGGGGTGGTGTTCGGGCAGGCAGTGTGGTTTCATTCGCGCAATATTCTGGTGTATGGGATTTGCCTATGGCTGGCGTTTCATTTGTTTGTCCTGATGTATGAAGAGCCGGTTCTCCGGGAGAAGTTCGGCGAGTCGTACGAGGAGTACAAGCGGCAGGTGCCGCGCTGGTTGCCGCGGGCTGGTCGCAAGGGGTAGGGTCCTTCGCCTCGGCAGGAACACCGCTTCGCGCCGTTCTGCTTCGCTCCGGATGACATCAGGAACTTGGGTGCTGTCTGCTCCTTGCCTGACCGGTGGATCCTGTTCGCGATTTGCAGCTAATCACGAGTGCAGAGGTCCTTCGCTGCGCTCAGGATAACATCAGCTAAGGAGAGTCGCTGGGTTGGCAGATCCCGTCCGGACTAGCGCCACTTTTTAACTTTCGGCCAGAGGTCGGCCAACGTCCCGAACTTTGCGCCCTTGCAGATGAACACGGGAATGTTGCGCTCGAGGGCGTACGGATTGTCGGAGGAGCCGACGTATTCGACGGATTGATAGAGACTTTCGAGGACGGATTTGCGATCGTCGAGAACGATCATGCAATCGCCAGAGTGGCCGCGCGGTCCCCAAAGGTAATAAGTCTGGTGCCCACTGATAGCGGGCGGCAGGCCGTAACGCGGACCGAAGAAGTCGATCGCGCCGGCCTGGCCGTAGTCCTGGGCGAAGATGGCACAGTCGCGGCGATCTTCCAGCGTAAGACGAGACCACGCCTCGGCGACCTTCGCTGTCATTTCCTGCCACCCGAACTGATCCGCGTAATGCTGCGGGAGAGCGGCGGTATGGCTGTGTTCGCTGCGCGGAAGCTTGAAGGGCAGCTTGTCCTGGTAAGCAAGGAAGTGATCGACCGACAGCACCGGAACCGTGATCGGTGCCAGCCACACTCCCACCGCAACGAGAAGAACCACGATAAGAGGTTTGAGCACGGCGCTTAGTCCAGGCGGGCGCAGGCGCTCGAGCGCGCTCTCGATGATGACAGCTCCCGCGGCCAGCAGCATGGGATAGATAGGAGCCAGATAGTAGTTTTTCCCTTTCAGAACAACAAAAATGGTGAAGGCGGCGAGATATGCCCAGCCGAACACGCGATAACGCTTCAGTTGGCGGGAGAACAAAAGCGCGCCCACGCCGGTGATCCAGATGATCCCCGCGAAAGGACCAGTCAGCAGGTTCTGTTGCGCGAAATACTGGAAGCCGGAAAGTTCGACGTCGCGGCCTTCGGCCCTGATGTTGTGCATGAGTTCGGCGAACGGCCAGTGGTGATAGACGTTCCAGAGAAAGTTCGGCAGAAAAACGAGGAAGGCGACGATGCCTCCGAGCCAAATCCACTTGTCGGCTAGGAACCGGCGCTCGGGGGTCAGCAGCAAGCCAACGACGATGGCAAGGCCGAAAATGGCGATGGAGTACTTCTCCTCCAGGCCGAGGCCGGCGACGAAGCCAAACCACAGCCAGTAGCGGGGATCGTCGCGCTTGATGGCGAGGATGACGAAGTATGCGCAGCCCATCCAGAGCAGGGGCTCAAGATAATTGGAGGTGAGCAGGCTGCCGTCGGAGAGATACATGGGCGCGAGCGCAACCGTGACTGCAGTGAGGAGGAGCGCATAGCGACGTCCGCCAAATTCGCGAGCGATCATGGCGGAGAGAACCACCAACGCGGAGGCGGCCAGCGCGGGAAGAAAACGGATGGCGCGCAGGGACTCGCCGAGCAGAACGCGGGCAACACGCGCGAGAAATGGGATGAGAGGCGGCTGATCGACGTAGCCCCAAGCGAGGTGGTCGCCGCAGGCGAGGTAGTCGAACTCGTCCCGGAAGTACCCATAACGGTTGTTGAAGTAACAGTGAAATAGCAACTTGGCCAGTGCGATGGCACAGACTATGGCCATGCCGCCGGCAAGGAAATGCGCTTTGTCGCGAGTGAATGCGGGCGTTGAAGTTGCAGTGGTCATGCGACAGGAGGAGGATAACGAAAAGCGGCTGTCATGCCAAATCGCGGTGAGACGGTAGGGAAGTTTCGACGCGCCCGAGCTGGCTCCGCCCGGCCCGGCCTTGCTCAACCTGACAAAGGACGCGGAGTCTGCGCACATCATGTTACACGCGGTACTGCAGAGGGACGTGAGCCTCAGTTTCCAGCTGACCGCGTGGTTACGTGCAGGTCGCCAGCGCTGGGGCCAATTGCAAGAGGTAGGGATCCTTCGACTCGCTCAGTATGACATTCGTTGTTATTGAGAATGACGTTCATTGCTATTCAGGATGACATCCATTGTTATCTGGTCCGTGAGGTTGACAGTTGCTATTTAGTCGTGAGGGTGACGGTTGCTCTTGGTCTGCGAGGTGTGACGGTCATTATTTGCCTGCGGGTTTGACGGTCCCGATTGCCTTTGTTAGCGTTTAGAGTTTGCCTGTCGTCTATTTTTGTGCTCGTGCGCAGCAGAAAGAGTTCCATCATGCCAGCCATCAAATTCAAGGGAGTAGATTTCATCGGTTTCGATTCGCTGCTCAGCGATGACGAGCGGCTGGTGCGCGACACCTCGCGCAAGTTCATCGAGGAGAACCTCGTCCCCATCATCGAGGAGTGCAACCGGGCTGGACGCTTCCCCCGCGAACTTGTGAAGCCCATGGCGGATCTGGGTTTTTTCGGGGCGAGCCTTAAGGGATACGGATGCGCGGGCATGTCGAACGTGGAGTATGGCCTGGTGATGCAGGAACTGGAACGCGGCGACAGCGGCGTACGTTCCTTTGTCAGCGTTCAGTCGGCGCTCGTGATGTACCCGATTCATACCTTCGGCAGCGAGGAGCAGCAGAAACAATGGCTGCCGGCAATGCAGAAGGGGGAAAAGCTGGGGTGCTTCGGCTTGACGGAGCCTGACTTCGGATCGAATCCGGGCGGCATGCGCACGCGCGCGCGCAAGTCGGGCAAGGAATACGTACTGAATGGCGAGAAGATGTGGATCACCTCGGGATCAATTGCCGATGTGGCAGTGATCTGGGCCAAAGTGGAAGACGAGGACGACAAGGTGCGCGGGTTCCTGGTGGAGACGGACCGTCCCGGGTTCAAGGCCGACGACGTGCACGGCAAATGGTCGTTAAGAGCCTCGGTGACGTCGGGCTTGTCGTTGCAGGACGTGAGGGTGCCGGAGTCGAACCTGATGCCGGGCAGCGACGGTCTGAAGTCGCCGTTAATGTGTTTGAATCAGGCGCGTTACGGGATCGCGTGGGGCGGTGTGGGCGCGGCCATGGCCTGCTACGACTGCGCGCTTCAGTATGCGCAACTGCGCAAGCAGTTCCGCGAGCAGCCGATCGCGTCGCACCAACTGGTGCAGGAAAAGCTCGCATGGATGATCAGCGAGATCACGAAGGCCCAGTTGCTGGTGCTGCAAGTGGGGCGGCTGAAGGATGCAAACAAAGTGGAACACCAGCACATTTCCATGGCGAAGCGGAACAACGTGTGGATGGCGCTGGAGTGTGCCCGCATGGCGCGCGATATCCTGGGAGCGAATGGCATTGCGGATGATTATCCGATCATGCGTCACATGATGAACCTGGAATCGGTGAAGACTTACGAAGGCACACACGACATTCATACGCTGATCATCGGATCGTCGGTGACTGGGATCGACGCGTTCTAGGATGGGCGGGCGGCGCAGCGCTGTTGCCGCCAGGTTTTTCGCCACTTCTGGCGCGGACTTGCCGGTTCTCACTTCCAGAGCCCGTCTCGACGACAAGAAGATTTGCAATTACCTGCCTCATGATTCCTGCAGTCATTGAAACCGAGCGGCTGATCCTGCGGCCATTCCAAGAAGAGGATGCTTCGCCGCTGGTGCGCCTGGCGGGAGCGCGCGAAGTTGCCGAGATGACTCTGCATATTCCCCATCCCTATACGCAAAACGACGCGGAAGAGTACATCGCCCGCAACAAGAAGAAGGCTGCCGGCGACACCATTCCTCCCTGGGCGATCACGTTGAAGACAAACCGGGATCTGGTGGGAGCGGTGGGGCTGGAAATCGATGCGACTCATCGGCGCGCAGAGTTGGGGTACTGGATCGGGGTCCCCCATTGGGGCAAAGGCTATGCGAGCGAAGCGGCGCTGGCCGTGATTGTCCACGGCTTTGAGAAGCTGCCAGTGCACAAGATTTTTGCCTTTCACTTCAGCCACAACCCGGCATCGGGCAAAGTGCTGAAAAAGATCGGCATGAAACATGAGGGTCACCTGCGGGAGCACGATCAGAAGTGGGGCAAATTTTTCGACCTGGAGATGTATGGGATCCTCCAGTCTGATCTCGTAGGCAAGACGACATAGCGCACGTTGGGCGTAGCACTGATGGCAGCAAGGCGTCATGACCATTCCGCCCTAAAATGCTGTCAGGGTGGCAATTCAGGGCACAAAGCGGAAAACGAGCTGGGCCAGCCTGCTGTTCACGCTATCACTCGTGACCTTCATCTTCTCCGGACTTTTCGCCTTGGATGGATGGAACCGTGAACGGCAACTGAAGATAGAAACAGGTTGGCCGACGGCGGACGCCACGATCAACAGCTGTTTTGTGAGCCAGTATCGCAAGGTCAGGGCGGGCGGTGATTTTTTCTACGTGTACTGCAGTTATTCCTATTCTGTCAACGAAGTGCTGTACAAATCACATACCCGCACCACGAGCACAACGCAGAGTGACATGGTGGCTCTCATGAACGGATGGGTGCACGAGCACCACAAGGGACAGCACCAGGTCCTTCACTACAATCCCGCTGACCCGTCGCAAGTGTCGCTGGCGGGCGCAGACAATGAGATACAGACGCAGACGGCCGAGGCGAAGTATCACGCGGGACGTGTCGTGGCAATGTTTGCGCTGGGACTACTGATCGCGGCGGTCATTGCGGGCAAGGTCAGGGACGAATCCTCCGAACTGGCAACGGGTACGTCGTAGGCGGTGCATGGGTCCTCCGCTGCGACAGGATGACAAGCGTAAGAGCAGAGTTCCTTCGCTGCGCTCAGGATGACATCTGGTTAGCTGCGTTCGAGAATCCAGCCACCGTTCGATGGTCCGAGAAATCTCAAGCCGAGTACAACTCTTCCAATAGGGCGTAAGCGCGGCGCAGGTGTGGGATCACGATGCTGCCTCCGACCACCAAGGCAACATTGATGGCTTCTTCCTGCTCGGGACGCGTCGCTCCCAGCCGGTACGACTGGATAATGTGATAGTGGATGCAATCGTCGCAACGTAGTCCGGCGGAAACCACCAGCCCCATCAGCTCTTTGTACTTGGCCGGAATTGCGCCCTCGAGATACGTGTTGTGGTCAAGGTTGTAAAACCGTTTGACCAGGAAGTTGTCGGCTTTCTCGACATTGGAGTTAAGGCGAGAACGAGTCTCGATGAATCGGCGTGCAATCTCGCTCTTTTCGCCAACCTGCTTGTCGGAGAATAAATAGGTTGGTTCTTTGCGTTCAGGCATCATGCGGGAAAGCGTATCAAAAACGCACGGGACGGCAAGGCAGGGCGGAGTTCCGTGGAGTTCTTGTGATGGCGGTCCTTCCCCTGGGATTGGGGCCGGGTTTATAGTGACAAGCCGCAAAAGTTTGGAGGCATTCATGAGCGCGCAAGCCCGGTCGGAAGCAAAGGCCAAAAGTTTCGGACAAAACTTAGAAAGCGACCTGGCGCTGGAACTGCTGCGCGTTGTCGAGATCGCTGCGATCGCCTCGGCGCGCACAATGGGTCAAGGCGACCGAAAGCTGGCGGACCACGTTGCGACAGAAGCCATGCGTCACACTATGGACACTGTGCCGATGCGGGGAACGATAGTAATCGGCGAAGGCGAGCGCGACGAGGCGCCGATGCTGTACATCGGCGAGAAGGTCGGCGCGATGTTCCCCGACGGCACAGAGGTTCCGGAGGTGGATATCGCCGTCGATCCGCTGGAAGGCACGAACCTGTGTGCCACGGGAGCGCCGGGGTCGATCACGGTACTGGCAGCGTCGGAAAAAGGCGGTTTGCTGAATGCTCCCGACTGCTACATGGAGAAGATTGTGGTTGGGCCGTCCTGCAAAGACGCAGTTGAGCTGGATGCTCCGGTGGCGGACAACCTGAAAAATATCGCCCGGCGGCTGGAGCGCGACGTGGAAGACTTGGTGGTGATCGTGCTCGATCGTCCGCGGCACGAAAAGCTGATTGCTGACATCCGAAGGGCAGGCGCGCGAATCCGGCTGATCGGCGATGGTGACCTGTCAGCGGGAATTGCCGCGGCGGTCATTGGAACCGGCGTGCATGCCGTCATGGGATCGGGTGGGGCGCCGGAGGGAGTCATCACGGCCGCGGCCATTCGCTGCTTGAACGGGTACATGCTCGGACGACTGGTCGTCGACAAGCCGGAACTGGAAGAGCGAATCCATCGCATGGGCATCAAGGATAAGAACAAGATTTACGAGGCGGAAGACCTAGCGCCGGGTAAGCAGATGATCTTCGCGGCGACCGGGGTGACCGAAGGCGCGCTAATGCGTGGCGTTCGATTCTTCGGTGAAGGAACGCGGACGTCGTCAGTCACGATGACACTGCGCACCGGGAAAGTGCGATTCATAGAAAGCATCCACTTGGAGAAGGGTCCGGATGTGAAGGTACGGTTCGCATAGCCAACTGGCAGGTCGCAGGAGCGCGGGTGGCTGAAGCAGACGATTTTGACGCGCTAGGGCGTGGCCCCCGCGGTCTTGAAATACGCGATCACAAACAGAACGTCGAGCAGACCGTCGGTAGCTGCTGGGATCAGGGCCGAGGAGTGCAAGCGTCCTTGCATAACGATGACGAGGGTCGTCGTGACGTATATCAACTTCTCAACAATGGAAGGAATGATAAGTGGCCGGTGGCGCAGCGGGTCGCGGGCGATGACAAAGAATGCAAGTTGCCAGGCGAGGGCCACTCCCACAAAGCTATAGAAAAATTCTGGATGGGTAATTGGCGGCGGATGGTTTCGTCCCATGATGTCGAGCATGAAGTAGAGCGGGGTGAGGATTAACACACCCCAGACAGCGGCAATCCAGAACACGATCTTTGCAAACCGCATAACTCCTCCCAGGGCTTCTGTGCCTGGCACTCCCGGCCGGCATCACTGCCAAGAAGAGCCCCTTCACTTTTTCGGCGGGAAGGCACCTGCGTCTACTTCAAATACTCCGAATCCTTCTTCAGTTCCTCGGGAATCTTGGGGAACGGCGGAAACTCCTGCGATGGTCCTTTGAAGAGCGCCACGGTTTTTTCGGAGCGCTTGGCGCCGTCGTGGATCGCAATCTTGTGCGGGTGATCCGGCGTGTAGCCTTCCCACAAGGAAACGCCAGCGTAGGCGCCATCCTTGCGCAGTATGTAATAGGTCATGTCGACGAAACGCAGCTTGTTCATGTCGTGGTTGTAATTTCGCGCGATGCGTTTCAGAGCGTCCATCCCGGCTTCTTGCGGCGACATGCCATGACGCATGTTTTCGACGATGGTATGCGCACCCGCGACCTTGATGTTCTCTTCCCCGCTTCCGGTGGCGCCTGCCGAGCCGACATCCTGATCGGTGTAGCAGCCCGCGCCGATAACAGGTGAATCGCCGCAGCGCCCGGGCAGTTTAAAGGCGAGACCGCTGGTAGTCGTGGTGCCGGACATCTCTCCCTGGGCGTTGAGGGCGGAGCAATGGATGGTGCCGGTCGGGGGAAAAATGACGCGGCGAATGGCAGCATAGCGATCCTCAGTAGCGATGCCGAGCGACGCGGCAGGTTCCTCGAGGCGGCGGAATGAATCCGGCGAAAGGCTGGAGCGAGGCTCTGTCGGCGGAGCTTGCCAATGAGGACTGGCCAAACCGGGTCCCCACCAATCGCTGTTGGAGTGAAACTCCTTCCACAACAGCCAGATTTTGCGCGAGTGCTCCGTGAGCAGGTTTTCGCGCGGGAAGCCCATAGCTACGGCAAATCTTTCAGCCCCTTCGCCGACGAGCATGACGTGACCGGTGTGTTCCATGACAGCTTTGGCCACGAGAGAAACGTTTTTGATATTTCGCACGCCGCCGACGGATCCGGCGCGGCGAGTCGGGCCATGCATGCAGCAGGAATCAAGTTCGACGATGCCTTCTTCATTGGGCAATCCTCCGAGGCCAACGGAATCGTCCTTGGGATCGTCTTCCGGCCCCTTAACCACGCGGAGAGCGGCATCGAGCGTGTCGCCGCCGGAGGCGAGGAAGGCGAAGGCGTCATCGAGATAGTTGAAGCCGTTGTTGGCGCAGATAATGATAGGCCGTTTGAAGGCGCCAGTGGCTGCTGCGTGCCGCGAATCATCTGGTCTTTTCTCCTGGGCTTCGCTTGCCCGCGCCAGCGGGCCGAATGCCAGGGATCCGAACGCAGTCGTAGTCAGAAATTCGCGACGAGAAAATGCCATCGAGCGCCTCCGCAGGAAGTGTTGAGGAAAACGCGGGAAAGGATAGCAGCTTTGTGCGCTAGGAACTAGACGGGAGCGGCTTTTCAGTTGTCGGCTCTCAGCTACCGGCTATCAGCTTTCAGCGAGAGTCGCCAGCGTTTGTTCTGCGAGAATCAGCCGGCGATTGCGCGCGTGGACGGTTTGCCCCCCTCAGCGCGGAAGCGGAGCAGAGCCCCGATGTTGCCCACCCGATCAAAGTCCGGGTCTTTGACATAGAACAACTCGATATCACGGCGGATGGCCAAGGGAATCATGGCGTCGCACACGTCGGTGAGTTCGCGAGTTTCGTGGCCGCAAACCGGGCAGAACCCCACCATGTGGGAATCGAGATGACCACACTTCGTGCACTCAACGGCGTGAGCGTGGAAGTTCTCTCCCAGGAGCAACGATTGCACTTCGCCCAATTCGAGCGAGCGCAGGACGCGGCGCAGCCCAGTAACCGCGGGGCCATTCCGGTGGCCCTGGCCGAGGACCTGTTTCACCATCTCGTGGCGGCGTGTCTCCTGCGTTTCGCGCAGGATACGATTGGCGCGGTCACGGATGTCGTCGTTCGAGAAGGTGGCAACGTCAGCGGCGAAGTGACCGAGGAGGCGTTTCTTGAGATAGGGGTGCAGGCACGGCTCGAATTCGTGCCAGTTCATTTCGTGGCAGCCGATGATCAGGTTTTCAAATGCGCCTTTTTCCAGTTCCTCCTTGAGATATTCAGCGACTGCTTTGAAATGGTGCATAGCCTCTTCGTCGACGCGGCGCTGCGAGTGGCCGCCGTCATATCCGGAATATCCATCGCTGCGCTTGCGCGGCAACGGGCGAAACATTTCTTTGCGTTCGGCTAACTCGTCCAGGCGTAAATCAAAGAGGCGGGCGCGCTGGCGGTCAACCAGAGCCACGAAGAGCCGAGGCTGCGCACCCAGAAGCGCGGCCAAGGGATTGAGGTGGAAGCGCTGGTTGACGAACAACTGGGATCCCGCCAGGATGGGAGGCAAGTCGAATTCCTTCCACACATTTCTGGCTTTGCACGCGAAAATCGCTTTGGCGCGCGCCTGGTTTCCGCGCAGGTTTCCGGCAATCTGATAAATCTTCTCCAGATCTGCGCGCGCATCTCCATTCTTGCCGTGCTTTTCGGCGTCGCGGATGGCGTTGCGGACGAGATCCTTGGCGAGGATCGCCTCCTCCTTATGCGACTTGTTTTTGGGGGTCTGCGGCTGAAAGTAAAAGCTGAGAGCGCAGCCTTCGCCGTTGTCACACTGAAACTGGGCCAATTGACGGATATCTTCGCGTGTAATCATCATGACTTCTCCTGGGAAGAATGATTAAACGGCGCCACTTTCCTGCAACTGTCTTGCACGAAAATGTTGGGCTAGGGGAGGGGACTTTCTAAGATGTTCGCGAGCGGCCACGATTGAGGCCCGCACCTCGTCGAACTTGCGGTCGGTGATGGCGGCAATTTCTTCCAGCGAGAACCCTTCAAGGCAGTTGAGAATGAAGGCTTCGCGATCGTGACGTTTTGCGCCGCGCAGGGCGATCTGGATCATCGCCATCATCTCGTCCGTAAAAGCGATCTCCTCAGGGGTTGAGGTGCGCCGGTCGGGGATGACGTTCTCTTCGGTCAGGGATTCATCCGGCTGGTGGTACTGCAGGTGAGGCTCGTCGCTGGCGCGAACGTTGCGGGCGCGAGCCGAATCCTCCAGGTGCACCGAATCTGTATCCTCAAGATTGCCGGCAGACAGGTCATTCAAGGCGCGGATGGCCTGGCGGTAGAGCCAGGGCTCCAAAGCAAGCCGCTCCGGCTTTTCTCCGCCATCGCCCATAGCGCGGGCAATGGCCTCGTCAATGACCTCTTCCCTGTTCACGCTGTCGGGTTGCAACAATCCGGATGATTCGCGGAAGAGGATTTCCCTTTCCACAAAGATTTCGAGTCGCCCCAAACTAGCGTTCACGTAGGAACGGATGTCGTCGGGCGAAATCGTGGGAACAGGCACGGCTGCGATGGTCTGCTCGAATGGCACCTGCTGCTCGGGACGCGAGTTGGCGACACGCCGACGTGACCACTTGTGCGAGCTGCGCAACAGATCCTTGTGTCTCGTGATCTGCTGCAACAGATCGTCGAACGCGGCCCGCACCACACTTTGCGCCGAAGGGCCGGACTTTTGTACCGCCATCTGACCGGAGGGGAGCCGAAGGTTCAGAGAAACAATAAAGCCTTCGCGGGCCGAATTCTGCTCCACCACTCCTTTAAGGTGGATCAACTCAGGACGGAACACCTGCAAGCGTTTCCGCAACTTTTCTATTTGATGATTAATGTCTTTTTCGATGTCGGGAGTTTTATGAACTTTATAACTGACATGGACATTCATGCGAGCCTCGGGACGCGGGTGTGGAACCCGTGAAGCTTGTCCTCTTCAAGCCGATTCTACACCCGTCACGTAGGATGCAATGTCAATTACAAGGGTGTCCGGGCGATTTTTTTCTGAGGTGGCCCAAAAATGCACGATGGTCCAAGAGACTGAAAAATCCAGAAGACGCTACAGGGCTAGAAAGCTAAACCGCGACGGTGACAGATGTCTCCGTGCGGGTCACGGGGCGATAGAGGGTATCGCGCTCGATGGGCTCGCGCCCAGCCTCGCGAATGAGGCGGACAAGTTCCTGACGCCGCATGCCTTGCGGCGTGGTGGCTCCGGCATCGTGGTAGATCTTTTCTTCAATGACAGTGCCATCGATATCGTCTGCGCCGAAACGCAGGGAAATCTGGGCGATCTTCGCGGTCATCATCTGCCAGTACGCCTTGATGTGCGGGAAATTATCGAGCACCAGGCGGCTGACGGCGATCTGCTTGATGTCGAGCACGCCGGTGGTCTTCGGCAGGTGCTGGAGTGGTGTGTTATCAGGGTGGAAAGCTAGCGGGATGAAGGTCTGGAAGCCGTGCGTTTCACCCTGCAAAGCGCGGAGTTTTAGCAGGTGATCGACACGATCTTCGTCGTTCTCGACGTGGCCATAGAGCATGGTGGCGTTGGATTTGAGGCCCATTTTGTGGGCCAGTCTGGCAGTTTCCAGCCACTGATCTCCATCGATTTTGTGATCGCAGATGATGTGGCGCACGCGGTCGGCAAAAATTTCGGCGCCGCCTCCGGGCAACGAATCGACGCCCGCGGCTTTCAGTTGAGCCAGCGTTTCCGCAATCGGCAGCTTGGCGCGCTTCGAGAGATACGCCACCTCGACCATAGTAAAAGCCTTCAAATGCACCTGCGGGAAGCGCTGCTTCAGGCCAGAAATGAGGTCGAGAAAGTACTGGAATGGAAGATCGGGATGCAGGCCACCGACGATGTGAAATTCGGTGACCGCTTCGGTGTAGCCGGATGCTGCTGTCTCGAAGGCCTCTTCCAGAGCCATGGTGTATGCGCCCGGCGTGTCCTTCTTGCGGCCAAAGGCGCAAAGACGGCAGGCGGCGACGCAGACATTGGTGGGATTGATGTGGCGATTGACGTAGAAGTACGTCCGGTCGCCATGCAGGCGTTCACGCACATGGTTGGCCAGCCAACCGACCGCGAGGATGTCTCCCGTCCGATAAAGGGTGAGGGCGTCGGCGGCGTCAAGGCGTTCTCCAGCAGAAACCTTTGCAGCAATGCGATGCAGACGCTGATCGTCGGTCTGAAAGGGATGAGCGCTCGCCATCGCCTCGATAATACAGCAAGAGAGGAGCAAGTCACAGGGAGCAGTGATCCGGAAAGCACCCCCGCGAGAGAGGCGAAGAGCCCGCTTTGCAGCTCTGATACATTTGACCCCCTCTAACCCAACAACCGCTGGGGTGTGGCAGCGGGGTAATCATGCTTACAACGCTTGCCATTTCGAATCCACTTGGAACTGGCCTGCGCGCTAAGACTGGGTATCTTGCCGCTGCGAAATAAATTGAGAGGTCTTAAGGCGTAGCCTCTATGCTACTTGAGCGTCGCTAATAGGTCCGTCATGGAAGCGTTGTCCCCAAACGTCTCGCTGACGTGTGTGAAGCGATCGATATCTCCCGGGCCGAAGACAAAGCTTCCGCCCAACTGGAAGGGGTTCTTGCCGAGGTGGTGCTGGCGGTGTCCGCCTTCCCGGGCACGATGGCGGGCCGCGGCATTATCGCGACGAAGTAGGTGCAGCAGGTTGGCGTTCTTGAGTTCAATGGCCTTGTAAGCGACCCGCCCTTCGTCGATGAGGAGAGGAAATGTGATGCCCGTCTCCTGGCGAAACTCACGGTCGTAATGGACGTCTCCCAGGCCAATTGCCGCCAGTTGCGCGCCCTTGCGCCGGAATTCGCTCTCGTGTTCGCGCAACTGCGCGACGTGCTCGCGGCAGAAAATTCAACCGTAATGGCGGAGGAAAGCCAGCACGCAGGGGCTCGACGACCACAACGATCCGAGCCGGATCCGCTTGCCGTCGGAGTCGGGCAAAACGACCACGCTTAGCCTTGAACTGAAGGACGGTTGCATGCGCGGCTATTCTCAATTGCGGTGGCAGCAGGTGTCAATGTGGGGAATCGAGGTTGCGTACGATGCGTTTAGTGCTCGAGAATGGACGTAATGAAATCGAGCGCGCGGGGATCTTGCGACTGCCCCAGCCAGAACACAGCTTCCTTGCGCACGACAGGATTGCGATTGTTTCGGGCCTGCTCGATGAGAAGGGGAACGCCCTCTTCCTGAGGGAGTTCACTGAGGGCAAAAACGGCTTTTTTCTTCACGTCAGTCTCGGGATCGTTCTCGATGGAGTCGGCGATCACACCTGCGGCTTTTTTCCCCGCTTCCTGAGCCAGCCAGAAGAGCGCCTGTTCGCGAACCTGACTGCGCGGATCACGCCGGGCGAAATCGACCAGAATTTTGAACGCGCGGTCGTGCTCTGAACTCTGCGAGACTGCGAAAATCGCCTGTTCCAGAAAGCGGCGGTCGTCATCGGACTTTATCAGCGGAATCAGGATGTCGAGCCCGTGGTTACCGCGGGAGTTGCCGATCCAGAAGGCAGCCTGCTGGCGGACCTTCGCGGGCTGGCCCGGCTGGACAAGTTTTTCCAGGGCATGGTCGGCAGTGGGATCCTGATGCAGTGCGATGGCAGTGACAATTTCGTCCGTTCGGTGGCGGGTCGGCGAAGCAGCATCCTGCGGCAGCAGGGATTCGAGATAGCTGACACTCTGTGCGGGCACAACCTGGTTCAACCAGTAAACGGTCGCGCCGGTGGCGTCGATGAGGCAGTCCGACGAAAACACTCGGACCTGTTCGATCTGGCGGTTTTCGGCACGCAGGAAGACGTAGAGGCTCGATATGAGCGCTGGCTGGCAGTCCCCCTGATGGTCGGCGGTCGACAAGCCGGAGCTGCGAGGCTCGAGACGGCAGGTCCCACAGCATGATCCGTCGTGTCTGCTGGTGTTGTTGAAGCAGCAAACGTGGTGTTCTCCGGCGACGAGAGGCACGCTGTAGGCGATCCAGGACGAGCTCCCCTGCATGGCATCCGACTTCAGCAAATCGCGAATCGACGTTTGCAGTCCCGCCTCCGCTGAGCGTGCGATGACCTTAGCGCCCGCCAGCTTCGGCTGGTCCGATGCGTGGCTGGTGCCTGCCAAGAAAAAAGTCAGCAGCAGATAAACCAGGATTGTCGTACGCACGGCGCACCTCACTTGTTGAGGATTTCGAGCATGTAGTCTTTCGCTTCCTTGTTATCCATCACCGAAAGTTGCTGGACCAGGTGGCGGTGCATCTCGTGATCGGTTTCCTTGCGATCGAGCTCGATGAGATCGTGGGCGTCGTCCTGGATAAAGAGTCCATTGACAATGGCACGCTTGATCTCGGGATTTTTTTCCGCTGCATACATCTGCAGAAGGGTGGACTTGGATTGTTTTCCGCCTACGCTTCCCAGGGCCTGAATGGCAGCGACTCGAACCTTGGGATCGTTGGAAATGCGCGCCGCTTCAGACAAGCCTTCCTCGTCGTCGTCGGCTACGAAGCCGTGGATAATGGCCACCTTATCCTCGGGAGAGTTGGTCGATTTGAAAAGCTGGCGAAGTTCTTCGCGTCCACCGGCTGCTCCCAATCGTTCAATCGCGGAACGCCGAACTCCGGGATCGCGCTCCTGTTGGGCGGCGGCAAGCAACTCCTTGCGGCAGCCACAGACGACGTACGCGTTGAGAATAGCGTCGCGGACGCCGCGGTCGGTGGCGCTACGGTAAAGGTCACTGAGCGCGGCTATTTGTTTGGGCGATCCCTGGGTAGCGAGATATTCGATTGCCTTGCGCTGCAGCTCGGGATGAGCTTGTCCACGGACTACATTGATAAGGACCTGCTGGGCTTCCGGAGTGTCGCTTTGCGCCAGCACAAACAGGGCATGGGCCTTGACCTTGGGACTGTTGGTCGAGTCGAGAATCCTCTGGATCTGGGGAATGGCGCGCTTAGGATCGCTGTCCATGAGGCTGTTGAGGGCCAGGATCTTGATTTCGTCGTCGCTGTGATTCTGAGGATTGACGGGCCTGCCCGCGGCCTGGCGAACTTCGACCTCGAGGGCATCGGCATCTTTGAGCCAGGCGCTTTTGGGATGCTGCTTGCGCAACTCGCCAATGGCTGCGAGCGCTTCGTCTCGGCGGCCAAGCCGGTTCAGTGAATAGGCCCTCCAGTAGAGCGCGCCGTCGGTCTTTTTGCCATGGAGCTCGACCACCTGCTGGAACTTCTGGATCGCCGCCGACCAGTTGCTTTCATTGAGGTATTCGGTGCCATCGTTGTAGAGTTCTTCCTCGCGCGATTGCTGATCATCGTTGGCGAATGCGCTCGCGGAGTTACCCAGCACAATGAAGCCGTTGGCCAGCACCTCGCTCTGCGAAAAAACCCGCAGCGGGAACAGCGTGAGCACCAGCAAAGCCGGCAGTAGTGCGTTCAGTTTCGTCATTAAGTTCGTCCCTCCCCCTTGCTCGATTGAGTGCGCTGGGGGCCAGCGGCCTGGTCGCGCACTTTGCCGCGGACGACGCGGACTTTGAAAAGAATTCCCTGGGATTGAATCCGGTCCTGGATCTGTTGCAGGTCTTCGGCGCTGATTCTTGATGGCTGGTGCCCGATTTCGAGAAGAACACGTTCCAGTTCGTCGAGCACGCCGGCCATCTTCTTGTCGCCGACCTGCAGAGCGGTAGAGCGATAGAGACGATTGGCAGCGGCGAGATCAAGAGCATGCTGACGTTCGCTGGAGATGTCGATATCGCCCTCGGCGCCGGAGGCATGGGCGAGTTCCACCAGCAGCATCTGGCTGCGATCAAGGTGATCTCCGACGGCCACGAGCAGAACGCGCTCGCGATTCTGTTGGTTCGCGGTCACGGGTGGCCCCAGCTGCTGCGGCGGACGCGAGAATCGACCAAGAACAAATGCGGCAACAATAAGCACAGCCATTGCGCCGACAAGAGCCCAGCGCGGCGGAGCAGCCCACCACGATCGCCGCGGTGGCCG
>Ga0126372_10000075_pt1 | contig 25886 bp, 26 predicted proteins | sample PanSoiMetaPlot_6_FD_92762 | JGI IMG/M metagenome (GOLD analysis project Ga0126372, IMG submission 92762) | Tropical forest soil microbial communities from Panama - MetaG Plot_6 | ecosystem: Environmental > Terrestrial > Soil > Tropical forest > Bulk soil | place: Panama | collected 2016-02-17
CCCCATGCGCACACTCCGTGGAGAGCGGCTACGAATGGCGCGCGAGAAGCGCTACAAGTCGGCGCGGCTTGCCGCCAAGGCGATGGGCATTGCGGTATCGACCTACGGCGCGCACGAGCGCGCGGAAACGCCGGGCGGGCGCGACTACGGTCCGGACGAGGCCAGGAAATACGCGCGCCGCTTCGGCGTGACGCCGGAGTGGCTCTTAACCGGCCGCGAGCCGTTCCCGGAGGGGGATGAGCCCCCTCCGCCGAAAGTACCGGTGGTCGGTTATGTTGGGGCGGGCGCCACCGCGCACTTCTACGATGTGCCGCCCTCGCACCTCGACGAGATCACGCCACCGGTCGGACTTGCGGAGAACACGGCGGCGGTCGAGATTCGCGGCGATAGCCTGGGCCCGTTTTTCAACCGCTGGTACGTCTTCTACGACGACGTGCGCCGGCCGGTGACGCCGGATCTCATCGGCCACCTCTGCGTGGTCGGGCTTCCCGACGGCCGCATCCTCATCAAGCAGATCCAGCGTGGCGCCTCCGAGGGCCTCTACTCGCTCTATTCCGCGACCGAAAAGCCGATTCCCGACGTGCCCGTGGAATGGGCGGCGCGCGTCAACGTGATTTCTCGCGGCGCCGACCGCCAGTAGCACGCCGCTCCGCAGCCTGAGTTTGCGGCAAGCGAAGCCTGGCCGCATTTGGCGAGCGCGTTCTCTCATCTGTTGTGCAAAATTCGCGCGCGCCCGCTCTCGACTCCTCTTCCCAAAACGAAAACAACGTGGGAAGCAGGTGCGGTCTATCAACGAATCACGCCCGACATCACCCCGGCCCTTCGCGCCGGCCTGTCCACAATGGGAGGGAGGCGGGCCGAATTTGCCGCTCGCGGCTCATTCCATTTCTGCCGAATGCCAAGCTGTCTACTACAAAGCGTAGTTGACATTCATTGCCGCATCTTTTCGTCATCCTCCCGACCGCACATTGCAAAGGAGCGGAAACAGGATGACCGCAATAGAGCAAAAGCAAATGCGCGCCACGAGCGGCGCATGCCGCGGCGTGGACCGCACACGCTGCTTCCTCGAGCGCATCGACCCGCATCTGGGAAGCCTGGCCGGTGACCGGGAGCGCCGCGCCTTCCTTAAGCGCCAGCTCGAGGGGTGGGAGTACCGCTATGCCCGCTTCATCGCCACGCAAGGCGCCTCGGAGTTTTCAGCAAGCACCAAGATCCGCCGCACGCCGCTGATTTTTTGCTCACCATCACCGGGCTTGCCGCGCGCGCCGGCGCGCTGGGGCGCACGCATCGGTAGCGCCGCCTTCTTTTTGCCTCCACCACGAGTCAAAGCGTGGATTGGTGGTAACTGGAGGAGGTTGGGTATGGGTAAATTTCTCGCTACGGCCGCATTCGCGACCGCGCTCATCGCGGTTGCCGCGTCCGAGGCCTCGGCACAAACATTCGTCTGCCAGGCGGTCGGCCTGCGCTCGGTTGCTTATGGCCGGGCCTTCTTCGTGGGCGACGCCAAGTGGATTGCGCTTTCCCGTTGCGCCCGCCGCAGCGGCCTTTGCACCATCAGCTATTGCGTCCCAGGCTAGGCGCATTGACGCGTCTCACGCGCGTCCTCGACACGTCGCCGGTGCGGTAAGTGCCCTCGCCCCGCGATAGCGGGGACTCGCCCCGCGATAGCGGGGAGAGGGCTCAAGATTCGATTTGCACTCGTTCGGGTGAGGGGCGCCACAAATGCCCCTCACCCCACCCCTCTCCCCCGTTCGCTTCGCTCACGGGGCGAGGGAGCAGGCCGAGCATCGCCGTGCTCACGCCATCCCGTCGACGATCACCAAATTGCCGGGGGCGCTCTTAAGCCGCAACGAGATCACTTTTTGATACTCGGCCGACCCGTACAGCCTTCCGCGGCAGCGCGTGAAGGGAATTCGATGATCACCAGCCGGGATGCGGCCATTCTCCTTCGACAACGGTCAGGTTACCCCCGCGTACGATGAACTGTCCCCCGAACGGAGCGAGCGTCGCTGGCACCGCCTTGCGATATTCATCGAACATCGCCTGGTCTTTGACGGTCTCCGCGGCAATCGCATAGGCCTTCATCAACAACTTCTCTCGCCGAAGTCACTAATATCGCCAAATGAGAGCACCGCATGACGCTAGCTCCCATTGTCGGGGGGCGCAAATGGCACGTTTGGTCGGCCGCGTCTGAACCTATTGAATTGTCCGGGCATACTTGCTTCGATTGTCTGTTCCCGTAGGGCTCACTTCTCGTTCTCCCGCATGGGAACTACTTTTTTGAGAAAACAAGGAGAATTTCATGCGACGCATCATTTGTACGATCGCGGGCGTTGTGCTGGTTGTTTGCATGATCGCTCCCATGGCCACTGCTCAGCAGAGCCAGTCCAACCAGCAAGCAACAACCGATCCCGCCAGCAACCCCGATCAGGAGTTGGGCAGACGCTTTTTGGTCAAGGCGGACCAGTTACCGCCGCCAAAGAGCGATCCGGTCGCGGCAAGCCGGTCTTTGGTCATTCCGTATGCGGGGCAGGCACCGCGCGTGATGGAGGGTTTTACCGCCACGCCGTTCGTCACCGGGCTCGAGCATCCGCGGCGATTGCTCGTGCTTCCCAACAACGACGTCATCGTCGCGGAGCAGAAGGCGGGATATCTCACGCTGCTGCGGGACCAGGACGGCGATGGGAAGGTGGACTTCATTGAACGCTTTGCCGACGACTTCAAGGCGCCTTACGGGCTTGCCTATCGCGACGGCTTTGTTCTCGTGGCGGATCAGGACGGCATCTGGCGCGTGCCGCATGTCAGCGGCGCGCTGCGCGCGGGTCGCCCGGATCAGCCGAAGATCACGGATGTGCCGCCGGAGCAGCGCAAGCCCGTGCCGGCGGCCTATGGCCAGGAAATGATCACGCAGAAAGGCGTGTTCGGCGTCGTTGCGGGTCATCAGAACCGCCACCTCGCATTGGATCCGAAAACGGGCGCGATGTTTGTGGGCGTTGGCTCCTCCGGCAACATCGGCGTCGAGCCGGAGGTCAAGGCATCGATTCAGCGCTTCGAGGCAGACGGCTCCGGCCAAACCACGTTTGCGTCCGGGATGCGCAACCCGACGACGCTCGCATTCCACCCAACCACCGGCGAGCTTTACGCCGGCGTTCAGGAGCGCGACGGACTGGGCGACAATCTTCCGCCCGATTATTTCACGCGCGTGCAGCAGGGCGCCTTCTACGGCTGGCCTTACGCCTATATCGGCCCCAACCCGCAGCCGGGCTTTGCGCAGCGCGCGCCGGAGAAAGTGAAAGCGACCGTGGTTCCGGACGTGCTCTTTCAGCCGCACTCGTCGGTTTTGGACCTGGTGTTCTACGACGGCGAGCAATTCCCGCCAGAATATCGCGGCGATGCATTCGTGGCGCTGAAAGGTTCGTGGAACCGCTCCGAGCCGACCGGCTACAAAATTGTTCGCGTGCGATTCAAGGACGGCAGACCGGACGGAAGCTACGAGAATTTCGTCACCGGTTTCTGGGTCTCCGGTCAACATCGGGCCGAAGTGTGGGGCCGCCCCGCTGCGCTCGCCGTCATGAGGGATGGCTCATTGCTGATTGGGGACGACACCGGCGGCACGATTTGGCGCGTATCGTACACAGGGCCAAAACAGCAGGCCTCGGACGGGGAAAGCAAGCCCGCAGCCCCGCAGCGCGGACGATAGCGCGTGCGCTCCCCAACGGCGGGCGGCTGAGGCGTATAGGCGCAGAGGCGTAGCCCGGGTTGAGCGCAACGAAACCCGGGACCTGCGCGGCGAGACCTGGGTTTCGCTACGCTCAACCCAGGCTACGAGAACTTACGCTGGCTATTTCATGCCATTGACGGCGACGATGTTGAATTTCGCGTATTTCTCGCCGAGCTTGAGTGCAGCTTGAAATTCGGGAGAATTGCGCCACCGTTGCAGCGCTTCCATGCTGTCCCATCGAAGAATCACAACCGGCCCGACAGGCAGCTTTCCCGCAAGCTGCGTGCCCGGTCCTGCCGCGACGTATTCGCCACCGTGATCTTTGACCGATTTCTGCGCCGGCGGAACGTATTCTTTTGCGTAGCCATCGGGGTTGGAGACCTCATTGATGGCGATCATGTAAACCGGCGGTTTCGCTTGCGCATGCAGAGCTTGGATCGCAGCGCCACCGAGTGCCGCTCCTGCCAACATTGATACCGCGATGGTCAATCGGGTTTGCATTATCGTCCTCCAACCGTCGTCGTGCTGCGAGGGGATAATGACGTCGCTCCAATCCTCATGCAATCCGAGCAACGCGTCCCTCCGCCGCTTCTTAAACGTGGCGTTCTGCCTTTCCAGGCTGCGCAGCCGCGTAGGGCGCAATAAGCGAAGCGCATTGCGCCATCCTTGCCGGGCCGGCGCGGCACCTGCCCTCGCCCCGCGGCAGCGCGGGCCATCGATGCGACCGGTGAGACGGCGGGCGCGACGCTTGCCATGGCCGCGCCGAACGTGCCGGCGCCGCCGGCGAGGCCAAGAGCGAGGCTCCTCTCGGCAGAAAGCGTGATGGCCGCCAAGGTAATGACTGCCAGAGCGACGGTGCGATACATGCGCGTCTCCTTAGTTTGAAGGCCCTTGCTTCAACGCCACAGCCGGGTGCCGGTTCAATCCGATCGCGAAGCCGGCTGCGGTTGATCCCCTCACCGCACCGGAGCAGACTGCGCCAACCGCACGAGGCGCAACTCGTGCCAGCCGCCTTAGGGAGGGGCACCTTGAGCGGAGAAAGGGTCGAGCGCCGCCTCGCGGCCATTCTCGCCGGGGATGTCGCAGGCTATTCGCGGCTGATGGGCGTGGATGAGGAAGGCACGCTGGCCGCACTCAAGGGCCACAGACGCGCGGTCGTCGATCCAAAAATCGCGGAGCACCGCGGGCGCATCGTCAAGACCACGGGTGACGGCATCCTCGTCGAGTTTGCCAGCGTCGTCGATGCGGTACGCTGCGCGGTCGACATCCAGCGGCAAATCGCGCAGCGCAACACCCAGGTCCCGCCGGAACGGCGTATCGAGTTTCGCATCGGCCTCAACGTCGGCGACATCATCATCGACGACAAGGATATTTACGGCGACGGGGTCAATATCGCGGCGCGTCTGCAAGCTTTGGCGGAGCCAGGCGGGATCTGCGTGAGCCGCAGCGTGCGCGATGAGGTGCGCGACAAGCTCGATTTTTCGTTCGAGGATATGGGCGACCAGCAGGTCAAGAACATCGCCCGGCCAGTCCCTACCCATCGCGTTCGGCTCGAAACGCCGGCCGATGCGACGATGACTGCAACGCTCACGACGGCCCGATCGCCACGACCACCGCCGCAGAAGCCGTCGATCGCGGTGCTGCCGTTCGCCAATATGAGCGGAGGCGCCGAACAGGAATATTTCTCGGAGGGCATCACCGAGGACATCATCACCAACCTTTCGCGCAACCACGCATTTTTTGTGATCTCGCGCAGCACCTCCTTCACTTACAAGGGTCCGGGTGTGGACGTGGGCAAAATGGGTCGCGAGCTCGGCGTGCGCTATGTGCTGGAAGGCAGCGTGCGGCGCGCCGGCAATCGCGTGCGCATCACCGCACAGCTGGTCGAGGCGGCAAGCGGCCATCATTTATGGGCGGATCGCTACGACCGCGAACTCGCCGATGTCTTTGCCGTGCAGGACGAGATCGCCCGCAGCATCACCGGCGCGATCGCGCCCGGAATCATCGCGGCCGAGATCCGGCAAGCGCAGCGCAAGGATCCCGATCAGCTCGATGCCTGGGACCGCACGGTGCGGGCGCACTGGCACGTGCGCCGCTTCACGCGTCAGGATCTCGCCGAGGCGCGGCGCCTGCTGACGGAAGCGATCGCATTGGACCCGGCAAATTCAATGGCCTATGCCGATCTCGCCCTTGCTCGGCATTTCGAGGCGGTGTTCGGCTGGGGCGACGGACCTCTCGAGTCGCATAAGCAGCTCGGCGAAGCGGCGCGCAATGCGGTGGCCACCGATGACAACGACGCGATGGCTCACACGACACTGGCAATCTTCGAGCTGTTCTCTGGCCGCCACGAGGAAGCGCGCCGCCGCCTCCTTCGCGCCCTCGACCTCAACCCTAATTCGGAGTTCGCCCGCGGTTATCTCGGCGCAAGCTATGGTTTCGCTGGCGATTACGAGGCCGCCATGTTGCATCTCGAGGAGGCGATCCGGCAGAGCCCGCGCGGCTGGATGGTGGTGGTCTGGCACATGTGCAAAGGCTGGGCGGCATTCCTGGCTGAGCGCTACGAAGAGGCGGTCGCGTTCACCGAGGAGGCGCGCGAAGCCAATCCGGAATTTCCCGATATTTATGCGGTCTTGGCGTCCGCCCATGGACATCTTGGGAATGCCGGAGCCGCGCGCGAAGCCTTGGATCAGCTGCTGCCTCGCATGCCGGGATTGACCGCGAGCGATGCGCGTCTCGTTCGCCCGTTCGCGCGAGCGGCCGATCGGGGGCGCTTCCTCGAAGGCCTGCGCAAGGCAGGGCTGCCCGACGCATGAGCGCGTAGACGAGAGCCAGGCACCAGAAGAGGTCGACCGTGTCCAGATTAGGCCTTTTTGTCGCGCTCGCGCTCTGCTTCGTCGCCGGATATCTCTTGGCCGGTTTGTGGTCGCGCGGGCGCGATACGACGCCCCTCGCGCAAATCTGTGCCCGCGTCGATTACGTGACCAGCTTGCAAGAGAATCTCAAGGGACAGGACGCGGCAAGCGAGGACGTGCGCGGCGAGCTTAAGCGGCTCGTCGAGCAGTGCCGCACGGCACTGCGAGATCGCGCTGAGGAAAGCGACTGAGGGGGCAGATCGAAGACGTCTGGTGGGGGCGCTCGTGCTACGAACCACTGAGTGATACTCTGTCGGATACCAAGTCGGGGAATACCATGAAGCCTCCGCGCCGCCGGTTTCTGCATCTGGCCGCGGGTGCCGCCGCGCTTGCGGCCGTGTCGCGCATCGCGCGCGCGCAGTCCTATCCCACGCGGCCGGTGCGCATCATCATCGGCTATCCGCCCGGCGGTAGTACCGACGTTATGGCGCGCCTGATCGGCCAACAGCTATCGGATCGCCTCGGGCAGCCATTCGTGCTTGAGAACCGGCCGGGCGCCGGCACCAATATTGCGACCGAGGCCGTCGTGAAGGCGCCGCCGGACGGTTATACGCTGCTTGCGGTCGACGCCGCGCCTGCGATCAACACGACGCTCTATCACAACCTCAATTTTGCTTTTCTGCGCGACATCGCGCCGGTTGCCTGCGTCAACAGCGCCCCGCTTTTCATGGTCGTCAATCCAGCGGTGCCCGCCAAGACCGTTCCCGAGTTCATTGCTTACGCCAAGGCGAACCCCCGTAAGGTCAACATGGCGTCGAATGGCAATGGCGCCCTCCTCCATCTCGCCGGCGAGCTGTTCAAGATGATGACCGGCGTCGAGATGGTGCACGTCCCCTATCGCGGCGCAGCACCCGCACTCACCGACCTGATGAGCGGCCAGGTGCAGGTGATGTTCGCCGCCTCGACCGTCGAGCACATCAAGGCTGGCAAAGTGCGCCCGTTGGCGGTGACCACCGCGACGCGTTCGGAGCTGCTGCCGGATATCCCCGCCCTGAGCGAGTTCCTGCCGGGTTATGACGCGGCTGCATGGATGGGCATCAGCGCACCGGCGAACACACCGCCTGAGATCATCGACAGACTGAACAAGGAGATCAACGCGGCGCTGACAGACACGACGTTGAAGCTGCGACTTGCCGAGTTGGGCAGCACCGCGGTCGGAGGCTCGCCTGCGGACTATGCGAGGCTGCTTGCCGAAGAAGCCGAAAAGTGGGGTAAGGTGATCCGCGCGGCCAACATCAAGCCGGAGTAAGCCGGATTGAATCGTGTTGCCTCGGCACGCGAAGGCGCCGCGCACGATTCTTGGGGCACGCATCTTGACGGTCGATCGTCGCAAGCTCTTTCATCTCATCGCAGCTGCGGCTGCTCTGCCAGCCACATCCCGCTTTGCTTGCGCGGAAACCTATCCCACGCGGCCGGTGCGCATCATCGTCGGCTTTGCCGCTGGCAGCGCAAATGACATCCTCGCGCGTCTGATGGCGCAGTGGCTGTCGGAGCGGCTTGGCCAGCAATTCATCGTCGAGACCCGGCCGGGGGCCAGCGGCAATCTCGCCGCCGAGGCGGTCGCCCGTGCGCGCGCGGACGGCTATACGCTACTGCTGTCAGGTTCGACCGACGCCATCAACGCGACGCTATACGACAACCTCAATTTCAGTTTCATCCGCGATATAGCGCCGGTCGCCGGGATTGCTCGCGCGCCCCACCTGATGGTCGTGCACCCGTCGTTTCCGGCCAGCACGGTTGGCGAATTCATCGCTTATGCGAAAGCCAATCCGGGCAAGATCACCATGGCGTCAGCCGGCGTCGGCAGCACGTCGCATATGTCGGGCGAGTTGTTCAAGATGATGGCGGGTATCGATATGCTGCACGTGCCGTATCGCGGACAAGTGCCCGCGCTGACCGACCTCATCGGCGGCCGAGTGCAGGTCGATTTCGCCACCATGCCGCCCTCGATCGGGTACGTTAGAGCCGGCACCTTGCGCGCCTTGGCTGTGACATCCTCGACGCGTTCGCAGGTGCTGCCGGACGTGCCGACGATCGCTGCTGTCGTGCCGGGCTACGACGCGAGCACCGCCAATGGGCTTGGCGTTCCCAAAGATACTCCCGCTGAAATCGTTCACATGCTCAATAAGGAAATTAACGCCGCCCTTGCCGATGCGAAGGTGCGGGCGCACCTCGCCGACCTGGGCGGCACGGTGCTTCCAGGCTCCCCCGCTGACTTCGGCAAGCTCCTCACGCAGGAGGTTGAGAAATGGAGCAAAGTGGTCAAGGCCTCTGGCGCCAAGCCTGAGTGACCGCCGCGGAGCTCGCATCAGGCGCCAGGAATCGGGCGTCACGCGTCAGGACGCGTTCTTCCTGACGCCTCGCTGCCTGCGCCCGGTATGCGATTGAAACCCGTTCTCGCTGTTTCTAATATATTTTTGAGGATCGCCGGCGCTTCAATGCGCGCCGGCGATAGTCCTCAACAGTATCGATTATCGGGAGGGTTTCATGCTCAGGGTCGTATCTATTGCCTCGGCGTTTACGCTCGCGTTGCTGTTTGGTACCCAAGCGATCGCGCAGCAGCCGCCGGCCAATGCACCATCTGGCGGCACTCCGGATGCCATGCCGTTCGACATTCCATACGGCATGGCGATCACCACGGAAAAGGCAAAGCAGATCTTGGCGGCTGCCGAAGCCGAAGCAAAAAAAGCGCAATTGGAAAATGAACATCGCTGTCGTCGACACGAATGGCGACCTCATCAATTTCCTACGCATGGATGGCGCCCAGGTCGCATCGGTAAACATCTCGCAGGGAAAGGCGCGCACCGCGGCGCGTTACCGTCGCCCGACGCAAGTTTTCTATAATGCCTACGAAACCGGCCATCCTTACATTGGAACCCTCGATCCCACGCTGGTCGCATCTCCGGGAGGATTCCCGCTAGTCGAGTGCGGCAAGCTGATCGGAGCAACCGGATGCAGCGGCGGCACTGGTGATCAAGACGCGCTGGTCTGCAAGGTCGGCGCCGACATGATCAAGTAGCATTGTGAGGGTCAGCCCAAGGCGTACCCCAGCGCCATGAAGCTTCCGCGCCGCCGGTTTCTACATGTGGCCGCGGGCGCCGCCGCGCTCCCGGTCCTGTCGCATATCGCGAGGGCGCAAGCCTATCCGTCGCGGCCGGTGCGTTTTGTCGTGGGCTTTGCGCCCGGCGGCGGCGGCGATCTCGCCACCCGGTTGATGGCGCAATGGCTCTCCGATCGGCTCGGGCAACAGTTCGTCGTCGAGAACAGGGTCGGCGCCGCCAGCAACCTCGCCACCGAACAGGTGGTGCGCGCGGCGCCCGACGGATACACGCTCATCCAGCTCAACGTCGCGAACGCCATCAACGCGACGCTCTACAACAAGCTGAGCTTCAACGTATTGCGCGACCTTGCCCCGGTGGCGTCGTTCATGCGCGTGCCCAACGTGATGGAGGTGAGCCCCACGCTCCCGGTCAAGACGGTGCCCGAGTTCATCGCCTACGCGAAGGCCAATCCTGGAAAGGTCATGTTTGCATCCTCCGGCGTGGGCACGACCATTCACATGTCGGGCGAATTGTTCAAGGCGATGGCAGCAATCAACATTTTGCACGTGCCCTATCGCGGGCTCGGGGCAGGCGGCTACGCCGACCTCATGACCGGCACGGTGCATGTGACCTTCGACAACCTGCCGCCCTCGATCGAGCTCATTCGCGCCGGCAAGCTGCGCGCGCTCGCCGTCACGTCAACGACGCGCTCGCATGCCATGCCGGAGCTTCCAACCGTGGGGGATTTCCTGCCCGGTTACGAGGCAAGCGCGTGGTATGGCATCGCCGCGCCGGCTGGCACGCCCCCCAACATTGTCACGACGCTTAATCGCGAGCTCAACGCCGCCTTTGCCGACCCCAAGATGAAGACGCGGATTGCCGAGCTGGGCGGCACGCCGCTGCCCGGCTCGCCCGCCGATTTTGCCCGGCTCTTCGCTGACGAAACCGACAAGTGGGCCAAGGTGGTCAAACTCTCCGGCGCAAAACCGGAGTGAGTTCGCAAATCCGCCGCCACATTTCTGGCAAACGCCATGAAACCTCATCGCCGACAATTTCTACAATTCGCCGCGGGCGCTGCCGGGCTGCCGGCGCTGTCGCGCATCGCGTGGGCGCAAGCCTATCCGTCCCGGCCGGTTCGCCTCGTTGTCGGTTTTCCGGCCGGCGGCACGAATGACATCCACGCTCGCCTGATTGCCGACTGGCTCTCCAAGCACTTCGGGCGCTCATTCATCGTCGAGAACCGCGCGGGAGCCGGCGGCAATATCGGCCTCGAATCGGTCGTCCGGGCGGCGGGCGACGGTTACACGCTGAGCGTTTGCGGATCGACCGAATTGCGCAATGAGATACTCTACAACGACCTCAAGTTCAGCTTCATGCACGACACGGGGCCTGTCGCCAGCATCATGCTGGCGATGAATGTTCTGGTAGTGCATCCCTCCTCCCCAGTGCACACGGTGCCCGAGCTGATCGCCGCGGCGAAAGCCAATCCCGACGGCATGACGGTCGCGTCCTCGGGGCTGGGCTCTACACCGCACGTGTTCTGGGAGCTGTTTCGGAGCATGACGGGAACGCGCATGTTGCACGTGCCCTATCGCGGTGGGGCGCCGGCGCTCACCGACGTGCTTGGCCAGCAAGTGCAGGTCTTCTTCGCCACGCCTGCGGATGCGATGGACCACATCAAAACAGGCCGATTGCGGGCGCTCGCCGTCACCGGCGCAACGCGCATGCCGGCGTTGCCGGACGTTCCGACCATCGCCGAATTCGTGCCGGGCTATGAAGCGATGGGCTGGTTGGGCATTGTCGCCCCAAAGGATACGCCCGCCGCGATCATCGAGATGCTCAACAAGGCGGTCAATGCCGGCCTCGCCGATCCCAAGATCAAGCAGACCATGCTCGATTGGGGTGAAACCGTCTTTGCAACGTCGCCCGGCGGGTTCGGAAAATTCCTCACGGATGAGCACGAGAAATGGGGCAAGGTCATCCGCGCAGCGAATATCAAGCTTTAGCGGTGTGAGGATGTAGGCCGGATTGCGCGGCGAGACCGCCCCGGGGTTTCGCTTCGCTCAATCCAGGCTACATGCTGCCGCCGGCGGCCTTCTCGGCGCCTGAATTGGATTTTATGCAACCCGCACGATTCAGTCCGAATGCGGGTTTCGAGATGCGATTTCGCTGCTACATCTGTTTTGCGATCATTCTGTTAGCCTCGCTTTCCCTCCCGCCCTCTCCCGCCTTCGCGCAACGCGAAGATATGTCGATCGGCGACCAGCCGGGCTTAATTCCCAATCCTGCGGATGAAGAACTGCCGCTGCAGTTTCGGCGTCAGATCGTTCTTTACCGCTCCAGCGAGGCTCCGGGCACGATCATTGTTCATACGGCCGAGAGGTTTCTCTACGTCGTGCAGCCGAACGGGCGTGCCCTCCGCTACGGGATCGGCGTGGGTCGCGAGGGTTTTCAATGGCAGGGCCTTCTACGCATCACCCGCAAGCAGGAATGGCCCGACTGGACTCCACCGGCGGAAATGATCGAGCGGCAGCCGTACCTACCCCGCTTCATGGCTGGGGGACCGGGAAATCCCATGGGCGCGCGGGCGCTCTATCTCGGTGAGACCGTCTATCGCATCCACGGCACCAATCAGCCCAAAACCATCGGAAGTGCGGTGTCCTCAGGATGCTTCCGGCTGGTCAATGGGGACGTGATCGATCTCTACGATCGAATTCCCGTCGGGACCAAGGTAATCGTCCGGCAGAAGCCGGACTTGTGATCACGCCATGCAACATTCAGCAGCGAGATAGGACATGCGGAAGCTCTTTGCGCTGAACTTTCGATCCGGCCTCTTGATTGGTTTTGCGGTTGCCATCGCAGTTGCCGCGGCCGCCATCGCCTACGAGCGATACGACACGCAAACGCTGAAAAGAACGCTGCGTAGGGACGCGGTGCTTTGCGGCGTCAACACCGGCCTGCCTGGCTTCTCGAGCGCTGACGAGAAGGGAAAGTGGTCTGGTTTCGATGTCGACTTTTGTCGCGCCATTGCGGCTGCGATTTTCGATGATCCCAGCAAGGTCAAATTCGTCCCGCTCGATGCCAACGAACGCTTCACGGAACTACAGAAGCGCAAGGTGGACGTGTTGTCGCGCAACACCACCTGGAATCTCTCACGCGAAACCAATTACGCCTTGCATTTCGCGGCGGTCTCTTACTACGACGGACAGGGATTCATGGTGCCCAAGTCGCGCGAGGTCGAGAGCGGCCTGGAGCTCAATGGCGCCAAGGTCTGCGTGCAGTCGAACACCACCACGGAGTTGAACCTCGCCGACTATTTCCGCGCCAACAATATCAAGTATCAGGAAATGAAATTCGCGAAGATGGACGACGTCTTCAAGGCTTACGATGGCGGGCAATGCGACGTTTTGACAACCGACGTCTCGCGACTTTACGCGCTGCGGCTGAAGCTCTCGCGGCCGAACGATCACGTCATTTTGCCGGATGTCATTTCGAAGGAGCCGCTCGCACCGGTCGTGCGTCAAAAGGATGATGACTGGTTCTTGATCGTGAAATGGACGTTCTACGCGATGGTCAACGCCGAAGAGCTCGGAATTACCTCTCGGAACATCGACGAGGCGCTCAAATCCAAGAAACCGGATGTCATGCGGTTTGTTGGCACCGAGGGCGCTTACGGCGAGGAGCTGGGGCTCAGCAAGAATTGGGCCGCCCGCATCATTCGCCATGTCGGAAACTATGGCGAAGTCTATGACCGCAATGTCGGCGTCGGCTCGGAGCTCGGCATACCGCGCGGGCTCAACGAATTATGGAATGCGGGCGGCATTCTCTATGCCCCCCCGATCCGCTAGTGGCGTTCTCGCATTTCCCATGATCAAGTGCGACATGCGCGCGTCGCTGCCCGCCGCGCCGAGACGTCGGCCGCGGTGAAATCGCGCCCCCGCGCAGGTAATAACGAATCCCGCGCTATTCGGTTACTGTGCCTCGCGCAGTTCGGGATGCGCGGCAAGACGCGCCGTATTGAGCCGATGGATGATGAAGCAGATCACCGCTCCGATCGCGAACGGTAGCGCCGCCCATATATAGAGAGTCTGGACCGGCAGGCCGACAAAGATTGCCCCGACCAAGGGGCCGACGATTGAGCCGATCCGGCCAATGCCCAATTCCCATCCGGAGCCATTGGCGCGCAAAGAGGTCGGATAGATCATCGCTCCAACGACGTTGATGCCCGACTGGATGCCGAGCACTAAGAAGCCGGCGAAGAACGTCGCCGTCAGCAGCGCAGCTTCCGAAGTCAGTCCCGCAAACCCGATCGAACCGACCACCGGCACCGCCAGTACGAACATGATGGTGATGGCGAGGAAGCGATGCCGCTGCAACCACCAGCACAGGGTCAGCGAGCCGACGGTTCCGCCCACCTGAAGCACGGCGCCCGCGAGCGCCGCGGTCGTCACCGGCAGCTTGGCGGCTGTAAGCAGCGTCGGAGTCCAGCTGAGGAGAAAGAAGAAGCCCATCAGATTGAGCGCGAATAGGAGCCACAGCAGCGGCGTGATCAATGCCAATCCTTGGCGAAACAGATAGATCGGATTGAACCCCGGAAATTGCTTCTCGTCTTCGATCACGAAGCGCGCATTTGCCGGCACCTTGAAGTCGGGACGGATGGCGGCGATGAGCGCTTCGATCTTGCCGCGATGACTTTCGTGCAGCGCCATGTATTTGATCGACTCGGGCAGGCCGAATATGGCCGCAACCGCAATGAGGATCGGCACGATACCGCCGATTTGAAACAGGATCGGCCAACCATATGTCGGCACAAAAGCCGCGGCCACAAACCCTGGGATGGCTCCGCCGATGGGAACGCAGCCAACCGCAATAATGGCCAGCGTCGCCCGCAGATGGCGCGGAGCGGATTCGGCATTGACGGCAACCACGTTGGGAATGACACCACCGATGCCGAGCCCCGCCAACAGCCGCAGCCAGAACATCTGGTCCAGGTTGCTTGAATAGGCAGCGGCAAGGGTAAATATTCCGAACCACAAATTCGAACCGATCAAAGCGGCCTTGCGGCCATACCGGTCGCCCACCCACCCAAAAATCGCGGAGCCAAAAAGAATACCCACCAAGCTCGCGCTGAATACCGGCCCAAGCGAGCTTGGCGCCACGCCCCAAGCCCTGACCAGGTGGGGCGCGGCGAAAGCGATCGCCGCGATGTCATAACCGTCGATCAAAACGATAAAGAACGACCAGATGAGCAGGTTGATTTGGAATGAACTTAGCCCGCGCTCATCCAGCAGACGCGAGACTTGAACCTCCGATTGGGTCGTCATCGGTTCCCCAGGCCAATTCCAGTTGCCACGATCACTCTAATGCAGGTCCGGTGCGCAGTCTGCAAAGATCCACAAGCGATTAACCTAAATTTCGTAACAAGCCTGCCGTTCACGCATTGTTAGGTCGCGAAAGAACAAAGTCTTCGTTCAGGAAAACCTTATGTCGATGAGCAGATACTACCGCGCGCAAGCGCAAAGATGTCTCGCCTTGTCCCGGGCATTCTCAGATCCCAGGCAGGGCGCACAGCTGGCATTTATGGCCAATCGGTACTTTCAGCGCGCAGAAGAGTTAGAACGAGAGGCCCGGTTTCAAACAACCTCGGTTCTTCCTCATGAAGAGGCGCGGGCGGGTTAGCGCATCGTTCTCATTTCCCAGCGGGGCCGGCGCCAGGAAGTAGCTATAAAAGCTGCTGCGACCGCATATGGGTCGATCAGGATCTGATTGTAACGCGTGTAGTGATTGCCCACCGCCGCATGCAGCGCGAGCATCGTGATAGCCGGCGCCGCATAGAGGAGAAACAGCGGTTGTCCCGTGGCGAAGGCCCGCACGCAGGCTATAACGAATGCAGGAACCAGGATTAGGCTGATTACCCAGCCGGCCCACATGCCGCACCAAGCGAGCGGAATACCGACCAGCAGGTATCTCCACCATCGTGCGCGCATTTCGTCGAGAACGATGGCGCCAATGAGCGGATCCAGCCGTGCATGGTCCCGCACCAGCGTGTCGCGACGCTCCCGACCCACATGAAAGAAACTGCCTGGGGTTTGGTAGACGAGGCGATGCATGGAATCGGTGCCGTACACCCGGTCAAAGACGACGTCACCGACGCCGGGGACGCAATACGGAAACGCCAGCCAGAATTCCCGAGCCGTCATGTCGTCGTAGGCAAAGCGCTCGATCAACACTGCAGCGCCATATTCTTCGGTCAATCCGAATTTGCCGACGGAAAGCGCGTTGCGCGCGACCCATAGACCCAGCACGATCGCGAACGCCAGGCTGAAGCCCAATACGCATCGCCCCGTATTTAGCCGCGGCTTTTTCGATAACCGACGAGCATAAAATACGCTCAGCGCGGCTATCACCGGAAATAGGATAACGAATGACGGCTTGGTGAGGCAGAGAATGCCGAGTGCAGCTCCGCCGAAGATGAAATATCGGGTTTGGCCGGTTTTCCAACCGAGCAGGATCAGCAAGGCAACCACGCCGTAGATCGCAAAGATCGCGCTCTCGGTCATGACGTAAGAGAAAATATATTCTCTTTGAGCCGCGAGCGCGGCGAGCGCCAGTAATCCAGCGACGAAGAATGCCGATTTTCGCTCGAGGATGACTTCGGCTGCGCATGCTACCGCGATTAATCCAATGAGAAGCAGGCACGCGTTGATCAGGCGCATGGGAGCCGCGTAAGCCTCGCAACTCGCTTCATTACGATGTCCGCGATTGGCTTCAACGCTGCATCGCACGGCCGTGGCGAAGCGACCATCGAGCTTCATCGCTGCGAGGACGAGCGCCGGGTAGACTGGACCGAAGAACATCCCCGGCGAGGGGCGCGCGACCGTGCTGTCGACCGCCGCAAAAGGCCCGTTGCTGAACACGCCGTATTTGTCGAGATCGTAGGCGATACTTACGTAGAAGATTTGATCGAAATCCCTCAGCTTCCACGCAGGACTCTGCAAAATCATGAAACTCAACACAGCGAATGCAAAGCAGCCGAAGAATAATTTTTTCAGCATGGAAGGTACCAGCCGCCCCGTAGCGATGCGCCGATGCCGACGCACCGCAGCAAACAGCTGCGCTATTCGATCACCTCGTCGGCGCGCAGCAGGACTGATGCTGGAACGGTGACGCCCAGCTGCGCCGCGGTCTTGAGATTCAATACGAATTCGAATTTGGTGGGCGTCTCGATTGGCGTTTCTGCTGGCTTCGCCCCTTGCAGGAGTTTCGCCGCGAGGACACCGCCCTGGCGAAAGATGCTAAACAGATTGGGCCCGTAAGCCATCAATCCCCCATCGCGCGCAAAATCGGTGAACAGCGTCACTGCCGGTAGGCGGTGCGCCAACGCAAGGCCGACAAGCAGCTTGGTATTGGCGCCGATGATGGGCGACGACAACATCACCAGCGCCTCGGCATCCCGCCGCGTGACGGACTGGAACGCCGGCTCGAAGTCCCCGCGTGTCGCCACTTGCAAAATCGCGAGCTTGAGATTGAGCGTTTGTGCCGCCGCTTCGATCGCCTGACGTTGCATCGGCCCGGTCGCCGGATCCCAGAACACCGCGACGTTGGCGGCTTGCGGGACGGCTTCCTTCAGCGCTTCCAGCCATTTCTTGCTGAAATCGGGAAAATCGAGAAAGACTCCCGTGATGTTGCCGCCGGGCCGTGCAATGCTCGCAGCGAAACCGCTCGCGACGGGATCGCTCTCCAGGTCGCCGGCCACGATGGGAATGCTCGCCGTCGCCGCCTGTGCCGCCCGCACGGCCGCCGGGCTGACGGCTGCGATGAGGTCAACCTTACGCGCGACGAGATCGGCCGCCATTGGCGCCAGTGGCGCCGCGTCTCCGCCGGTGACTCGCGGGATGATGCTGACCTGGTCGCCTCGAATGCCGCCCGCCTGCAAACCGCTGGAATAAGCTGCGATGCGCGGCGGCGCGGCCGCTTGCGGACCAGGATAGAGGAATCCGACCTGATAAGTCGGTTGCTGCGCGCGTGCCACAAGCGGCCATACCGCCATGCCGCCGGCGAGCGTGACGAAATCGCGCCGCTTGATGCGGGACATAGGCTTCTCTCCTCGGCTACGCGCCGACGACACGGCGCCGCGCCGGTAGTCCTCGGACGAAGGTCCTGACGCATCCTCAGCCTGCCATGCAGAGGTCGGCTAGTCCTTGGGCCAAAACCTAATCGTTCTGAATCGATGTGGGGTCGCTGCCACCTCTCGTGCTCGCACGAACGATAGCACACACAGGGGACGCTGGCAGACCCGTGTGTGATTTCGATCGAGCGGCATGCTACTCTGCCTGAGGGGAAAACGCCGGGGACGCGATGAACATTGCCCGTCGCCGATTTCTGCGTCTGGCCGCGGGCGCTACGACGCTCCCCGCCGTGTCGCGCATTGCCCGCGCGCAAGCCTACCCTTCACGGCCGGTGCGGCTGATCGTCGGTTTCCCTGCCGGCGGCGGGGCAGACATCGTTGCGCGGATTTTGGGCCGCTGGTTGTCGGAGCGGCTCGGTCAGGAGTTCATCATCGAAAACAAGCCGGGTGCCAACACGAGCATTGCGGCCCAAACCGCGCTCAATGCGCCGCCGGACGGATACACGTTGCTCTGGTGTGGGATCAGTAACGCCATAAACGCCAGCTTCTACGACAATCTTCCGTTCGACTTTGCCAAGGATATCGCCCCGGTTTCCGGCGTGGGGATCTACCCACTCGTGCTGGAAGTGCATCCCAGCGTGCAAGCGAAGACACTTGCTGAATTCGTCGCGCTCGCAAAGGCCAATCCCGGCAAGATCAACTTGGCCTCGTATGGCACCGGCTCGGTCTCTCACCTCGGCGGCGAACTGTTCAAGATGCGAACGGGAATCAACATGGTTCATGTGCCGTTTCGGGGCGCCGCGCCAATGCTTACGGATCTGCTTGGCGGACAAGTGCAAGCGGCCATCGATACGGTGGCCGCCTCGCTTCCGCATATCCGATCGGGGGCACTGCGCCCGCTCGCTGTGACCACCGCCGCGCGCGTGGCCGCGCTACCGGATGTGCCGACGCTTGCGGAAACTCTTGCCGATTATGAGGTGGTGGCGTGGACCGGCATCGCTGCCCCGAAAGGCACGCCGCCCGGCATCGTCGAGACCCTCAATCGCGAAATCAATTCGGGTTTGACGAACCCGGACATCAAGGCTCGGCTGACGGACTTGACCATCATTCCCTTGGTCCTGACCCCAGACCAATACGGATCCTATATTGCCGCCGAAATCGACAGATGGGCTAAAGTGGTCAAGTTCTCCGGCGCCAAGCCAGAGTGAGGCGACAATCCCGCGGATACCCGCGCACTGTTCCCCCATCAACTCGATGGGCGCTCCGAATTGTCCGCGACTTGAAAGGCTGATCGGTAGACGCCAGGACGCGGCGTCAAACTCCGTGCGACCTCGCGGGCGTGATCCGCGTTGCGCGCGATTTCGTCGAGATAGGGGCGCACCATGCGGCCAAGGCCTGTCAAGGCGATTGTGGGCTTGCGGTGAAACAGCGCTCCGCCCAGCTCGCGTTCCAACGCGCTGATCGCGTTGGTCAGCGTCGGTTGCGAGACGCCACAGCGGTGGCCTGCGCGGGTGAAATTGAGCTCCTCACATAGCGCCAGAAAGTAATGGACCTGCTGCATTTGCAAGGTTATCGCCTCCCGTTCCCTGCGCGGTGCCCTGGCTGACCCTTTGATGGCCGGTCCTGCGCCATGCTCAGCCTGCCACAGGTCGACTGGCTGGTCCTTGGGACAGATCTGAAATGTTCTGAATCGATCTGTAGCGACCCCATCCGGCCACTCGGCCGCTCATTGCTGGGCGCCGCGACATGAAGGAGCGTCAGATGCCCCGGATCCACGTCCATCTCCGAGTCCCGGTTGGGCGACCCTTGCCTGACCTCGTCACGTTCATCGTCCGCTGCGAGGCGGCAGGTTTTGACGGCGTCGGTATCCATGATCATCCCTCGAGCGGCCGGGACGCTTACCTGGCGCTGGCGCTGGCGTGCCGGGCGACGCACCGCCTGCAACTGTTTCCGGCGACCTCGAGCCCGTTGGTTCGGCATCCGCTCGTTCTCGCTTCGCTTGCCCACACGCTCGATGAGATTGCACCGGGGCGCACTTATCTCACCGTAGCGCCCGGTTTCATTTCGACGCGGAGCATCGGACAGCCGCGCGCACGCGTGGCCGTCATGCGTGACGCGATCCGCGATATCCGCAAGCTCCTCGCCGGAGAAAGCGTCGCGTTCGGCCCAACCTCGACCCGCCTGCGCAACCGAAGCGCGACTCCGACGCCGGTCTATCTGCTGGCGGCGGGGCCGCGCATGATCGAACTCGCCGGCGAGGTGGCCGACGGCGCCTTTCTCATGGTCGGTCTCCATGCAGCAGCCATCCGCGCAGCGCTTCGTCACCTGGAGCAAGGGGCAGCGCGGGCCGGCCGTTCGCTGAAGGGCTTCCCGGTCGTGTTCGTGATCACACTCGGTCTCGGATCCGCCGAGGCGGGCACGCAATGGGTGCGAAGCTCCTTCGCTCCAGGTCAACCTTTTCTCGCCTATCCAAGCGCGTCGAATCTGCACTGGTTGAGAGAGGCCGGCTTCGCGCTCGAGGAGGCGCACGATCCCGCGGCAATAGCTGAGGATCAAGCGCGGCAGATCGCCGATGCGTTTGGATTGTTTGGTCCTCCGGAACGGTGCGCCGAGCGCCTGATGCAGGCGCGGCAAGAGGCAGGCGTTGAGCACGTGTTCCTGTTCCCGGCGCACGACCTCGAGCGCGGCTACGACATGCCGGAGGCCGTGTTGGAGGCTTTTGAACGGGTGATCCGCCCGCGGCTCGGAGGATAGCGCTCCGCCTTGCTTGGCCTTTGAAGCTGTGTTCCTCATGCTCAGGCGCGCCGGGATAGCCCGGATCGTGTTTTTGCTGCGAGGCCTTCGAGGGTTTAATGGTCGCAGCGCGCTTTTGCGGCCGTCGTGCTAGATACGACGAGAAGGATCTTGTTCGAATGAGCGGTGCGAGCGCGGTGTTGAAGCCTGCGGTGCCGGTCACGATTGCGCCGGGAGGATATATCGGCTTCGACATCGAAACCGGTCAGCGGCTGCGCCTTACCCAGCCGGAGGGAGAGCAGGTTGCCGACTTCATCTCGTTCAATCGCGATGACGTGCGCGAGCTCCTGAGCATGCATTCGAGCCGCGCCGTGAACTTGAGTTGGAAATTCACCGCGCCGCACAGCCTCTACAGCAACCGTACCCGGGAAATGTGGAAGATCGAGGAAGACCTCACGCGGGAGAACTATTGCGGCGGCGGATATTGCAGCGAGCACCTCAACATCGCGCGTTACGGCGAGGCGGCAAAGGGTGCCCCGAACTGCCAGTCGAACTTGGAGGCAGCCATTCGCGGCTACGGCATGGACCGGTTAAGCTTCAACACCGATGCCTGCTTCAATATCTTCATGACGGTCGCGTACGACACGGACGGCAAATGGGAGATTCGCCCACCCAACGGCAAGCCCGGCGATTACATGATCATGCGCGCGCTGATGCCGCAGATCGTCGCCATTTCCAATTGTCCGGTCCTGTTCAACGCCTGCAACAACTTCCGTCTCAAACCGCTGACGCTGGAGCTTCTGAAGTAACGCCATGACTGATATCGCCGCAGCTTCACCGCCCTGGTATCGCTCCCTTAGCCGGCCCCAATGGAAGACGCTGATCGCAGCCAACCTGGGCTGGGTCTTCGACGGCTACGAAACCTATGCGCTGATCATCTCGGTCGGCGTCGCCTTACGGCAGCTCCTTGATCCGGCGAGCTACGGCCAAATTCCGGTCTATGCGGGCACGGTGATCGCGCTCACTCTGCTCGGCTGGGCGATCGGCGGCATGATCGGGGGCGTGGTTGCCGACTATATCGGGCGCAAGCGCGCGATGATGCTGGCGATTCTCGCCTACTCGATCCTGACCGGGCTCAGCGCCTTCGCCTGGGACTGGCTGTCCTTCGCGGTATTGCGGTTTCTGGTGGGGCTCGCGATCGGCTCCGAATGGGTGACCGGCACCTCGATCGTTTCCGAACTCTGGCCCGACAAGAATCGCGGCAAGGGTGTCGGGCTGATGCAATGCGGCTTCGGCGTCGGTTTTTTCCTGGCCTCGCTCGCGTGGCTCTTCATCAGCCCACTCGGCCCTGATGCTTGGCGCGTCATGTTCCTGCTCGGCGTTGCGCCGGCGCTGCTGACGCTGTGGATCAGGCGAGCGATCCCTGAATCCGACAAATGGGAGCGCGTGAACGAACGTCGTGCTGCCGCGACCGAACGCAAGCGTAGCGGCGTGGCGCTGAGCGGACAGGAGGAGTCGCTCGCTCGTTTCACCGTGATTGATCTGTTTGCGGAGCCCGAGATCCGCACGCGCGTCATCCTCACCTTCCTGATGTCGCTGGCGTCCACATTTGCGTTTTGGGGAATCTCCGCCTGGATGCCGCCCTACACGGCGAACCTCGCCGCCAAAGCCGGCTTGCCGGCGCAGCAATGGGCGAGCTACGTGGCGATGGCGGCCAACGGCGCGGCCATCATCGGCTATATCGGGCTCGGCTTTCTTGCGGATGTCTATGGCCGCAAGCCGGTCACCATGGCCTATTTCGCGCTCGCGTTCCTGTCGGTGCCAGTCTTCTTCATCTGGACGGAGGATCTGGCGCTGCTCCTCTGGGCCGCAGCGTTCAGCGGCATATTTGTCTCCGGCCAGTTCACCTGGATGGCTGCATGGCTGCCGGAACTGTTCCCGACTCGCGTGCGCGCGACCGCGACGGCGTTCGTGTTCAATACACCGCGCCTGATTTCATGGACCGGTCCGTTGATCTCGGGCTGGCTGATCGCGAATTTCGGCGGGTTCAGCCAGGCCGCGGTGGTGATCGCGCTGGTCTATATCCTCGCTCTCGTCGCGGCGCCTTTCCTGCCGGAAACGCGCGGAAAGCCGCTGCCGGAATAGCGCCAAAATGCTAAGAGGATGAGAACGGTGAAGCGTCCGCAGCGCGCTGTGCAAGGCTTAGATCGCTCAATGCGCGTCGAGCAAGATTCAATAAGAACTCGAAAACGACTGCGCGCGGCGCCGCTGCCCGCGTTTCATCCGCCCGATGCCAGGCTGAGGACGCAGCAACGTTGAGCCAGCGAACGGGCTCGGTCCTGTGGTCGTCGTGTCTGGCGATGCTCGCGGTCGGCGCCAACAGCACCGCGATCATGGCCGCCTTGCCGAACATGCGCAGCGACCTTTCGCTGAGCTCAGCAGGGGTGGAGTGGGCGGTTAATGCCTATCTGGTCGTCTCCGCCGCCTTCATCGTGGTTGGGGGGCGCGCCGCGGATCGGTTCGGCGCACGGCTGGCGTCGATGGCCGGATTGGCGCTGTTCGGCATCGGCTCCTGCATCATTGCCGTCGCCGACACGCAAGCTGTGCTGCTGGTCGGACGCGCCTTGCAGGGCCTCGCTGCTGCGATCGCGGTGCCGAGCACGTTGGCTGCGGTCGATACAAGCGCCGCTGCGGAGCGCAGAGCCGCAGCCATCGGTGCATGGACCGGCTTTCTGATGCTTGGCTTCAGCATCGGGCCGCTGGTCGGAGGTACGCTCACTCACTTCACAGGCTGGCGCGTGATCTTCTGGTCCAACCTCCCGCTCATGCTAACGGCCATTGCCGGCCTGGCCTGCGCAGGCTCGGGGAGCACCCACCCTTACGCGAGCAAAGATCAGCGCGCGGATTGGATCGGCTTTGTCTTGCTGACGACGTTGATGGTCTCGGTTGTCTTTGGACTGCATGCGTTGCCGCATGCGCGGTCAGCACCGCTCCCGGTTGTCGGCCCCTTCGTGCTGGCGGGAGCGGCGCTCTTTCTGCTGCTAAGGATCGAGAGGCGCGCCGGGGCTCCGCTCGTCGACTTGAGCTTCTTCGCCCGCCGCAGCTTTGTGATGGGCCTGGCCATCGGCTCGCTGTCTATGTTCAGCATCATGAGCCTGCTGCTCTACTTCAATCTCTATGCGCAGAGCGGGGAAGGATTGGGCCTAAGCGCCCTGGAAGCCGGCGCTTGCCTGCTGCCGCTGAGCGCGGCGCTGCTTGCGCTCGCCCTCTCGGCTCCCGCGCTGGCGGCTCGGATCGGGCTGCGCCATGCGATGCGGGGCGGCATGGCGCTGATCGCGATCGCAAGCAGCATTATCGCGCTCGCCACTGCGGAAGCTGAGATGGTCCTCCTGGCGGTCGGGTTTTTTGTGATGGGCGCGGGTCTCGCCGTGCCCTACGCCTTGGCGCCGCGCCTGGCGCTGTCGGCGCTTTCGCGTGCGCAGACGGGGCAAGGGTCCGGGATCGTCAATGCCTGCACGTTCCTCGGCGGCAGTTGCGGCGTTGCCGGCGGCGCCGCCGCCCTCGCGCTCGGGGGATTTCCGGCCGTGCTGATCATGATTGCGCTCGCCGGCATCATCGGCGCGGTCCTCAGCTCCTGGATTTCAGAGGCGGCATAGGTGGTGTTTGTTGCTCGGGGCGACCGAATGCGGGCGGTCACTTTCGAGCCACGTGCCTTCACCGGCCGAAAGGATGCGGCTCACTCGTCGTAGACCAAATCCCCGAAGCGCACCCAGCGCTTGCCGTCGAAGCGCACCAGCTGCAACTGCTGCACCGGATAATAGTCGGTCGGACTGGTGTTGACCTTGATTCCCGGCAGCAGCATGGGAAGATCCACGTCGCGCAGGTTCGCCGCCTGGCGCATGATATTCTCGCGCGAGAGATCGTTGCCGGCCTGCTTGAGCACCTGCATCAACGCGCCCGCAGCGTTGTAGCCGAAGACGAAGCTCGGGCGGCGTTCATCCTCACCCGGCAGATATTTGTTCATCCAGGCGCGCCAATCCCTCAGTCCCGGGTCATTCTCAAAGGCAGGGTCGAGCGGGTCCTTGGCATAGGCGTAAGACAACAAACCGATGCTGCTTTCGAGCCCGACCGGCTGCAGGACAATGGGTATCGAGATTGAGACATTGTTCATGAAAAAGATTGGCTTCCATCCGAGATCGTGGACCTTGCGGAGCGCCTGCGCGGCGAAAGGCGGCAGGATCGCGACGATCAGCGCATCGCAACCAGTGGCTTTGAGTTGGACGATCTGCCGGTCGACCGAGGCATCCGTGGATTCGTAAGTCGCTTCCCTCACGGTCGCGGCGTATTTGTCGCCCAGTACGTCGCGCACGCCAGCCGTGTAATCGCGACCGAAATCGTTGTCGTCGTAGAGAATGCAGATTCTTGCATTCGGATTCTGCCGAAGAATGTATCGTGTATAAAGACGTGCTCCCAGCCGGTAGCTCGGGCGCATGCCGCCCATCGTGTAGGGCGTCTCCTTGTAATTGCCCCAGCGGTAGGCGCCGCTCTCGATGAACAGCTGCGGAATTTTTCGCTCGTTGAGGTATCTCGCGACCGCGAGCTGGGTAGGTGTCCCGACTGAACCGAACGTAAAGGCGACCTTGTCGACTTCGATCAGTTTGCGCGTCTCGTTCCCGGTTCGCCAAGGCAGGAAGCCGTCGTCGACACTGATCAGGTTGATCTTGCGACCATTGATGCCGCCCTGATCGTTGATCATTTGGATATACGCCTTCTCCGCCGCGGCAATACTCGAGATCCAGGCAACGGGACCGGTGTAAGGCATCGTCTGGCCGATCTTGATCTCGCGATCGGTCACCCCCGGCGCGTTCTCGGCCGCGGCCGAGAACGCCATCGCGCCGCTCACGAGCAGGCTGCCGAACAAACGCCGAAACACTGCGCGCCCGCTTTCGAACCCGCGCCGCCTCATGTCGAACATTGGCTTCCCTCCCGCAGCCCGCTTGGCCGCATTGTGAACATGCCACACACGACCCGGCGAGTCCTATACATCGTTTTCAATGGAGGTGGCCGCTGCCAGGCCTCGCATGTTTGGAGCATCCCGTGCGGCGCTTGCGTCCCGCGCGGCGGTTTTGCGGTTCAATGGCACTCACGCCCGCAATGCTTCGTGCAGCGCGCGCGTGTCCGGCACCGGCTTCGTCGCTGCTTCACCTGTGATTTGCGACATCAAATCGAGCTGTGAAAGATCACAGTAAAAATGGAAATTTTTCACAGTGGACCGAGCGGCAAACCGGCAGCCATCATGACCGCGCCTGCGAATGCCGGCGTAAGTCGTCGTCCCCATCGCATTTTGCTGA